>ERZ1023701.577-NODE-577-length-10123-cov-7.323302_pt1 | contig 10123 bp, 7 predicted proteins | sample MGYA00380350_ERZ1023701 | MGnify/ENA primary metagenome ERZ1023701 (study PRJEB33179, sample SAMN07449025) | human gut metagenome | biome: Human-gut; feature: Human associated habitat; material: Faeces | host: Homo sapiens | place: India:Kasaragod | collected... | reverse complement strand
AATCAATATTATTCTTAGTTGCTTCTTGTGATAAATTTTTATTTTTTTCATCAGAATAATAATCTTTATCTAAAATACAATAATTTGAAATTGCATGCCCTGTTTTATTATCTGTAATTTCAACTGCCCCAAGAACTTTTTTCCATTGTGATTTTCCTCCAATAGGGATAATTGGAATATCATCAAAAGTAGAATATCCAAGGATATGTGCAAAACATGTTAATATTTCCTTGTCATAACCTTCGACAAATATGCATTTACCACTATTTGCAAATTTCATAAGTTCTAAATTTGATGAATATCCTATATCATTTATGATATTCTGAACAATTGTATTATCGTTAGCAAATTTAGATTTTGTTTTATTCTTTTGTACTATAAGAATATTTTTAGGGTTTGTATTATATATAAATTCAAGAGAAAGGCTTGATAAAATAATTTGTTTTTTCGTATTCATTAAAATGGTATATAATTTATTTTGCAAATCTGCATGTTAATATACATCAGGTTCGTCAATAATTAATGTTTGTGCATTTTTTGAAGTATATATAAACCATAAAATTTGTAACCACATTTGCAAACCATGTCCCATGGCCCCGACTTCTGCTTCAAAGTCATTTTCTCTAACAAATAATGAAAGATTTCCTCTTACATTTTCGACTTCTTTGATAGTTAAACCTGACCAATTATTCTCTACAATTTCACTAAATTCTGGGAAAAAATTACTGTTATTAAACAGTTTGTTTCGAAAGTGTAACGAGGTTGTAGATAACATTTCTGCCTTTTTAATTGTTTCATCCTGTAATATTTTTTCTTCAAGATTTAGTGGTCCAATTTGTGGCAAAGTATCTACTTGTGGAAAATTTAGAGAGTAGGCTTTGTGTTTACTTTTTATTATTTCATTATTGTTGTCCCTTAAAATTGCAAATATAGATTCTTGCTCTCCATAAAAGATTTCAATTGAAAAGTTATTATTAAATGTTATTTTAGCATACGGAATTTCACTATTATATCTATAGCGAATAGAATCATATTGTCGAATGATTCTTTTTATATCAGGAGAAATACCCTTAATTCTAAATCTACTTTCTTGTGTGTGTGGATTTGTTATCCACGAAGGAATTTCTTTATATGATGCGGTTTTATACCTATGAGTAATTAAGGATACGATTCTTAAAATTTCAATTATTGTAGATTTTCCAGCATTATTTTTCCCAACCATCAATGTTAAATCCTTGAAATTGATGTTATGTTTCTTAAAACCTCTATAGTTTTCTATATAAAGTGATTTAATCATGTTTATTTATACTACTCCCAAATACTTTTCAAAGAATGAAGTCAATTTTTCGATAATTCCTTGTTTCTTTTCTTGCCTGTTATTAGAAGCTCCACCAAAGCGTCTTACTGGTGGAAGTATCTTGTCTAAGTCTGTACCTGTTGTTTTCAATATTCCATCTCTGAAAGAATTATCAATAAATTTCTTTGTTTCATCTGGCTTTAAGTTTTCTTCGGAAATAATTGTTGCTAAGTCAGACTCTTTCTGTTGTGTAACAAACTTCTTCCAATCTTCATCAACTCTAGTATCAACATTAATACTATCTATGAATGATTCAATAAGTTCCTTTTTACTTCTGAGTTCTGGACTAGAACCAATAGCTTTCTTAATGTCTACCAAGATTTCTTTATCTTTACAATGCCCTTGATGATACTTTGCAACTAACATCAAGATATAGTCAATGTTAATTTCTACTTGTTTGATAAGTTCCATTTCAAATACAACATCTTCATTGATATTCTCTTTATCACCCTTAACTTTCTTATTGAGTTCGTGATAAATGTCAATGTAGTTACTTTGATAATCTTGAATATCTCTATCTGTTATAGTTGTATCATTTGCGAACTGGTCAAATGCTGTTAAGATATTTCTTATTCTGAGCAAAGCTCCAAACAACTTTACAAACTCTTTCTGAGCTTCTTCACCTATAATTTGTTTATCAAGAGGAAATTTGTTTTCTAGCTCTTCCACAATTTCTACATAACCTTTGTGATGACCTTTTTCATCGTCATAGCCGTTGTAGTAGTCTTCATAGTTTTTGAGCAATACAATACCACCAGCTTCTTTGTCTCCAAATAAAGCAATAGCCTTTTCTGTTGCGTCTTGTAGGTTTCTGAAACATACAATATTACCGTAAGTCTTAACAGAGTTTAAGATTCTGTTTGTTCTTGAGAATGCTTGTATTAGTCCATGGTATTTCAAGTTTTTATCCACCCAAAGAGTGTTTAGAGTTGTTGCGTCAAAACCAGTCAAGAACATATTTACAACAATAAGTAAGTCAAGTTCTCTGTTCTTCATTCTCAAGGACACGTCTTTATAATAGTTTTGGAACTTATCGGCAGATGTATCATAATTAGTATTAAACATCTCGTTATAATCCTTAATACATTTATCTAAGAAGTCCCTTGAAGATTTGTCTAAACCGTCAGTATTCTCTGGATTTTCTTCTTCCAAGATGTCTGTATCGTCATTTGCACCAAAGCTATATATAAGCCCTACCTTCAAAGCTTTCTCTGGTGATTGTTTCATTTGATTTTGGAACTCAATATAATATTGTTTAGCAACTTCAATAGACGCAACGGCAAATATTGAATTGAACCCTGTTAGTCTCATCTTTTGCTTAATTTCTTCAACAGAACCCCTAACCTTTGCACTTGCAACATCTTTAATGTTTTGTAATTGGCTAAATTGATAATGTCCGTCATTACGTTTAGTCTTTTGATTAAAGTGTTCAAGTATGTATTCAACAACATTATGTATTCTTTGAGGCGAAGCCATTGCTTTTTCAATGTCTATTGCTTTAACTTGTTCGTCTCTAACATTATCTTTTTCTTTAACTGTATTCACGTAGTCAATTCTGAATGGAAGTACATTGTTGTCATTAATTGCGTCAACGATTGTATAAGTGTGCAACTTATCTCCAAAAAATTGTGGAGTGGTTTTGAATACCATTTTGCCTTGTTTAGTTCTTGCCATAGCGTTTTGAGCATTCTCTGAGAATATCGGAGTTCCGGTAAAACCAAAGATATGATAATTCTTGAAGTTTCTTGTAATGGCTTCGTGGAATTCGCCAAATTGACTTCTATGACATTCGTCAAATATAATTACAACGTGTTTCTTGAAAACTTCATGACCTCTATTTTTAGATATAAAGATACCTAGCTTTTGAATAGTTGTAATGATTATTCTTGCGTTATCATCTTCTAATTGTTTTTTAAGAATTTCCGTTGAAGTATTGCTATTTGCAGCACCTTTTTCAAAGCGGTCATATTCTTTCATTGTTTGATAGTCTAAGTCTTTTCTATCAACAACAAATAAGACTTTATCAATGTATGACAAGTTACTTGCCAGTTGTGCAGTTTTAAATGATGTCAGAGTTTTACCTGAACCTGTTGTGTGCCAAATATATCCACCAGCCTCAACTGTTCCTGTTTTCTTGTAGTTAGTTGTTATTTGAACTTTATTCAAGATTCTTTCACATGCTGAAATCTGATAAGGTCTCATAACAAGCAATAAGTCTTCTGATGTAAATACACAATACTTGGTTAAGATATTGAGTAAAGTGTGCTTGCAGAAAAATGTCTTTGTAAAGTCTACAAGGTCTGTAATAACTTTGTTGTTAGCGTCTGCCCAATAAGAAGTAAATTCAAAGCTGTTACTTGTTTTCTTTGTTTTATTACGGTTAGAAGTCATTTCTTTGATGTGTGTATCTCGAGTTGTATTTGAGTAATACTTTGTGTTTGTACCATTTGAAATTACAAATATTTGAACATACTCAAACAATCCAGAGCCAGCCCAGAAACTATCTCTGTTGTATCTTTTGATTTGGTTAAAAGCTTCTCTTATGGCAACTCCACGTCTTTTGAGTTCAATATGAACCAAAGGTAAACCATTAACCAAAATGGTAACATCATATCTGTTAGGGTGATTTCCGTCTCCTACTTCATATTGATTTATTACTTGAAGCCTGTTGTTGTGTATGTTCTTTTTATCCAGCAGATAGATATTCTTGGTTAAACCATCATCTTTGTTAAGAATTTGCACATGGTCAGCTTGTATTTTTCTTGTCTTTTCAATAATACCGTCATTATTTGAAGCGATGTTGTTCTTAAAGAACCTTTCCCATTCATTATCGGTAAAAGAAAAGTTGTTTAACCTTTCAAGTTGTAATCTTAAATTAGAAATAAGTGATTGCTCATCTTTAATGGGCAAGTATTCATAACCAAGAGTCGATAATAGTCGTATAAACTCTTGTTCTAATTCTGCTTCTGTTTGGTAGCTGTCAGAACGTTTAGAATCTGGAATATATTCTGATACAACTGTACTTTGGTTGGTTGAAGCAACGATATTATAACTACTTGCCATTGTTATCTTCCTTATTTTCAATTTGTTCCATGTGCTTTGCATTCTGATTGGTGATTATCTTGTTACCTGTCTTAGATTCTATTTCAAGCCTTGCATTTTTGGCAACACTTCCACCCTCTTTAGCTACATCAATATTTTCTTTAAGTGTTTGTGAATTCTTGCCTTTAGAGATTTCCGTTGTCGAAACTTCTGCTAACATATTGAGGACAAGTTCCATGTTAGACATATTATCTCTTAAGTTCTCTTTCTTCAAGCCTTTGTGTTCTTTGTATTGTCTGGTTTTCATGCCAGACCAAGCCTCTGTTAATATATCTGTTAAGAAACCATATTGATTGTCTTTAACTCCGCTACGTTTCCATTCATCTGTTAAGTCTTTTCTAACTTCAATAGATTTTAGGCGTTGATTAATCCACGCTTCGCTATAACCTAAATTACGATAGTGTTGCAAAGCTCTGTTGATAGCAATTTCTGGGTCTTGCATTTCGTCAATTCGTTCACTACCAACTTTGGCTAACCATAGTTTGAAAGGTTCAGCTTTTGGACTTGGAATAGATTGGACAAGCCTTAAAACTCCTTCTGTATCAAGGATATCTGTTAGTCTCATTTTGCCATCTGGTGCGACCATTTTCAAACCGTGACAATTTGTCACGGTTTCATTTCCCTCCGCTTTTAGACGTTGTTTCAGCTTTCTCCAATAAGCAGTTGGATCTTTACTTTCAGTTAATATAGCTACTATATCAATAACAGAAAAGTACCACTTTTCTTCTTCACTGTTCCAAGAAGTTCTTACTTTGTGTTCTTCAAATAACTTGATTGAGTTTTTCTTGTCTTCATTCCTTGGTTGCATATTGCTCCTTAGTCTTCTTTGTAGTTCCACTTGTAATCTCTCAGAAAGTCATTGAATGTATTGATGAATAAGTCTTTATCATTCTTTTCAACATATCTGACTTCTGTTTCTGATAATTGGTTATGACTATATTGATTAAGTATTTTGGCAAGTAACTCTTTGTTGCTGTTATCACTTATTAAAGTAGACCAATTACCTTTATAACCCAAGAAATTAGCTGTTTTCTCCAATAAACAACGCAACAAATTAAAATGATACTTTCTTATATTATCCTCTCTAATTGCACGCTGTATTTCCAATAACATCTGATGATGATATGCAAATGGAGAAGAATTATTTTGTTCTTCAAGAATATAAGTTTTATCAATCCTAGATAGGACATAGTCTTGTTGTTTTCGTTTATCTGCTTTTATGTTCTTATTGTGTATAATACTGAAAAATAATGCATGGTGTGTTGTTATTAGTATACCTAATTTTGTTTGTAATTTATCTTGAGATTTAACTATATTGTCCAGCAATTCGTTAATTGCAATACCAACTGAAATAATTCTAGCATCATCCATAGAGGATACAGGGTCATCAATAATAATATATTTCAAGTTATCAAAATAATGAGTTATTCTGTTATCAACTGACTCTGTAAGATTATCAACTGCTGTTTTAAGTATTGTATAGAATACAGACCAAATAAAAAGACTTTCTTCCCCTTTAGAAATTTTAATTTTCCCATTATATTCATCATCTCCTAATAGTTTAAATTCTACTTTAGTTGCAGGGTCGTTAATATACGCTTCAATTCTACCACTTGTAAATAGTTTAAAATTGCTATCAATTTCATTGTGAAGACCTTCAATTTTAATTAAATCACTTACCCAACTGCCTTTAAAAATTAAAAGTTCTAAATTTTCGTTATCCCAACTAAAACAATCTTCAAGAAAAGCATTGTAGCATAGTACTGAACCGTCTTCTTCTTCACAAAATTGGGTAGAAAGTCTTGTTTTTCCAGAAGTGTTACTAGCGAAAATTACAGAAATCTTTACATTGTTTTCATTATTAAGATATGACTTAATGTCATTATATACTTCATTCAAACCAACATATTCAACCAATTAAATAGCCTCCTTAAATGTTAATAGTTTGTCTCTATAATATTCGTATTGTTTTTTGCGTGCTTCTATCTCTGCTGGCAAACCAACTGATATGTCATTACATAGTTTGTCAAAACGGTCTAAGATTGAAACTATTCGTTCTTGTTTTTCTAAGGAAGGTAATGGAATTTCGAATTTACGTATCTTTTCCATTGGGATATTTTTCATCGAAGATGACTGTAATAATCGATTTATTTGAGTATTCCCAAAAATACTACTTTGAAAATAATATTTCATATACTCTGGTAGAAGTTGTTCTTTTGTAGAACGGATTAAGGCAACATTTGGAGCCAAATAATACTTATCCTTAATATCAACTAATGCGACTTGTCCAATAGTACCAACATAAGTAAACAACATGTCGCCAATATTTAATTTACTTCTACTAAGTTTAGATAAATCACTGTTATCAATATATTTTACATCTGTTAAATCTAATGATCCATTTTTAACATTAAGCCCCCTCAATGCAATGATATTACCTTTATTAGAGTAATTGACATACTTAGTAAATTCAAACCCAGCAAGTTTTGTAACTACTGCCATATCTCCTAATTTAACCATAGGTACACTATCATCAAATGTTAGTAATTCATCTCTATAATACTCATACTGTTTCTTTCTAGCTGTTAGCTCTGCTGTTAGCTCTGCTGTTAGCTCTGTGAAATTGTCCAATATTCGGGCAATTTCACATTGTACCTCCATAGGAGGTACAGGAATCGTTAGTTTAACAAAATCCGCTTGTGATATTGTAGGAATAGTACCCAAACCTTTAATTTTATATACTTTTGCTTGAAACTCATCTGTCTTCAAGATGTAATGTAAAAATTTTGGGTTACACCTTATATTTTTAATTAAAACCAACTGCGGATTTATAGTCGCTTTCTCTGGTAAATTTGATACTATTGAAGTTTTTCCAACAGAAGCCGTTTTACAAAAGATAATATCTCCATTGTTTACTTTAATTTCTGGAGATTCCTCATATTTATCCCAGTTAACATACGTACAATTTGCATAATCAAGACCAATTTCAGTTATATTTGAAGGACTTAATGATATTGCTCCATATCCCCTTTCAACTTGGTCCTCTCTTTTATATCCCCTAAAGCCAATTCTGCCCTTTACTTCACAAATTTCACCAAGTGCCTTATATTCAACCCCATTTGGACAAAGTTTTTTTATTAATTCTTCCAGTTTACTCATTGACATACCTCAAATTCTTTCAATAGATTGTCATTATATTTTGCTTGTTGTTCAAGAACTTCTCTATGGAGTGATAACAACTTGTTTCTTGTCTTTTCAAGCACTAATCTGTTACAAAAACCTTTATCAGTCATAGAGTCATGAGTTTTCCTATCGCAAGAAGCCCTATCATCTAACATAAGGTCTCCTTTATCCGTTAGAGCTACAAAAGAATGACACAATGCATTTCTAAGTTTATCTAGTGTCATATCTGAAAGCCTACCGTCTTTAAATTGAACCTTTGTAAATACTGTATTAACATCAAGTTTAGGAATGTTGTAATTCTCGTCAGGTGTATCCAGTTGAGAGTTAGTTATATAAGGAACTAATAAATACATCGCAAGCAATTCTCTTACGCCTTTTACCTCAAGAGGATTTTCACCCATAAGAAGATTGACTGCAATTTGAGACATCGTAGTTGCATGATTATTGTAACTTAGTATATTTTCAAGTTCTTCTTTATTCATAAACTATGCGACCTCTATCTCAGCCACAATCTTATCAATTTCAGTTCTCAACTGAACTTCACGTTCAACAATTCTAGCAATTTCTTTATTCAGTTCAACAATATCAATAACTTCTCTTGTATCTTCTTGTTCAACATAGGTGCTTACAGACAAGTTATAGTCTTGTGCTTCAACTTCTGAATTAGGCACAACTTTAGCGACATACTGAACATCACATCTATCGGTATAGACTTTTAAGATATTATCAATATTACTTTCTGATAATTTATTATTATTTGTTACCTTAACACATTCTTTTGTTGCGTCTATAAATAGGGTTGAATTATCAGTCTTACTTTTCTTCAATACCATAATGCAAGTAGCAATTGAAGTTCCAAAGAACAAGTTATCTGGCAACTGAATCACACAATCCACAAAGTTATTATCAACAAGATACTTTCTTATCTTTTGTTCTGCTCCACCTCTGTACATTATTCCAGGGAAACAAACTATTGCTGCCGTACCGTTAGAGGCAAGCCAAGATAAAGAGTGCATAATAAAAGCCATATCAGCTTTTGATTTTGGAGCAAGCACACCAGCAGGTGAGAATCTTGGGTCATTGATTAACAATGGATTATCATCACCTTCCCATTTAATAGAATATGGAGGATTAGAAACAATAGCCTCAAACGGTTCATCGTCCCAATGAGCAGGTGCTTTTAGAGTATCACCATGGGCAATATCAAACTTTTCATAACCGATATCGTGAAGAAACATATTGATTCTACATAGGTTATAAGTTGTGATATTAATTTCTTGACCGAAAAAGCCGTTTCTTACTTTATCTTTACCAAGTATCTTGGCAAACTTTAACAATAATGAACCTGAACCACAAGCAGGGTCATAAACCTTATTGACTTCGGTTTTACCAACCAAAGTAATTCTTGTTAATAATTCAGAAACTTCTTGAGGAGTAAAGAACTCGCCTCCAGATTTGCCGGCATTACTAGCATACATACCCATAAGAAACTCATAAGCGTCTCCAAACAAGTCTATTGTATTATTACTGTTTTTCAACTTCATGCTGGCAATACCGTTAATAAGTTTAACCAGTTTCTCGTTTCGTTCTTTAACCGTTCCGCCAAGTTTCTTGCTGTTTACATCAAGGTCATCAAACAAGCCTTTAAAGTCTGGTTCTGAATCTGTACCAATAGCAGAGTTTTCAATATTACGGAATATCTTTTCAAGAGTTTCATTTAAATTCTCATCATCAGGAGCTTTGTCTTTGACATTACAAAATAATTCGCTAGGCAAGATAAAGAACCCCTTAGTTTCAACAAGTTCCTCTTTTGCAGATTTAGCTTCTTCATCTGACAATTTTGCATAATCAAAATCTGCCTCACCAGCTTCACGTTCACCTTTATTAATATAGTTGGTTAAGTTCTCTGAAATATATCTATAAAACAACATACCAAGTATGTATTGTTTAAAATCCCAACCATCAACAGAACCTCTAAGGTCATCAGCTATGCCCCAAATGGTTCTATGTAATTCTTGTCGTTCTTGTTCTTTCTTATTATCCATTTAAATCATCACTCCACTAATAACACAAATCCTAGCATAAATTATTAATTTTGGCTTTTTGTTAAGCAATCAATAAATTAACCAAACTTAATAAAAAAATGATATTTGAAAGTGTGCATAGGAAATTTATTCAAAAACGATGTTACTTTTATCAAAGTTGTTTTTATCTGTAAGGTGTTTTACTTGAAAGACACATTCTATAATTCCAAGGTTTTGAAAATATCGAATAATTTGATTTAAGAGGGCTAAATCATTTTTTAGTTTTCTTGGTTTTAATCCTCTGTCAATTCCTACAAGGTAAAAATCTATAATATCTTGGTTTGATACTTAATTCAAAAGTCTATTTTGAAAAACGGGTAAAATATCATACTTAAATTGACCTCTATATGTGCGATAAGTCTTCTTTTTACAATGTTTTTCAACATAATTTTTCATA
>ERZ1023701.573-NODE-573-length-10214-cov-11.048824_pt1 | contig 10214 bp, 21 predicted proteins | sample MGYA00380350_ERZ1023701 | MGnify/ENA primary metagenome ERZ1023701 (study PRJEB33179, sample SAMN07449025) | human gut metagenome | biome: Human-gut; feature: Human associated habitat; material: Faeces | host: Homo sapiens | place: India:Kasaragod | collected... | reverse complement strand
TTTCGTACTGGTTGCCGAATGTCAGCGTGTCCTCGCTCTCGTTCTTGCCGATGAGCTTGCCGATGATTGTCAGCTCTCCGTCCTCGTCATTCTCATTGAAAACGTAGAGTTTGCCCAACTCAAACACTGGCTTCTTCTTCGGCTTCTTCTTCGGCTTCTCTACTTCCAGGGTCTCACGGTTCAGCTTTCCGCCCAATCGCTTCTCGATGAAGCTGATGTAGGTCTTGGCTGCATCCTCGGTTTCGGCAGCGAAACATTCCGTACTGGCATTATTGCATTCTCTGAGGTAAGAATATCCTTTCTTTCCAGCTTTGCGATAATAATACTTACCGGCAAAAATGGTGTATGTATCATCTGTAAACTTCTCGAAGATAATATGCGCACCTTCTTTTTTGGAAACCAGCACGTCTCCCTTTTTCCAGGCGAACTTGCTCCAATCTCTCATTTTATCGGATGGGAAAAGCATTACTTCTCCTCCCTCCATCCATCTGCCATTCTTGTCGAAGTAACGAGGTCCGTACTTATCCTTAGTCCCGATTGTTTCCTTGCTGGATGCAAGATAAGTGAACGCAACCTTTCCGCACATTGGCGTGTATAACTTTGTGCCAGCAGGCACACCCTTCAAAATCTCATAAATATCAATATATTTCTGTTCCATTTTCTGAATATTTTTATTGTTTATAACTTCACTCGTCCCAGTTTCTTGTACAGTTCCACCAGCTCCATGGTATCGAGCCAGAAGTCGGTGCTGCCAACGTATACGTGATGGCGGTGGCTGTCCGTGACAATTTCTATCTTCTTCATTTTCAACTACGTTTAAAATTGTTCGTGTCCGCATTGTAATCCTTTAGGATACATTCTAGAGCCTTTACCTCATCATCTGCCAGCCAGATGTCTCTGTCGCCAACTGACAGATGATGGAGACCGCATTCACGGACAAGTATGATATTATTAACTCTGTTCATAGATAACTATTTAAAAAGTTCCATCTGTGGATGAACGATGTCTGCCCGCTTCTTCTTAGCCTCCAACAGAAGGATGCCGTTGTTCTTGGTCTTCGGCTCCCACTCCAGCTGTCTGATGATGAAGATTAGAGCATCGTGTGCTGCCTGCTCCTCTGTCTCGTAGAAGATTGCCGATCTGTCGTAGCGGCTCGGATAGACTGCCGGGGTTACGCTTCCTCCATTTCCGGTGCTGATGTCATAGCCCCAAATCCAGCCGTACTGCGTATTGGCGGTCTTGACCTTCCAGTTGTAATGGTTGTCAACCTCGTAGGCTGCGTAAACGTGTGGATTGATGCAAGCGTCATTGATGTTAAACTTGAATCCGTCATGCTCTGCCACTGGCTTCTTGATGTCGTAACTGTTCTCCTTCAACCAGTCCGTCCAGTCGCTCACGGTCTCGAAGACGAGCCCTGCGGCTCTGCATTCGTGGGTTATTATTTTCTCTTCTTCCATAGCTAAATCCCCTTGATGTACTCAATAAATGCCTCACGCTGCTCAGGTGTCATTACGTCCGCGATGCGCTCGGCAGTATCTTTTTGGTCTGAACTGCTCATGCTCCAGAATGCGTTAGCAATGATGTCGATAGTTGTATCATTGTCAAGATAAAACATATTGTCCTTTACAACATTCTTTCTGATGTCTTCGTCAGATAAGTTTCGGAACATGTCGGTTAGGAATTCCTCCTGGTCTTCATCCGATAAATTGTTGAACATTTCCTCCAAATCGATGTCAATGCTCTGTGAATTGTAATCTGCCATAATTCTTTCGTTTTAAGCGTTTAAAATCTGTTTGCCTTACAATTTACCGCCCGAAGCGTAAAAACGGCTCAGAGCGGCTTATTTTACCCTCATTCGTTATTTTTCGGGCTTCCAGTCGATGCCCAGCCGCTGCAGAACTCCCTTCTCGTAGAATCTCGCAAGCGAATCATTTGCTGGCTTGTTCCGTGGATTCTTCTTCAAATCGTCAAGATTCTGCTGGATTACCCATCGGAACTTATCGTCTTGGCTCTGCTGGACAACTGGCTGCTGGTGCTTGGCTTGCTCGTAGCGTTCCCCGATGCTCGGTCTTGCCGTTGCCGTCGGATCCTGCGCTCTGGCTTCTGCTGATTGCGGCTGCTGGCTTGCGGCTGGCTTGGTGTTGTCGTAGTTGCCCTCCAGCACCTTCGGGAAATACTTCCTTGTCATTACCCAGTCGTATGATGCCCAGGAATGCCCTTCGTTCAGATAGTCGCTTGCCATAGCCTTGTCGATGGCCAGGTAAATCTTGGAAATATCTCCCTTGCAGTCCTTGAGCCTTCCTCTGATTACCTCCTTGCGGTTTTCCGTCATAAGCGTCAGCCTTCGCATTGCGCTGTTGGTCTTGTCGTGCTGCTCGTTCCAGTAGTCCTTGATGGCTGCGTAGTCGATTTCGCCTTTCTTGGATTTCTTCTTCTCAGAACTTTTTTGCGGCTCTGCTGCAGCGCAAACGTTTTTCCGAGAAAAACTTTGCATAGAAGCTTCTTTAGAAGGTTCTAATATATTTGTTTCTTTAGAAACATCACTATCACTAACACTATCACTAACACTATCACTATCATATAAGCATCCTTTTGTATGCAATTGCATACTTTTGTATTCTTTTGTATGCTTTTGTATATGGTTGTATGCTTCTGTATCGTTTGCATCCTTTTGCATTCCCCAACGCTTTTGTGCGTTGGCTCGCAATCGTTCGCATTTCTTTTGGTACTTCTGCTGGTTTCTGTCAATCTTGTCTTTAATAAAGACAAAAGCCATACGCACGACTGGTTCTAGATTGATAACCTCGCCATCCCTTGCGTATATGAAGAGTGCCCGAGTCAGTTGCCCGAGTTGCTCATCCGTGAGCCCCTCGATTAATTGATAGTCTGATGTGTATAGGATAAATGAATCGTTCATAATTTTATTCTGATAATGATAGTTTCTTTTCCAGCTTCCGTTTGAGCACGGTAGCCATACGGATTTTGTTCCGCTGGCTTGTGTCGGTCGTAGCTGTCACTTCCCCACCTAGGGAAATATAATTCTCCAGTTGTGAAATTATATTCCTTAGGTCGGTTTTTGATATAGGAACACTAGCCATAAGCCCTGCCTTTACTTGATGAGCAATCTTCGTGCTCCCTGCACCTGCTTGATGTAGGCAGCGCATTCCTCGGGATGGTCTGTCTGAAAAGCCTTGGCATCGAACTTCTCGCTTGCCTTCGGTGCTTTCCACGTTGCCAGCGTCTTGCCGTTTCCGTCCACGATGCTCTCTGCGTCACCGAAGAACAGCTTCAAGTTGTCCTCGATTTCCTTCTGTCGGTTCTCCAGTGCCTTGCCCTTCTCCTTGATGTCCTTCAGCTCGATGAGCATATCCCCGACTTCGGCTGTGGCTTCAATCTCCTTTCCTGCCTTGTGCAGTGGCGACTTCAAGAGAACGTCTTGTGCGCTGTATGCAGGTGGCTCTTGGCTGCCCACGATGTAGTCAAGCCAAAACTTGGTTATCTCGTCACGCATCCATCTGTAAAATTCGGGGTCGAAGTCGATGTCACGGTAGCCGAACTCCCTGCCTGCTGTCAGCCAGGCCAGTGCTCCATCCTTGTATTCGCCCACTCCGAGGTTCATCTGAAGCTGGCAGAACCAATGCTTCGGAAGGTCGTCTGCATCTATCTGCATCTGCGTGGTCTTGCACTCGAGGATGCTCTTGCTCGCTTCGTTGTGCGTTGCCCCGGCTCTCCAGAAGGTGCGGTCTGGGCTTACTCTCAAATATGGCGCATCGGTGTTCGTGATGGTGTAGTCGTCCGTGCTCGCCTTGATGATGTGGCAGTGGCTCTCTCGCTTGAAGAACTGCGCCACGGCATCCTCCAGCAGGTGTCCTGCAACCATCGCAAAGTTCTCTACCTTTGGTGGGTCGATGCCCTTCTTGCGTCTCCACAACTGGTATGGGGTCTCCCATGGATTCAGTCCCAGTACCGTGCCTGCCTCTGATGCACCTATTCCCTTTGAGCGGTTCTGCAACCACTCCTCTCTGCTTTTGTACTTGATTATCTGTTTCATTGTCTGAATGTTTTTATTTATTCATTAAAAATTTTCTAGCTGCTGTAAGAACGATCGAGCGAAGGAATTCATCCCTTTGTATTGTTTGAGCAATTCCTTCTGCAAGGAAACTGGCTTTACCGTGGTAAGCAATATGGAAATCAAATCCTTGGTTTCCGTCTTCGTCTGCATCTCCAGTCGTCTCAGCTGCAATCTGCAGATAGATTCTTTCTTCCTCGTCTTCCTCAGCCCATGCCTTGTAACCGTCTGCGGTTCTATCGAAGTACTTGTCGATGGTGCTCTTGTGTCTCTGATTATTTGCTTTACTTGCCATAATTTTCACGCTTCGAAAGTTCTACATCGGGTTATTTGTTTTGAGCTGGAATCTGCCATCTTTCTTTGATGCAGATTCTACTGGCATGTGCCACGTTGAGCCAGCCTTGCCTGCTGGCATAACAATCTCTACATAAACGTCTCCTTTGAGACCCTTCATCGCTTCTCTTAATTGTTTAACTGTCATATTGTAGGATGATTAAAAGTTGCCACGGCTTCCCTTTGTCTCGATGGGAACCCACCCCATAGGTTGCACCGTGGCGGTTCGGGCTTATCATTATAGTAAAATGGCTATTTCTTCGCTGCCGTACCAGTCTTGCCCTGGCTGCGGCTCATTGCCTGCTGCGCCTTATTCTTGGCATCATCGGCTGCTGCCTGCGCCTGCTGTGCGATGGCTTCCTGCTTCTTTGGCTTCTTGAAGGTCTCCTCTACGGTGGTCGTGCCTTCCTTGATAGCGTTGTACACACCAGCCAGTTTCTGAATGTCCTCTGCCGTGACTTCCTCGGCTGATTTCTTCCCGATGTAGTCAAGCAGCATAAGGTCTGTTACCTGGTAGGCTTGGAAGCAGGCAACACAGCTTTTCCACTGGCTCTGTACGCCAGTCTGCTTGATGTGCTCGAGAGCCTTCGCCTGCACTTCCTTCACCACGCTTGCAATCAATACCTGCGGCACGACCTTGCAGATTGCGTTACGCTGGGCGATCGCCACGGCTGCATTGCCGACTACCACCTGCATATCCTGCGAGAAGGTGTATCCCTTCGAGGTCAGGATGCTGCGCTTCACTTCTACAGAGTAGGCCACGTTGCTCTCGAGGTCGTGGCAGACGCCCTGCGCTGTTATGGTCTTTCCATCGTTTGCGAGGATGCGACCTGCGATGCGGAGGTTCTTCCAGCAGGCTGATATAATCTCGGTGAATCTCACGCTCGGACCCTCGATGATGGAAACCTGTCCGTCCTTGCCCTTGCGCTCCAGGTGATAAAAGCAGTTGTATGCCACATCATCGTCCATCGCTGCCAGTGCTACCATATTCTGCTTGCATTGCATGATGTCTCTCGGAAACTTGTGCGCTGTGGCAATCTGTCCGTCAATCTCCGAGCGGTTGATGGCTTCCAGCATTTCGCCACCGCTTACTTGAATAATCTCATTTTCCATAATTCGTTCAATTTCTAGTTCAACATAATCTTTTAATTAACTCTAGTGGAAGGCTGTGGATTCGAACCACAGTTGACTGCCAAAACTTACCCCACCCTTGCCTGCTGCCGATGGATGCCCTTCCTTTGTAGGGCGCACGCTGTCAGTTTCCGCATATCCGTATAAACACTAAACAACCTAACCAGTATGAATCTTTGCGTGCGCCCTTTACCCACCGCTGTGGGGATTTAATTGTCAAATAACTGTTATAATAATTTATAAAGCTTAAACAAGTTGAGCCATAAGAATGTCGAGCCTGCTTTCGCTGAAAGCGTCCATCGGGTCTTGGTCTGCGTACTGGCTGTTCTCCTCCAGCCAGTCGTTCATCACGTCTTGATAGTTGACGCAGCCCTCGATGGCTTCCTCCAGCCGCTCGCTGTCGTTATTGCTGCCCTTGTGCGTCACGACCGCGATATTTCCCACGCTGTCGCTCCATACGCAGATGGCTCCTGCCTTGGTCTTGATGTCCACCCTTGCAACTGCTGGTCGCTGTGGGTCTCGGTCTATCTCCAGCCAGATGGCTTCGTACATCTTCTTCCTGCACTCCTCGATAATCTTCCTCATTTGTTACCTCCTCTCTGATTGAATATGTAACGTTGGAAGGTCTCACGGCACGACTTCAATACCTCGTTGTCCGTTCCGTCCAGTGGTATGAGCGGTATGTTATCCAGTGCCGCGCAAAGGTTGCCTTCAAACTCTCTGTACTGGATTCTTCGCTCTGCCTCCAAACAGCACTTGTTGTTCAGTTCGCAGCACTTTCTGGTCTTGCGGTTCGACTTCCAGTTAGTGATAAGCCAACAGATGTCTGTGTACTTAACGATCATCCTGCGCATATTGATTGATAACTTGCTCATAGGGCAACCCTCCACGCTCTCTTGATTTCTGCGCCATCGATAACCTTGCGGTTGTCGATTTTGCGGAACTTGACCTTCATCTTTCCAGCCTGCACCCATCTGCGCAGGGTGTTGCGATGGATGCCCAATGCCTTGCAGGTCTCTGTCATTGTGTATCTGCCTGCATCCGCTACCTTTGGTTCTATGTTCGTCATACCTATGCCCTCCAAAAGATTAAAGTTAATAATATGGCAGCAAATGCCACTGATAAGAACACGTCACTTGTCACAAACTCGATAAACTTCTTCATAAGCTCTGAATGTTAATTGGTTCGACTTGATTACTTGCGCACGGCTGCACGTCTCTTCTTGGGTGTTATCAATCCAGCCTTGATGAGGATGACACGCACGTTCTGCTGGGTACAGCCTACTTGCTGCGATACTGCAAGCATTATTCTGCTGTCCGAAGTCTCGGCAGGTGCCTTTGCTCGGAAATCAGCGAACATCGCAATGATGTTCTTCTTTCGTTCGTCCTGCTGCTTCTGCAGCGGTGTTCGAAAATCATAATTGAAATTTTCTCCCATTTTTCTTTGTATTTTAAATTATTTTGTTTATCTTTGCCAAAGAGTTTTTAAACTCATTGTGTAATTCGGTTGCAAAGATAGTTTAATTCAGTTTAATATGCAAGTAAAACACAATAAAACTGCATTATTTTAACTTGTTTTAATCCTATTGCAAACTATTTTACATTATTTTAAATTAGTTCGATATGAATACAAATAAAGAAGTAATAAACAGAATTACAGAAATTAGAAAGAAGAATGGGTTATCCATCAACAAGTTGGCGGATAAATGTGGAGTAAATTCCGCAAACCTTTCGAGGTCTTTAGCAGGCAAAGCTTCATTGTCCGACCGTGTAATTTACAAAATCGCCCACGCTCTGAACGTCTCGGTTGACTGGCTGGAAAAAGGTATCGAACCGATGTTCTCTCCAACGGTTGCAAGTCCATCCGAAGTTGGTGCTGGCATCATTGGATCTAATATCAATGCATCGAATAGCAAGGGGGTCAATCAGACCATAGGAAACGATGCAGAAGTAGCTCTTTGGAAGAAGCTATACGAGGACAAATGCCAAGAGGTGGAAAAAGCAAATAAACGCATAGACCAACTGCTATCAATAATAGGAGGTAAATAATATGACTGGAATGGAGCTAAGAAGGTATGTTGAATACTCTGGGCTTACGATGAGCGATATAGCGAGGGAATTAGACACCAGCCCACAAAATGTTCGTTCAAAGATGATAAAGGAAAGAGTTAGTGCCGATTTTGTCGAAAGGGTCAAAAATGCGGTTTCAAAATGTGCTCCTCCAATACCTGGCAAAATAAAGCAAGTAATGATTGATGAAAAGATGCATTATTGCGTAACTGGTGAGGGACTGAAAAGACGTATCAAATCATACGGAATACCTCTAAATTATATAGCCGCAGCTTTGGGGACTAGCCCTCAAAATCTAAGCGGAAGACTAGGAGCAAAAAGTGTCAAACTTGATTTTGCCCAAAAGGTTGAGGATGTAATTCAAAAGTACAAAGAGGAGATAGGGATTGACACCAACTTCCCTTTAGAGCAACCTGAGTCTTCAGAAGAACAAAAGCCTTCAACTGTACTAGAATCGGTTCTAATGGCAAAAGTTGAAAGACTCGAAAATGAAAATTCCTTCCTGCGAAAGCAAGTTGAAACCCTGCTTGCCATTGTCGGGCAGAAATAATTTAGTAACTTTGCAGCGCAATGTTGCAAATTAAAATAGGAGATTAAGTTATGGGAGTATATTTAGCTTTCTTGTTTGTGGGAGTGCCTTGCATGGTGTTCCTCGCATTCTGTCTCACTGGAAACGGAAAAAAATGGCTTAGACAAAATAACTTGCTTTAGATTATGGTTAGTAAGAAAACAACAGACGATAGGGAGACGGATAGAAGAAAGCTCTTGGCTGGGTATCTGTACGACTGCTCGAAAATGATGTACGGAAGCGTTGCTGTCGGTGGTCTGTCTCCTCTTTTCACTGGCAAGGAACTTGCAATGGTGAATATAGCGTGTATTATCTTTGGCTTCCTTGGCGGTGCTGCAATCGCCAATGCTGCCAATTATATAATGAAATTTAAAAGTTAGAGATTATGGTAACATATTTGTTTTTTAATGTATTTGTGTTCGTGATGAGTGTTGCGTTTGTTCTCTTCTTGAAATCAAAAAGAGGTCAGAAGTGGTTGCGTGAACTTTAGTTCTCGCTCCAGGTATAATATCAACTAAAATTCTAAGTAACGATGAAAGGTGAGGATTTCATAGAACGGAAGGAGAAGATTCTTCTTGCCGCTCTCGGTAAAAGCTGGCTATGGAAGGCCAGCAGGTTAATAATTGGCATCATCCCTCCAGTGGGTGCGTTTGTGATGCTGGTGCACTGCATCCTGCTCTCATTCGGCTTTCGGGTAAAACTCACGGAGTGGATATTCGACTGCTCGCTCTTCGGCTTCATTGCCTGGATCATCGTCAGCCTAGCCTATGGCTTCTGCTGGGTGCATCGAGCGTTCGCTACCTACGGAGTGCTGATTTCGTTCTGCATCGACTTCCAGCGTTCCTTCGGGTTCGGGGTCTTGCGCCAGCCGCTGCACCTGCTGATGGTTGCCCTAGGGCTGCTGCTCTTCTTCGTCTTCATCAAGAAAAAGGCTTGGAATGAGTTCTACGAAAGAAATATTAATCATTTAAATAAATAGGCAATATGAAAAAGATGATAATGCTGTTCGTGCTTGCGCTTGTGTGCGTGGGTGTGCAGGCGCAAACGGTCGTTAATAAGACAAATAGAATCAAGAATACACAGATTACTTGGTCGGTTGCTGGCAAAGATACGATATACTGCTACCCTTGCACTGATTTTAGCGACCCTCTGCAGCCAACTGTATATCTTTGGTTTGTAGGAAAAAACAATCTCGTTAAAACGCTAGAATACTTAGCTAATGCAGAACTGGAAGAAGGTGTTACAGTCTCTCTTGATTACACTAGAGACAAAAATAGAATACAGAAAGCAGACGACCTTCTTTTAAAAAAGTTCATTGTATGGAATAAAGGTGAATATCTCCCTAGGTGTTCGACAATAACGAAAAAATTTGTTAAGCAAGATTTGAAAAGGTTAGGCGTAAAGCCGCAAAAGCAAAAAAGCCTTGGCGATGATGGATACTTTGAATAACCTTCTCGCCTACGAGGAATACCTGCCAGTGCTCACCCCTTCCGAGGTGGATGGGCTGCTGGCTTCTCGCCCCTCGCTGGCTCAGTTGCAGGACTGGTCGCAAAGATTGAATAACCATCGGGCAAGGCTGGAAAGCGTTTTCAGTCGTGCCTACAAAAAGTTAAATGAATAATATGGAAGAGAAAAATCTGATGTCCGCTGATGTTGATATAGCCGTGCGCTTCTTTGATGCCCTCGACCGTTTGAAGGCTGACGGCTGCATAGGCGGTCTTAAGACGATAACGGACCGGTACGGTCTCAACCGCTGGAACGCCATATCCCTTCGAGACAAGCCTGCCGAGTGCTACGGTCGCTTCCGTCCGTCCTGGGTTCAGTTCCTGGTCCGTGATTACCATGTCAACCCATACTGGCTGCTCCTTGGTTCGGGTGACTTCTACGCTGCTGGCTTCACGTCAGAAATAGTGAAAAACCTGAATAAAAACTGCACGGAAAAATAGCATTATAGTTAAGTGTATAATTTTCAATCATTTAAAGCATACGTTATGATTTTGAGTACAACTCCAACCATAGAAGGCCACCCTATCCGTGAATATCG
>ERZ1023701.565-NODE-565-length-10373-cov-9.653324_pt1 | contig 10373 bp, 8 predicted proteins | sample MGYA00380350_ERZ1023701 | MGnify/ENA primary metagenome ERZ1023701 (study PRJEB33179, sample SAMN07449025) | human gut metagenome | biome: Human-gut; feature: Human associated habitat; material: Faeces | host: Homo sapiens | place: India:Kasaragod | collected... | reverse complement strand
GTACATAGCTGTATTATATAGGCATACGAGATATCTCCTGTGCCTCACGCGTTGAAGGATGCAGATGCAGTTCTACCTTTATATCACGATTCATATCGAGCGACACATTATTGGCTGCAAGGAGAAGGGCTTTGTAATACAACAGAGAACTCATGCTGCAATAAAGCCCCACAGTGGTCTGCTCGCCTCGCCAAATGTCAACATTGAATGTCTTCGGGATACGCAACACTCCATATATTTTGCTTTCCTTCAGCAGTTGTTGGGTTTCCTCCACACTGTTGCAGTGGGCTACTAATTTTGCGTCAGGAGTGGCATCCATCTTACGTATAAACTCACGGCTCTTCGCACTGTTACAGTCGTCGATCACTGCAAACGGGACATCACGCACCACCTCATTGGTATAAACATAAGAATATAACAATGGGTAGCACAATGGTACGAATATGATGAAAATCAGAATGCCCTTGTCGCGCATGATTTCCCTCATTTCAGTCATCCATATTTGTATTATGTTTATGAGCGATCTTTTCATTATGGTATATATTTATGATGTAAGAACAAACTGCGATAGTGGCGAAGAGTGAGCAATGGCAACAGCACAAATATCACCATCGCAAGCAGGCTTTGCCATACGTAGACTATACTATAGCCATTGAGAGCCTGATTGACATATAGCAGATAGTAGTGGCGCAGTGGGAAGAGTACCGACAACTTTTGCAGTATGCCGTCCATAGCTGTCACCGGGAAAGTGAATCCAGCCAACGAAAACGACAATATTCCCCATAGTGAGCATAGGCACATCGATAAACGCATTTGTCCGCTAACGCCAAAAAGGAATGTGGCAAGTCCTTGTGCGCCCAACACGGTGAGCATACCGATTAGTATCATCGGAAGTAGACCACTATTGCAGGGATACTGCAGGTATCGATAGAAATATACTGCGTATAGGATGGCAATAAGCCAAAACACTAAGGTTTGAGGCAACAGTTTTCCTACGATGGCGGTGAGTGGCGAATTGCCAGAAATGCGATATAGTGTTAATTGTGTATTACGTTTCCACTCTATGCCTATAGTGTAAGCAGTCGAAAGCATCACCAAGAGAATGAAGATGCCAGGGATGAGCATATTATTAAGATACACCGCATAGTCAAGGTATGGATTGTTAAGAGGGTGCGTTTCTATTTTTATAGGTTGAATCACCCCCATTGCCTGACGTTCGTTCATACCATGCGCATACAGCGATTCGTGGGTCAAGGCAAGTCCTGCCAATTCTGAAGCATAACGCATGTCTCGCATCAACAGATTGCCCGGCACATAATAACATTCATTGGTATAGAACGATATGCGTGGTTGACGGTTTGCTAATGCTTTTGCTGTAGTGTTCTTCGGCAAATAGAAGAATCCATATATCTCGCCACGCTGCATTGCCTTTCTTGCCTCGCTGAATGTGGAATAATGACGCACAAGCTTCACCTCCTCCATCGACCCGAGTATTCGGGTGATGGTGTGGGTGATGTGAGTGTTGTCCTCGTCGACCATTGCCGCTGGCAATTTGGTAGGCAAACCTTTACTCATAAGAGATGTAAGGAAGACAAGGCAAAACAGCGGTGCTATAATCATGCAGAAGAGAAAGAGCGGGCGATGCGAATACATCTTCAATTCTCTCTTGCCTATCATAGCGAGCCTTCTGAAAGTCTTGCTTATATTGTTCATGATGCTGTTGTTTATTTACCGTTATTCTTGTTGGCTTCCCCATTTGCCGAGGATGACTTTTTTAGTACAGCCGACATTCCCGACAATATACCATTGACAGGCTGCAAGGGATGTGCCTGCACTTCAAATGTCTTAAGGTCAAGGTCGTCAAGTGCCTTAGTGGCTTTCCATACTGCAAACGAACCAACATCCTTCATCAATGTGATGCGCACAGGAATTGTTTTGTCTACGGCAGGAACATAAACCTCTGCCTGTGTTCCAATGGAATAGCCTTTAAGTTTATCCTCACGTATATTGAATGTAAACCACACTTCGCTTACTACCGACACGTTCATGATAGGAGCGCCTGTGCCAACCAACTCGCCTATCTCTGGAAATATCTCGGTTACTTGTCCGTCGGCTATAGCAGTCAGTACCGTCTCTTTGATATAAGAATTAACTTCTGCAATAGCTCCCTTGGCACGTTCAGCTTGAGCTTGAGCCATGCTCTTGTCTTCTTTTCTTGCTCCGTTTACAGCCATATCATATTTTGCCTTGGCTGCTTTCTCTGTAGCAATGGCAGCATCATACTGTGCCTTTGCCTCGTCACGCTTCTGTTCTGCCATAACTCCAGTGTCAAATAGACGCTGCACACGGTTATAAGTCTTTCCTGTAACATCAACCGCAGCTTTAGCCTTCTGCCACATTTCGTATGCAGCCTGAATATCCTCATGGCGTGCTCCATTATAGGCTTTCTCTTCTATTGCCTTGGCTGCATTATATGCAGCATTGGCTTGTGTCAGCTTGGCTTCCACATCAGGTGCCTCAAGTATAACAAGAGTGTCACCCTTATGAACAAAGTCGCCTTCCTTTACTCTTATCTCCAACACACGCGACGGCACTTTGGAAGAGAGACGATAGTCGGTGGTCTCTGCCTGACCTTCGAGTGTTTCTTCCTTACTCGTGCGGAATAGTCCGAAAGTGATGACTATTATTATCACGGCAATGAGAACAAATGCTATTGCCAATATACTGGTAAATATTCTATTTCTTTTCATTTGTATGTATTTACTGATTAAACAATTATTATATATGTGTATTGATTGTGCCAATAGCTTTTTTAAGATATAGATTGGCAAGACGCACGTCCACTTGGGCATTAACCCACTCCGACTTAGCCTTCAACCATGCAGTCTGTGCTTCCATTACATTGCTCAGCGTGATGACACCCTCTTTCATTCCATGATTGGCATAACGCAGGTTTTCTTCTGCTTCGTCAACGCTTCTCAATGTAGTTTGGTATCGTTCCTGGCTTTCCTGCAATTTCTGTCGGCATTGGTTTACTTGCAACTCAATCTTTTCTTTCACCTCTTCTGTTTCATATCTATGCATACAAGCCTCAGCCTTTGCTGCCTTAACTTTGTACGAGCGGTCGCCCCATGTCAATATTGGAACATTAAGCGTGATGCCTACATTCCACAAGCCTTTCATCTTGCGCTCAAAGCTGTTGAACACAGAAGGATTGCTGGCAAGATAGCCTCCCATCAAGGCTACCTTAGGCAAATATTCGGCACGTGCCAATTTTATCTTCTCGTCGTAGATTTTGTTCTGAAGTTCAAGGGCTTGCAATTCCTTACGGTTTCCTTCAGCCTGTTGCACCATGTAGTCGGCAGATTGGTTTGACATATCCACATTATCGTCAAAATCTGCTATTGAGGTTTTGTTGTCCATATTGTCTTCTACATCAATAGGCTCGTCCATATCAATGCCACATATTCGGCAGAGGTTCATACGCGAGAGTTCAATACCATTATTCACTTGAATAAGTGTTACGCCAGCCTCGTTTACCTTCACCTTCACGCTCAATAAGTCGGCTTTGGTAGCCATACCTTCTTTCACGAGTTGCTCTACATCGCTTTCCAACTTTTCAACCAATGTCTTATATCCTTCGGCAAGTTTCTTCTTACTGTGTAGAGCCACTAAGTTCCAGTAGGCTTCGTCCACATCCACAATGATATCCTGCAACGTCTTGTCATAAATTGTCCCAGAAGCCTGTTCGGCATATTCAGTTATCTTATTATATGCTCGTATCTTGCCTCCCATATATATTGGTTGGGTAAGTGTTACAGCCACAATACCTGCATTGCGTGTGTCTGTATGCAATGCATCCACAAGGCCTTGACCTGCCGAGTTAAGTTGAGAACTCATTGGAGCAAGATCAGGAACCATAGCCGAAAGACCAGTACCTATATTAGAAAGAGTGTGCTTTTGCTCGTCACTCAGCAGCGACATCTCACGGCTTGTATACATATAAGCGCCAGTGGCTGATACCTTTGGCAAATAGTTGGTTTTGGCAGATTTGTGAGTATAACTGGCAGCCACTTTCTTTTGTTCTGCCATAAGTAATGATTTGTTGTTGCTTACAGCTCGAGCCCTTAGGGAGTCGAGCGGCCAATAGTTGCCCACCGCATGTGCATTGGCTAAGGCAAGCGACATCAATCCTAGTATTAATACCTTTTTCTTCATTTTTTATCTTACTTTCAATAATTGATGCGACAAATTTACTACCTTTAGAACACTATTAAATGTTCTAATTGGTATATTAAAGAGCCTTTCATAGAACATATTCCATAAAAGAACAACAATATTACCGAATAAGCCACCAAATACGACACATTATTACTAAATTTGCCATCAAATAAAAATATCCAATATGGAAAATAGCAAAAGAATAGATACCACAGACATCAAGCAGTTGGCAAACAGCGAGTTTGTTGACTATGCAGACGATGATGTAGTGATAGTAGATGATTTACGCAATTTTTCTAAGTTGCAAACAATAAAAGTTGACTTCTTGCTTATTATTGTTGTAAAATCAGGACGTGTGGCAATGAGAACCAACAAGGAAGAAAACACCGCATCTTGCAACGACATTATCATTTGCCAACCTAATACAATAATGAACGATTGTTTATTCAGCATCGACTTCACAGCCAAAGCTGTATGTATTTCTGCACAGACAGCACGTAAAATGCTACATATAAATGAAGTAATAGATCTGTCTTTCTACTTAAAGAACAAGCCTATAATACACATTGACGAGTCGACAATGGAAACATTCGAGAAGTATCATACCTTATTATCCGAACTATTGACAAAAGAGTCGACTATATACAAGAAACAAATTGTAGGAAGTCTTGTTAGTTCGTTTTTGTTTTGCTTGCTAAACATCATCGAGTCTGTCAACCCTCAAAGAATAGCTATACACATGTCAAGGGGGAGTCTGTTGTTTAAACAATTTGTAGAATTGCTTACATCAATGGAGGTAAAACCAAGAAATGTGGATTTCTACAGCAAAAAACTATGTATAACTGGCAAATACTTATCAAACATCTGCAAAAACAATAGCGGCAAGACTGCATACGAATGGATTACGGAATATGTAACAGAGGACATACACCGCCTTTTATCCCATTCGGACATGAGTGTTAAGGAAATATCCAACTATCTTGAATTCCCTAACATATCGTTCTTCGGCAAATTCGTGAAAGCGCACCTTGGCTGTTCGCCCACAGAATTTAGAAAAAAGAAAGGAATACAAGAAAACGTTGACCAATAAGGCTTCTATATAAAAAAGCACATCCAATATGCCTAACAAGACAATGCTGAATGTGCTTTTTAATTTATCTGATTTGAGAGTATTACATACCCTGATTGATTGTACGTGACAATACGTCAAGCTGTTGTTCGCGTGTAAGCTTAACGAAGTTCACGGCATAACCGCTGACACGGATAGTGAGCTGCGGATACTTCTCTGGATGCTCCATAGCATCAAGAAGCAGATTACGGTCGAACACGTTGACATTGATATGCTGTCCACCAGTAGGTGTAAAGTAACCATCGAGCAACGACACGAGGTTGGCCGACTGCATATCCTTAGTCTTACCAAGAGCCGAAGGAGCAATAGCGAATGTGTAAGATATACCATCACGTGAGTGCTGGAACGGAAGCTTGGCAACCGAAGCAAGTGCAGCAACAGCACCCTTAACGTCGCGTGCGTTCATAGGATTGGCACCTGGAGCAAACGGAACACCTTTCTCACGACCGTCAGGTGTAGCACCTGTGTTACGACCATACACTACGTTAGAAGTGATGGTAAGCAAGCTCTGTGTAGGAACAGCATCACGATAGGTACGATGCTGACGCAGATACTCCATAAACTTCTCTGTAATATCTACAGCAATAGCATCTGTCTCGTCGCAGTTGTTGCCAAATGGAGTATATTCGCCCTCCTCTATCTTATAATCAACTGCCAATCCCGACTCATCACGAACGATGCGAATCTTGCAATGCTGCATAGCTGCAATAGAGTCGGCTACGATAGACAAGCCTGCAATACCAGTTGCACGTGTACGTTCCACATCACCATCATGCAATGACATCTCGAATGCCTCGTAGTCATACTTGTCGTGCATGTAGTGGATAATCTTCAGAGCGTTGACATAAGTCTTGGCAAGCCAGCGCATCATCTGCTCAAACTTAGGCATAAACTCCTCATAGCTGAGGTAGTCGCCTGTAATAGGAGCAAAGCGAGGACCAATCTGCTCGCCCGACATCTCGTCACGTCCGCCGTTGATAGCATAAAGCATACACTTTGCAAGGTTGGCACGGGCACCAAAGAACTGCATCTGCTTGCCAATCTTCATTGGTGAAACACAGCATGCAATACCATAGTCGTCGCCAAGGTCGGCACGCATAAGGTCATCGTTCTCGTACTGAATAGCGCTGGTATCGATGCTCACCTTTGCACAATACTTCTTCCACGATTCTGGCAAACGCTCGCTCCAAAGCACAGTAAGGTTTGGCTCAGGCGAAGGACCCATGTTGTATAGAGTATGGAGGAAACGATAATCGGTCTTTGTTACCATTGAACGGCCATCGATACCCATACCACCAATAGATGCAGTAGCCCATATTGGGTCGCCAGAGAAGAGGTCGTTGTACTCAGGAGTGCGAAGGAAGCGTACAATACGCAACTTCATAATCATCTGGTCGATAAGTTCCTGTGCCTCCTGTTCTGTAAGAGTGCCATTCTTCAAATCACGCTGAATATAGACATCAAGGAATGCACAAACACGGCCAAGCGACATAGCTGCACCATCCTGATCCTTTACAGCTCCAAGATAGCCAAAGTATGTCCACTGTACAGCCTCGCGAGCATTTGTAGCCGGACGTGTTACATCAAATCCGTAAGCAGCACACATGCGCTCAAATTGCTTAAGAGCCTGTATCTGCTCTGATATTTCCTCACGATGACGTACAATCTCCTCGGTAAATTCCTGAATATCGATACGCTTGAAGTAACGCTTCTTCTCCTCTATAAGGTTGGCTGTACCATAAAGAGCAATACGACGATAGTCGCCGATAATACGGCCACGTCCGTATGCGTCGGGCAGACCTGTAATGATATGGGCATGACGTGCAGCCTTTATGTCGTCGTTATAAGCAGAGAATACACCCTCGTTGTGGGTCTTGCGATACTTAGTAAAGATAGTCTTTGTAGCAGGGTCAAGCTCGTAGCCATACGACTTCAAAGCCTTCTCTACCATACGTATACCACCCTTCGGGAATATGCCACGCTTCAATGGCTCATCGGTCTGCAAACCTACAATAACCTCACTATCCTTGTCTATATATCCAGCTCCATAAGTATCGATGCTCTGAGGCATCTTAGTCTCGGCATCATATACACCCTTCTCGCGCTCCACCTCAAACATCTTCGATAGAACATCCCAGAGATGAAGAGTACGCTCGGTAGGACCTACGAGAAAGCTCTCGTCGCCATCGTATGCCTCATAGTTAGCCTGAATAAAATCACGCACATCGATTTCGCGTTTCCAATTAGAACCTTTGAAATCGTTTTGCAAATTTTGAAGAATCATAAAATTTGTAGTTTTAAATATATTAATATTAGTGTGTAATCATTTGCAAAGATACTCTTATTTCTCTACTTACGCAAGAAAACCTAACACTATAGCATAAAAATCATCATTTGTTTGTAGTGGTTAAGAGCGTAGAAGCCGTTTTCTAATTATTTTTTTGTAATTTTGTACACATTATTTAATTATGCGTATTTATAAACATATTTTATTTAGAATAGTACAAAATATATGAACATAACAAAATCAGAATTTACAATATCATCAGCTACGGTGAGCCAATGCCCTAAGGACACCAAGCCCGAGTTTGCATTCATCGGCCGCTCAAATGTTGGCAAGTCGAGCCTCATCAATATGCTGTGCAACCACAAAGGTCTGGCAAAAACATCTGCGACACCTGGCAAGACTTTGCTTATAAACCATTTCATCATTAATAATGACTGGTATCTTGTAGACCTTCCTGGTTACGGATTTGCCAAACGCTCGAAGACTGTGCAGAAGAAGCTCGACCAGATGATTACGTCGTATATATTGCAACGCAAGCAGCTTGTCAACACCTTTGTGCTGATAGACATACGACACGACCCGATGAAGATAGACACAGACTTCATCAACTGGTTAGGCGAAAGCCAAGTTCCTTTCTCTATAATATTCACTAAAGCCGACAAACTTGGCCCCGTACGCGCAAAGCAGAATGCCACCAAATGGATGAATTCGCTTAAGGAACAATGGGAGGAACTGCCGCCCTACTTCATCACAAGCTCGGAGAAAAAGACTGGCCGAGACGAGGTGCTCGACTATATTGAAAACATTCTGAAGGACATAGAACAGGAATAAAATATGACTCCATTACTCGACGTACAAAACGTCTCTAAACGTTTCGGCGCGCATGTCTTGTTTGAGGACATCTCTTTCTCTATAGGCGAAGGCCAACACGTCGGACTTATAGCAAAGAACGGAACGGGCAAGTCTACCCTACTATCGCTGCTCTCTGGCAAAGAGAGTGTAGATAGTGGCAGCATTATCTTCAGACGTGATATTAAGGTTGGATTCCTTGAGCAACAGCCTAAGTTCGATCCTGAGGAATCGGTACTTGACGCTTGTTTCAATCACAACGGCGATCCGGATAAAGTGCTTAAGGCCAAACAAGTGCTGACACAGTTGCGCATAACCGACTTAAGTCAGCCTATAGGACAACTTAGTGGCGGACAGCAGAAGCGTGTAGCATTGGCTAATGTGCTGATTACCGAACCAGACTTGCTTATCCTTGACGAGCCAACCAACCATCTTGACTTACAGATGATTGAATGGCTTGAGGGTTATCTGTCTCGTGGCAACAAGACATTGCTTATGGTAACGCACGACCGTTACTTCCTTGACCGCGTGTGCAACATTATTCTCGAACTTGACAACCACTCCATATATACCTATCACGGCAACTTCCGCTATTATATGGAGAAACGCCAAGAGCGTATTGACGCTACACGTGCCGAGATTGCGCGTGCCAACAATCTGTATCGACGAGAGCTTGAATGGATGCGCCGCCAACCGCAAGCACGCGGACACAAAGCTCGTTACAGAGAAGAGGCTTTCTACGACCTTGAGAACAAGGCAAGACAGCGCATAGAGGAAAGACAGATGCGACTGAAGTCGAAGAACGTCTATATAGGCTCCAAGATATTCGAATGCCAATATGTGTCTAAAGCCTTCGACGAGAAAGTTATCCTAAAGGACTTCTACTACAACTTCCAACGCTTTGAGAAGATGGGAATTGTAGGCAATAACGGCACGGGAAAGTCTACCTTCATCAAGATGTTGCTTGGAGAGGTGCAACCTGACAGCGGACGATTCGACATCGGAGAAACTGTACGCTTTGGCTATTTCTCACAAGACGGAATGAAGTTTAACGAGCAACAGCGCGTGATAGACGTGATATCCGACATTGCCGAATACATCGACTACGGAGGAGGACAGCATATCACAGCTGGTCAATTGTTACAGCACTTCCTGTTTACACCCGAACAACAGTACGACTATGTGTACAAACTGTCGGGAGGCGAACAGCGAAAGCTATACCTTTGCACAGTTTTGATGCGCAATCCTAACTTCCTTGTGCTTGACGAGCCTACCAACGACCTCGACATACAGACACTTGAGGTGCTGGAAGAGTATCTGCAAGACTATCCTGGATGCGTTATTATCGTGTCGCACGACCGTTTCTTCATGGACAAGATTGTAGACCATCTGCTTGTGTTCAATGGCGAGGGCGTGATAAAAGACTTCCCTGGCAACTATACACAATATAGAGAGTGGGAGTCGCTTAAGCCAAAGGAAACACAGAACGACAAGAAGCTGGTAGACACAGAAAAGAAGGAGAAACGCGAGTTTGTTGGCGAACAACGCAGAAAGAAGACGTACAAGGAGAAGTGCGAGTTTGAGCAATTGGAGAAAGACATCGCCAAACTCGAACAAGAACAAAAAGAGATAGAAGAGGCTTTGTGCAGCGGAACTCTCTCTATAGATGAGCTTACAGAAAAGAGCAAACGACTGCCCGAAATAAAGGATGCTCTCGAAGAGAAGGAAATGAGATGGCTCGAACTGTCAGAAATTGACGGATAGAATATCCGGCATTTGGAGAGATGCTAAACCAATGTAATGCACACAGCACACTAACTGAAGTATCATTATATAAGTAACAGTTCAGAATAATCTTTACATATAGTAGGAGGGTATGGCATCCTT
>ERZ1023701.563-NODE-563-length-10412-cov-9.751279_pt1 | contig 10412 bp, 8 predicted proteins | sample MGYA00380350_ERZ1023701 | MGnify/ENA primary metagenome ERZ1023701 (study PRJEB33179, sample SAMN07449025) | human gut metagenome | biome: Human-gut; feature: Human associated habitat; material: Faeces | host: Homo sapiens | place: India:Kasaragod | collected... | reverse complement strand
AGAAAAAGCCTCTCTGGAATAATGTTGCAATAGGAAGAATCCTCGGAAATGAGCAGTATACCGGCACGATGGTTTACAGCCGTTTCAAGAGTGAGAATGTTGGCGATAAACATGCAAAAGCACTTCCAGAGGATGAATGGAAGCGTGTGGAAAATTGTCACGAAGCAATTATAAGCAAGGAGGATTTTGAAAAAGTAGCTGCCATGCGAAAAGAAAATACATGTGCCAGTGCCAAAAGAAAGCATGAAACACATTGCCTGACTGGTAAAATGATCTGTGGTAACTGTGGGCATCGCCTGTCCCATACTTATGCCGGACGACCAAAATATTATTGTGCAAATCATTATCTGGACAAGACTGATGAAAAATGCAATATCAGTGTGCTGGATGCCGATATGGAAAGTGTTGTGAAGAAAGCACTTCAGATGATGATTGATGTACTGGTAGATTCTAGAAAGGTAGTGGACATACAACGGGAGAAACAGGCAGAACGATTAAAACAGGCAAAGAAGCATCTTTCAGATATGGAGCATAGCCGTGAACTGATCGAAAAGGACCTGCGTGAAGCTTATGAAAGCTACAAGCTTGGCATGACAGATAAAGAAACATATCTGGAACAGCGTAAGATATATGAGCAGATGCTTGAGCGCATACAGGAGAATATAGAAAAACAGAGGGCTGCAGTCAGTAAGATGGCAGATGTGGATGTGCCGGAAGTGGCAGGTCTGGAGATGCTGGAAGGGCAGTTGAAACTGAATGGACTTAACAGGGAAATGGTGGATGCTTTTGTGGAGGAGATTGTCGTGTATGCTAAGGATAGGGTGGAGATAAAGTGGAAGTTTCGGGATGAGTTTGGGGAGACGGAAACCGCCGAAAAAGCTAGATAAACTGGTGGAGAATGTAAGAGAGGGATGGTATAATTATAATTGAATGCTGTGTGTTGTGGTACATCTAGCGGAAGGGGCGATTCATATGACGTTTTTTGAAAATAATTATAAAAATTTGGTGTTATTAAGTCATAATGCTTCAGAACATAATGGATATAGAAATGCACAATTAGGCGCATTATATTCTATTGGTGCACATTTTTTTTATAACAATGAGCCAGGTATTATCACGATGCCTACAGGGAGTGGTAAGACCGCAGTTATTATGAGTGCTCCATTTTTGTTAAAAGCAAAACGTGTTTTAATCATTACTCCAAGTAGACTTGTAAGAAGTCAGATTGCAAATGATTTTGCTGAATTAAGTACACTTAAAAAGATAGGTGCACTTAGAAGAGTGGGTGGAAAAATCAAAGTTAAGGAGATTGAAGCTGTAATTAGTTCAGATGATGTAGATAAGCTGAAGAAATATGATGTAATTGTATCATCCCCTAATAGTATAAAGGCTAGTAAGAGTGAAGAAATAAGTGTTCCAAGTGATTGTTTTGATTTAGTAATTGCTGATGAAGCTCATCATTCTGCTTCAGATTTGTGGAAACAAATTCTAAATCATTTTAGTTGTGCAATGCAATTATTAGTAACAGCGACTCCGTATAGAAGAGATAATAAAGAAATAAAAGGGAAATTTTTGTATAGTTATACAATGACGCAAGCCTACAAAGATGGAATATTTGGAGAAATTGAATTTTTGCCAGTAGATGTCGCAGAAAATGAAGATATATCAATTGCTAAGGAAACGGAAAAACAATTTATTATTGATAAAGAAAATGGGTTGTTTCATCGAGTAATGGTAAGGACTGCATCTAAGAAGAGGGCTGATGAACTGGTAAAAGTATATAAGGATAATACTAGTCTTAATCTTTTGAAAATAGATAGCGGGGTTGCATATTCAGAGATTCGTAGCACTATTAATAAGTTGAAAAATGGAGAAATAGATGGTGTTATTTGTGTTGATATGATGGGGGAAGGATTCGATTTTCCTAATTTAAAAATTGCTGCTGTACATGCACCACATAAATCGTTAGAGGTGACTCTTCAGTTTATTGGAAGGTTTTCAAGAACAAGTGCGAACAATATTGGTAAGGCTAAATTTATAGCAATTCCTAGTGAAATAGAAATTGAAGCAGAGAAAATATATGATTCAGACGCGATATGGTCAGAATTGATACCACATATGAACGATCATAAATTGATGCATGAAATCAGTAATCGTGAAGTGATAAATAATATTAAAAGTATACGGTCTGAGGGCGAATATAAGGCAATATCGCCAGGTATATTTAAACCATTTGCTCATTCGAAAGTATATGATGTTTATGGCGAGGTGGATTATAGTTTTCAGTTGACTGAATTTGAAAATGCAAAAGTTGTTAATGAGTTCAGAGAAGCGGATACAAATACTATAATCTATTTGTTAAAAGAAGATGTACGACCTAAGTGGCTAACAGATAATCAAATAATGAATACGGAATACAATTTGATTATTGTATATTATGATAGTAAACATAAATTGTTGCATATCAATTCATCAATAAAAAAAGAAGAGTTATATGAGCTCTTGGCAGAAAAATTTGTTAAAAATGGTGAATATAAGAAAATACCGTCATCATGCTTAAAGCGTGTATACAGAAATATGAAATCGATAGATTTCTTTAATATTGGATTAAAGAGTGGAATAAATAGCAATAAAAAAGAAGATTATAGAATAATTGCTGGACCAGGTGTCCATAAAGCGTTAACTGAGGAATATGGAAGTACTTTCTTTAGAGGACACAGTATGGCTGGCGGTACAGATCCTGAATTAGGAAAAATAACTATGGGATATAGTGCTGGGTCTAAGGTATGGAGTAATGCGTATTTACAAATACCAGATTACATAACATGGTGTAAGTACGTTTCGAAACAAATAAGAGACAAATCTGCAGTTAAAACTGGAACAGAATTTGATAATGTTCCAGACACGGAATTTATTACAAACTTGCCTAAAGATTTTTTTGTTGTGTCGATAATATGGGATATGTCAGTATATGAAGGAAATACTACACAATTATTGGATTTGGACAGTGGTGAATGTTGGGAATTTTTAGATTTGAAAGCGCATTTTGTCGGGCAGATCGACGAAAGAGAATTCTCTTTTGTATTAGTAGCTTCGGATAATAAGATAGGTATAAGGTCAACTATCTCTGACAAAGGTATGGAATTTTCACTGTTAACAGAAGAGTTAGAAAGATTTAGGGTTGTTGTACAGTCCTCAAATTATAGCTTATGTGATTACTTGAAATATTACCAACCAACATTTTATCTACCCGATTTTTCAGCTGTTTGTAATAATGAATATTTTACAGTTAGTCAGAAGGAAAGTATTGTAAATAAGGAATGGTTTGAAAGGATTGATTGGAGTGAATACGATATTACAAAAGAGTTTAGGAAGGAAGATGATATTGGAAAATTATCAATACAGGATTATGTAAATAAACGGCTTACACAAGAAGGGGTTGATTATTGTTACTATGATCATGGTACTGGTGAGATCGCTGATTTTATTTCTGGTAGAATTGAAAGTCATAAATTTGTAATTACATTGTATCATTGTAAAGGATCATCAGGTAAAAAGCCGGGTAATAGGGTAGGTGATATATATGAAGTTTGTGAGCAGGTAATAAAATCCAGTATATGGTTGAGTAATGTCCATTTTAAAGAAAAAGTGAAAGACAGATATTTACATAATGATAACCCATTTTCCTATAGGCAGGACAAACCTTTGGTGTTAAAGGGATTGATGGAAAAGGTTCATGGTAATGTAGAGTATCAGTTGGTTATAGTTCAGCCTGGTATTTCAATTAATAAATTACAAAAAAAGATGGAGCCAACACTGGCAGCGTGTAACACGTTTTGTGTTAATAGGGGATATAGGGAAATAAAGGTGTGGTGTTCTTAATAATTTAAGTAGAGATTGAAAAAGCAGAGAAGTAGGTGTTATTAAAGTATGTTGAACAAACTATTACAAGTATATGAAAATAAAATATTGAGTGAGAAAACGAAGAAGGATTTAGGCTGGCTTGGGTGGGGATACATTATTTTGGGTGTAGTGTGCTTAGTTTCTTTTTTGATATTTGAAATTATACATAGTTATGTTGCGGCAGTAATATCGATTACGTTACTTGTGGTTGTATCAGTAGCATTTATTATAGTATCAAATAAGTTATTTAAGTATGATGAGCAGAATTTGAAACAATATAAAACAGAAACTGTCGATAAATTTCAGGAGATTTTAAAGGAAACGGGGTTATATGGAGAAAAAACAATAAAGGTTATAATAAGCCAATGTGAAGAATATGAAAATGATAAAGGAGAGATTTTTTGGGGAGAACGTTTTAAGGCAGTCTTTACATTGGTGATTTACCCAGTCATGACTGCTGTTGCAGCAGTTATTGTAAAAAACATGTCTGATCATATAATGATAGAATGGTCAATTTTTATTATTGGAATGATTATAATTGTTTATGTAATGATTGCGCTAATTTATCCCGTGATTGCGGATTACACTAACAAATATAAAAGAATAGCGAAGATGATGAGACAAGATTTGGAATATATTTTAGCAATAAAAGAACAACAAGAAATATAGCGGTGTACCTAGGTGATTGTAAAGCGGGAGTCATAACCCGCCACCGCTTTAAGCGAGGATAGCGCAGCGGAGAGGCGCAGTACCAGTTCTGGTAAAGGACGCAGGTTCGACTCCTGCACCTCGCCCTCAAAATTGAATATTGCTATTGGTAAAGGTACCATTTGAAAAAATAAAATTTTCTCAAAAACTTCCCATCACACCATTGACACGAGCGGGAACAGGTAAAACTTATGCTTCCGCATTTGCAATGAGAGAACTGGGATTTAAGAGAGTCTTATTTTTAGTTCATAGGGGACAGCTTGCAAGACAGACCAAGAAGTCTTATGAAAGAGTTTTTTCAAAGACAAAATCAATGGGACTGGTTGGCGCTGGTTACCATGATTATGATGCAGATTATGTATTTGCTACCGTTCAGACTTTAAATAGAGATGAGCATCTTTTGAAATATAGCCCGGATGAATTTGATTGTATTGTGCTCGATGAAGCCCACCATGTCCCGGCGAATACCTATCAGAAAATTATGAAATATTTCACACCAAAGCTTTGGCTTGGCATGACGGCAACACCTGATAAGAGAGATGATAATATCGAAGGGCGAAATGTCTATGAACTCTTCAATTACCAGATTGCTTATGAGATTAGATTGCAGCAGGCAATGGAAGAGAAATTGCTTTGTCCATTTCATTACTTCGGAATTTCAGATATTGTTTTAAGCAGCGTTTCGGAAGAAAAGAATATAGATTTTAATATGTTAACATGTGATGAACGCGTGAAGCAGATTATCGATCAGGCTTGTTATTACGGATACAGCGGTGAGCGAGTAAAAGGGTTGATATTCTGCAGTAAGATTAAGGAATCTGAAGAATTGTCACATAAGTTTAACAGTATAGTTAATCCTGAGACAGGGAATTATTTCAGAACAATTGCTTTGAATGGAAGTGCATCAGAAGAGGAACGCCAATTGGCATTTGAAAGATTGGCAATGAATGAAGAGGATGCAACTGCAGAAAAAGAACCATTAGATTACATTTTTTCGGTTGAGATTTTAAATGAAGGTGTTGATATTGTGGAGGTTAATCAGGTTATTATGCTTCGACCTACACAGTCACCAATTGTTTTTATTCAGCAGCTAGGACTTGTACTTCGTAAAGCGGATAGCAAAGAGTATGTTGTTATTCTTGATTTTATTGGAAATTATAATAATAACTTTATGATTCCAGTGGCTTTGTCAGGTGACCGTACCTATAATCCAGACACAATTAGAAAATATGTAATCAGCGGAAATAATACGATTCCAGGAGCTTCTACAGTTCATTTTGATGAGGTTTCAAAGTCGAAGATCTTTTCGTCAATAGATAAGATAAAAGGTATCAAAGATTTAATAAAAGAAAGCTATATATCTTTGAAAAGCAGACTTGGAAGAGTTCCATATATGATTGATTTCTATGAAAATGGAGAGATTGATCCATTGGTTATCATTCGTGAATATAAAACTTTTAATGCGTTACTTAAGAATGTAGAGAAGAAAAATTATATCAATACAATTACAGAGGAAGAAGAAATTACACTAGAATATTTAAGTAGATTGATTCTGAGCGGGGTTCGTCCACATGAATTGGTGATGCTTAAGGAACTAATTTTATATAAGAATGTATCCAAAGAGAAATATCGGAATAAGATGAGAGATACTTATGGATATAAACTTTCATTAGCAGACGTTGATAGTGTGGCATTTAATCTTGAAGGACATTTTGTTGCGAAGCAGGCTGACTTTGATAATAAGTATATTCATATGGACATCTTAAATAATGACAAGGAGAGGCAAATGCTTCGAGTAGCTGCTTTTGCAGAAAGATTATTGCATGCTGAGTTCTACAAGCAGGTAATGGATATTATTGAGGTTGGTCTCAGGCGTTACGAGGATATCTATGAAAATGAAAAGTGCGAAGATACACCATTTGTTCTTTATCAAAAATATTCAAGACGAGATGTTTCATATCTGACAGATTGTGGCAAGGACCTTTCATCTGTAATGTACGGAAAGTGGGATTACAAGGATGACGTATTCTTGTTTGTTACATATCATAAGCAGGCTAACACGAATGAAGAAGTGTTTATTGATGGTAAACCAGATTATGCAGACGAATTTGACGATAGTGTTACCTTTAGATGGGATTCCCAAATGGGGAATGGAGTTGGTGGTACCTATGTAAATAGCGTATGTAATGCTGCACATAAACATTTGCTTGTTAAGAAATCTGATAGTGAGACTGATTTTTATTACATGGGACAGTTTGATATTACTAATCTTCAGCCAGGTAAGAAAAAAGATAAAAATGGTAAAGAAAAAGATATAGCGAAGTTTACTTTTAAAATGCACAATCCGGTACGTGAGGATTTGTTACGATATTTGAAAAGTAGCATTGAGGTTAAGGAGGAAGCAATTTAATGAAAACAGTTAGAGTAGTTGCTGCTGTTATTAAAGCGATAAATGCAGATGGCGAGCCAATCGTTTTTGCAACGCAGAGAGGTTATGGAGATTTCAAAGGTGGATGGGAATTCCCTGGTGGAAAGATAGAGGAGGGAGAAACACCACAGGAAGCTCTAAAAAGAGAAATTCTTGAAGAACTTGATACGAAAATTGCAGTTGGAGATTTGATTGATACGATTGAATATGATTATCCTACATTTCATTTGTCGATGGATTGTTTCTGGTGCGAGATTGTTAGGGGCGACTTGGTGTTGAAGGAGCATGCTGAGGCAAGGTGGCTGAAAAAAACACAATTAGAAGAGGTGGAGTGGTTACCAGCAGATATGGTTTTGATTGAACAGTTGGAATGGATATAACCATCAAGGAAAGTTAGCAATTTTATTTGCAATTATGCAAGTTTTAGAGTTTGACTGTACATGGTAGCGGACCAGTTATGGAAATTTTCGATACTAAGGTTGAAGCATCAAATCCAGGTAGTCTGTTGGTAGAGGTAAACCGTATTATTGACACAGTACCACATTCCAGAAATGAATCAATGGCTTCTTTTCTGTGAATAGTGCGAATTTGTGAGGAACGAGGTAGTGGATTTGATCGTATGGAAGAAGGCATGCGTGATTTGACGATTCCGGCACCAAAGGTCGAAACGGGGGATGACTTTACCAGAACAAAGTTGTATTGGTATGACAATTTGAATGATTGGAAGAAAGACGATAAAATCAGAACCTGTTATTTGTATACCTGTTATTGCTATGTCAATGAAATCGAGGTGGCAAATGCGGTGCTGAGAGAACGATTTGGCGTAGAGGAGAAGAACAAAGCAATTATTTCAAGAATAATAAAAGATACCATAGATGCGGGTTTTATTAAGTTGTCAGATGAAAATGTTGCGCCGAAATTAAGAAGATATATACCTTATTGGGCATAAAATTTTAGTTGATGGGTAGTTGATGGAAAGAAGCTAAGTAAGAATATATTTTCACAAAAGCCAAGAAAACACTTGGAAATACGGGAAATTATATGTAAAAATTTAGTTGATGGGTAGTTGATAGTATATTGAGATTCGACAAAATTTCTATGACTTAAAATGGGTTACAGATTGTAACCTTTTTGTGTCAAAGGGAAATTATGTTTTCTGACAGAATAGAGATTTTATCCAGAGGAACAATTCCTCTGGGACAGACAATGGAAGGATTTTTCGCGGGTGAATCTGTACCGGTAAATCAAAAATTATCAGATATGTTATTACAACTGCACATAAGTGAGCGTACAGGTCGTGGAGTCCCAAAGATAACAGAGGTTTATGGAAAAGGAACATATGAGTTCAGGGAAAATTCTATTGTCGTGTCGATTCCGTTTACCAGGGTATCAACAGAGGATGAGGACCCAAGATGGACCCAAGATAGGACCCAAGATGGAACTCAAGAAGATAGTAAGGGTAGTTCGGAGGATGAGAAAATTAAGCGAATTTTGGAATTTTGTCAAACCCCGAAAGGTATATTAGAAATCACAGAAATGTTAGGATATTCCAGAAGAAAGCCAACGAAGAAATATGTCAAACCATTGGTTGAACAAGGACGTTTGGCGATGACGATTCCGGATAAGCCTCAAAGTAAGAATCAAAAGTATGTAACCGTGAAGTAATTAATGGTGGGCGAATAGAACGATGCACTAGTTTGGAAGGGCATTTTAAAGAATAAGAAGTATTGTGCTTATTTCAACCAAAATCTGGTGCGTTTTCCTTAAAAAACACCAACCCTGTCCATAGACAAACCCCAATCCTCATCGTATAATGAACACAAGATTTGCAAATTTCATACTTTACCGAAGTGTGCAATCACGACAGAAAACAGTATGATATTTTTGCAGAAATCAGAAAAAGGTCAAAAATTGACTCTTTTTTGCAAAAATAAATCATGATAGTCCCTTGTGGATGACTTTGGATTGGTTTATCCTATATTCAGGCTTGAAAAAGCCAATGAGAAAATGGAAATTGACAACTGAATAGCAGTTACAGATTTGAGTAAAATTACGGATCATATACCCGCAGGATGAAAGTCACAGTTATCATATTAGTAGGCTGATGGATTGAGAGATGAAGGCAGAGGCTGGACAGAAGTCCGGGCAATGCGGGAGCAGGTATGTTGCGTAAGGATAATAACCCATGAGGGGCGAGAAGTTCGTCCCAATCCCCGCAATGCAGGTAGGGGAGATAGTGCTTCTCCGGTATGGAGGAGGGCGTCGTGAACACAGCTAGTGGCTCGTCTGTAATTCCCAGAGGTGAGTACACTTTTACGTATACGGGGCGATGAGGGGTCAGAAAGACCGGTGTATACCTTCATAGGACGTTAAGAGAAGTCCAGAACAGAATTAGTGATAACCAAAATCGTTATCCATAGTTTATGCATTTTCAAATGAGCTATGGGTAGCGATTTTTTTAATGGAGGTAACTCAGATGGAGGAAAAAATAGATATTAAAGCAAAAACAATTAAGGTGGATACGGGTAAAGGGAATGCCATAAAAGTAACCATGTCATACGGTGAACAATCAACTCTGGAAGAGTTGTTGATAGAATATCGGGGACAGGAAATAGCAGGCGACAGTGTAGCATAATAGTGGCTGCTCGATGATGCATAAGGGAGCGTGTGATGGTTGTGACTGGTAAAAATGCTGAAAACCATATTTTGTCAGAAAATGTGGGTGGTAGACAAGTATTTGATCGGGATGTAATATAGGCATGTGGCAGGAAAACAGATTAAAAAAGAGCCACAATACCTGTAAAACATTGTGAACGTCCAGCCAACGTAATGACCAATGTTAAGTTTTTCTAATTGAATAGTTGACATCAAGACAGCTTGAAAATGTCGGTGCAGATGAGACACCATGAAATAATAACCGCTGTCCATGGTCAACAAAGTAAGCGCAAGCTTACATACATATTTACATACGGAAACATCGTATGGATGCAGAGTGTGGCGTCAGAGATTATAAGAATATATGACGTCAAAACAATTTAAGTTGAAATGAATATCGAACCAAAATGAAGAAAAGATGTAAGGTATTTAGCTTTTCTTTATGGTTTGTGCTTTTCGACTTTCGTGTGTAAATGTGATATGTAGCGCAGTTGTTACAGCAGATGTAACAAGAGACTTTGTTAACTATGGAGAGCGGTTTTTGTGTCTCATGATTTAGCCATAAGGAGGACATTTTCAGGCTGTTTTTTATTTTTGAAGGGAAGGAGAAGAGTGTATTTTGTAGGAGACAGATACGAAAGAGCTGATGCGCCTTACGGCTACGTGAAAAGTCCGGAGGACAAGCATAAGTTGGTTGTGGATGAGTTTGCCAGTCAGA
>ERZ1023701.553-NODE-553-length-10603-cov-10.136803_pt1 | contig 10603 bp, 9 predicted proteins | sample MGYA00380350_ERZ1023701 | MGnify/ENA primary metagenome ERZ1023701 (study PRJEB33179, sample SAMN07449025) | human gut metagenome | biome: Human-gut; feature: Human associated habitat; material: Faeces | host: Homo sapiens | place: India:Kasaragod | collected... | reverse complement strand
TTTTTCTTGTCCCCAAACGAAAGAAGAACGAATTTCTTCACCTGTTTTTTCAATCAAGTGGATAGCATTTTCTTCTCTCAATTTTTTGAAGTTTTTGCAACCTGTTGCCATTTCTTTGGTGAATTCTTCTGCAAATTCGCCTGATTGGATATCCTTTAAGATTTGACGCATTGCATTTTTAGATTCTTCACCGATAACTTTTGGACCGCGAGTCATATCTCCGTATTCAGCAGTATTTGATATTGAATATCTCATATCAGCAAGTCCGCCTTGGTTCACCAAGTCAATAATTAATTTCATTTCGTGTAGGACTTCAAAATATGCCATATGGCGAGAATATCCTGCTTCGACAAGAACTTCAAAACCTGCTTTCATCAATGCTGAAACCCCACCGCAAATTACTGCTTGTTCGCCAAATAGGTCAGTTTCAGTTTCTTCTCTAAATGTTGTTTCAATTATACCTGCACGTCCGGCACCAATTGCTGAAGCGTAAGATAGAGAAATTTCTTTTGAATCACCTGATGGGTCTTGATAAATAGCAATAAGTGAAGGAACACCTTTACCTTCCTCATATTGACTTCTTACAGTGTGTCCAGGACCTTTTGGAGCAACCATAATTACGTTAATATCAGCAGGTGGAACAATTTTTTTGTAATGAATATTAAAGCCATGAGAAAACATCAAATATTGACCTGCATGCATATTAGGTTTGATTTGATTTTCATAGACTTCTGCTTGTAATTCATCAGGAATTAAAATTTGGATGATATCAGCCCATTTTACGGCATCTTCAATAGTCATAACATTAAATCCGTAGCATTTCGCTTTTTTATCAGAATTTCCGCCAAGTCTAAGCCCCAAAACAACATTACAGCCGGAATCTTTTAGGTTCATAGATTGTCCATATCCTTGTGAACCAAATCCGATAACTGCTATTTTTTTAGACTTGATTAAATCCTGATTAATATCTTTGTCAAGATAGATTTTTAAATCTTCCATAAAACACCTCTCATTTCCCTAATGGTTTCATTCTATCACAAAAAACTAAAGTAAATAGGAAAATTTTTTACGTAAAAGACGTAGTAATCCACAATCATAATTGCAATGTAACTTAGAATGGTCTAAATTTTAATATTTTAGGCTAAGTCATAAGTCTTTCTTGTTATTCTGAATGATATTAGTTCTTCTTATTTATATATCTTGGTAAAATTTCAAAAACATCACCGACAATGCCACAATCTGCAATTTCAAAAATTGGAGCGGTCTCGTCATTATTTATTGCTATAATGTAGTCAGAACCGGTCATTCCGACAGTATGTTGAATTGCACCGGAGAGCGCACAAGCTATGTATACTTTGGGATGGACTGTCTTTCCTGTTTGACCGACTTGAATTGAAACAGGAGCTAAGCCCATTTCAACAGCTCCGCGGGTTGCCGCGACTGTTGCACCGATACTATTGGCAAATTGTTTTAATAACTCAAATCCTTTTTCGTTTTTTAAACCTTTACCGCCAGCAACAATTATTTCGGCAGAATCAAGTTCATTTATCTCTAAATTATTTGTCTTGCAGAAATTTAGGAGTTCTACTCTGTTTTTTAAACATTCAATATTAGCAGGACATGATATTAATTCAGTATTTTTAATGGTTTCAGGTTGAGTGATTTTTAAAACATTTGGGCGAACAGTTGCCATTTGTGGATAATTTTTGCATAAAATTGTAGCCATTAATTGACCGCCAAATGTTGGACGTGTTGCGGCAAGTTGTCCTTTTTCGTTGATATCAAGCTCTGTGCAGTCTGCTGTTAATCCTGTGTTGAGCGCTCCTGAAACTCTGGGTGCTAAATCTCGTCCCTGATTAGTTGCTCCAATAAGTAAAATTTCAGGTTTTATAATGCCTACCAAATTAACAATTAATTTCGAATAATAATCCGTTGAATAATCTTTGAATACCTCGTTTTCAAAGTAATAAACCTTGTCTACGCCCATATTTTGAAAAGATTCTTTGAATGAGTTAATTTGATTAGGTGTAGTAAATATTACAGCATTGACTTTGCAATTGTTGAGTTTTTTGGATAAGTCTTTAGCTTTAGAAAGCAGTTCAAAAAATACAGGGTGAATATACTTGTCCCTTGTAATTTGCGCGTAAATTAGAATACCCGTATGCTCATTTTTATCAGTCATTTTGAACTCCTAATGATAATAATTTTTCAGATAACAAATTTACGCTATCATCAACATTCATTTTGAATTTTTGTGCATTATGTGTTGAAATGTTGCGAAAAGCTTTACTTACATAAGTTGGTGAGCCTTTTATGCCAACTTTGTCCGAAGTTAAACCTATATCAGTCATTGTGCAAGTTTTTATTTCTTTTTTTGATGCGGAAATTATTCCTTCAATTAGTGGTCTTGAAGGTTCAAAATCTTGTTTCATTACACATATTAATGCCGGTAATGATGTTCTGATTGTTTCAATTCCATCATCGGCTTCTCTTGTCAATGTTAGTTTTTTATCCGTAAAATTCACAAAATCTTTTACATAAGTAACTTGTGCAATATCTAAGAAATTTGCAATACTTGGTCCGGTTTGCGCAGTATCACCATCAACTGCAAATTGTCCGCAAATGATTAAATCGAAATCAGGTAACATTGTGCGAATAGCTCTTGATATAGTTAACCCTGTAGCATAAGTATCTGCGCCTGCAAATTTTTTATCTGAAATTAAAATTGCATCATCACACCCAAGAGCCAAAATTTTGCGCAACATTTTTTCAGCTTGATTTGGTCCCATAGTGAAAACTGTTATTGTACTATCAGGGACAGCTGATTTTATTTTCAATGCAAGTTCTGTAGCATATACATCAAATGGATTGATGATACTTTCTACACCTTCTCTTTGCATTGTATTATTCTCGGTCCATTTGATATCTGTGGTATCAGGAACCTGTTTTACGCATAAGGCTATTTTCATAATTTATTATTGTTGATGTTGTTTTGCCGCACGTTGTTTTTGGTTTGCATCAAGTAATGCATTATACGCAATTAAGTACATTGCACATTTTTGAACACTTGGAACATACCAAGCACATTTTGTTTGGCTACATACCATATCAATGCCTGAACCGATACTTACTAATGGACATACTGGAATATCATTTTTTCCCATGTTTTACATTTCTCCTATATCTTGTCTGCTTGTTTTAACAAATTACATTCTTCACATCTTTTGCGTTCTTGGTCTTTGTAGATTTTTGTTCTGTTTATTACTTCATCAAAATCAATTTGGTGGGCATCAAAATCAGGACCGTCTACGCAGGCAAATTTGGTTTCTCCACCAACCGTAACACGGCAAGCTCCACACATACCAGTACCATCAACCATAATTGGATTCATACTGGCTTCGGTGTATATACCTTTTTCTTTAGTTAGATTTGCAACTGCTCTCATCATTGGCATTGGACCAACTGCTATTACATAATCGACTTTTTCTCTATCCATAATCTCTTTTAATACTGTTGTGCCAAAGCCTTTGATGCCATAAGAACCATCATCTGTTGTTAAGAACAATTCTGTGCAAGCATCCTTCATTTTATCTTCCCAGAATAACAAATCTTTTGTTCTTGCGCCCGCAATCATATAAACTTTATTCCCTGCATTTTTCAATGCTTTTGAAATCAAATAACAAGGAGCTGCACCGTAGCCACCAGCAACGCATACAGCAGTACCATAGTTTTCTATATGTGTAGGTTTACCAAGAGGTCCTACGATGTCTACTAATTCATCACCTACGTTTAATTGTGCTAATTTTTTTGTTGTATATCCAACTGCCATAAAGACAAGGGTTAATTCACCTTTTTCTTTGTCTACATCAGCTATAGTCAAAGGTACTCTTTCACCTTCTTCTTCAACTCTAAATATAATAAACTGTCCGGCTTGAGCGTTTCTTACTACAAAAGGTGCTTCAACAGTAATTTCGTATTGGTTAGGACAAATTTCTTTTTTTGATAAAATTTTATATCCCATGGTTCTCTCCTTATATAAAATCTTACAGAAATTATACAACAAATCCTTGATTTTGGCTAGAGTTTTTGATGGGGAATTTTGTAGTGATTTAAATATCTAATTTTTAGAATAATATCTGTTTGGAGAAGTTGTTATACATTTTGACTGCAGATAAATTTGTTATTACAAATATGGCAGTTTACAATATTGTAAACTGCCATATTTAAACTTCTATTCGAGTTTTTTTTATTCAGCATCTTCGACTTTTGGAGTTACAGGTGTTGCTGTTTCTGAACCTTCAACTTTTCCTAAGATTTGAGGTAGTTCAATTCCTGCTTGTCCTGCCAAATCGTGCATTGCTGGTAATGCTTTGATTAAATCTTTCATAAAGTTTGCTGTAGTTGAGCCGTTAGCAGAACCTGTTCCGCCATCCCAAACAGTGATTTTGTCAAATTTGATATTTTTAATTGCATCAACTTGTTTTTCAACGATTTTTTCGATTTTTTCAATCATTAAGAAACTTGTAGCAATTTCAGGTCTGTTGTTAGAAATTTTAACAAGGTCTTGGTAACCTTTTGCTTTAGCTTCCAATACTGCTTTTACACCTTCAGCTTCTGCAAAGTATTTAGCTTTAATTGCATCAGCTTCACCTAGTGCGATACGTCTTGCTTTTTCAGCCTCAGCATCTGCCTGAACTTGAATTTTAAGTTTTTCAACTTCTTGTCTTGCAAGTTCTTCTTTTTTCAATTTAGCCTCTTCTTGTTCTTTTTGGGCTAATAATACATCTCTTTGAGCGTTTGCTTTTGCAACTTCACCTTCTCTGTAAGCATCAGCCTGTTTAACTGATAATGTTGCGTTATATTCTGCAATATTGGCTTTTGAAATGTTTTCACCTTCAACTGCTTGAGCTTCAAGTTCAGCTGTTTTGATACGTTGTTCTTTTTCTGCATTAGTTCTACCAATTTGAGTTTGCGCGGTTTGTTCTGCAACTTGAACTTCTTTTTCTTTGTTTGCAGATGCTTCACCGACAGCACCTAGTTTTTCTTGTTGTGCAACTTCAACTTTAGCTTTGTTTATAGCCTCTGCAGCTGCTTTTTTACCAATAGCATCAATATATCCTGATTCATCTGTAATATCCTTGATATTTACGTTGATAATTTCAAGACCGATTTTGTTAAGCTCAGTGTTTACGTTAGCGTTAATCTGTTCCAAGAATTTTTCTCTATCTTGGTTAATTTCTTCAATTGTCAATGTTGCAATTGCCAAACGTAATTGACCAAGAATGATATCGCTAGCTTGTGTTATTACATCGTTTTTAGTTAAACCTAATAAACGTTCTGCTGCGTTAATCATAATTTTAGGGTCTGTTGAAATACCAAATGTAAATGTAGAAGGTACTGCAACACGGATATTTCCTTTTGAAAGTGCCCCTCTCAAGTCGATATCTGTTGTCATAGGTTCAAGTGATAATACTCCAAAGTCCTGAATTAAAGGAATTACAAATGTACCGCCACCGTGAACGCATTTTGCTGTTTTTTCTCCGTCAGTTTTACCATAAACTACAATAATTTTGTTAGAAGGACATCTTTTGTATTGATTTGCAATAAAAACAAATATTGAAATCAAGACCAAAGCGCCCGCAATCATCAATCCGAACATGTTTTTCTCCTTTTGTCTACTACTATTTGCTTATATATAATAAATTATCTGCAACTTTTATGACTTTTACCATTTCAAAAGCTTTAATTTCTTCATCTGAATCATTAAAAGCATTTTCAATTGATAATTGACCATTTATTTCTATTTCAATTTGACCGTTAGAATGTGGTGCAAAGTTTGTATAAGCTTTACCTGTGCGGTTAATAGCTTCGGTTTTATCTTTTTTTATATTTTTTTCAAGCTTTTTAGTTAAGAACATTAAAAATGCTGTTGTGAACATAAAAATTAAACCAACGCTAAAAGCACTCAAAATATTTATTAAATGATGAAATGAAAACTGTTGTAATCCGGCATAGCCCATCCACCCGAAACCCATAAAAAATGCAATTACAGATTGGATTGACAAAAAGTTAAATGAACAGTCGGTATCAGTTTCAGTGTTGAAATCGGCTGAAACCTCGCTGTCTCCTCCGACAACCGAAAATAAAAGTAGTTTCAAAACGAATAAAATTGTTGAAAATATTGCGATATAATAATATATCTTCCAAGCATTTTCTGCCGTAATCGGTGGAATTACCATATTAAAGCTCTCCTTTATTTCTCTTTATTTTTGTTGTTATCGTGGCGTTTTTGTCTGAAGCCTTTGCCTGATTTTTGCGGTAAGTTTTTCTTCAACATACTTGATGAGGTTTGAATTCGTTTTACGCTATAAACATCAGGTAAAGATTGGATGCAGGCAATAACTTTTTTTAATGTATCAATATTGTCCAATTCCAAGCCGATTTCAATTATACCGACATGGTTTTTGGTTTTAATATTGGCATTTACTATATTTGTATTGTTATCTGAAACTGCTGAAATTACATCTTTCAATAATCCTAATTTTTCAGCGGTTTCAATTCTTATTGTAGTATTGTATGTTTTATTTGTATTAACTCCAGCCCATTTTATTTGCATCAAACGTTCAGGTGGTATTGTTTCAAGAGTTTTGCAATCCGCACGGTGAACAGAAACACCTTTCGAACGAGTAACAACACCAACAATAGGCTCTCCTGGAATTGGAGAACAACACATTGCAAATGAGTACATTAAATCTTCTAAACCTTCAATATCTTTTTTTGAGCCTTTTCTGGTTGATGAGTGGAATGCATCTTCCGGTTTCTTATCAACAGGTTTTTTAAGTTTGTTTAAAACTTTGTTCCCTGTGGTTTCGCCATAACCAACAGCTGCAAACAAATCTTCGGCTGATTGATAGTTCATTTGTTTTGCAACTTTGTCAAATTCACCGTTTTTGATATATTCATCAAATACTGCTTTTGTTAGTTCGTGCTCAAGGTTTGATTTGCCCAGTTTGACGTGTTCTTCTCTATTATTTTTCTTGAACCATTGTTTGATTTTTTGGGATGCTTGTTTGGTAACTACAAATGTCAACCAATCAAGACGTGGTGCTGGTGTTTTTGAGGTCAGAATTTCTACAATATCACCGTTTTTAAGTTTTGTGTTAAGTGGTACAATTCTGCCGTTTACTAACGCGCCAACAGTTTTATGTCCAACATCTGAGTGGATACGGTATGAAAAATCGACAGGTGTAGCATCTTTTGGTAAATCCAAAACATCTCCACCTGGAGTGAAGGCAAATACTTGATCTGAGAAAAGGTCAATTTTTACGCTCTTTACGTAGTCCTCGGCATTTTTCATTTCCTTGTCATATTCAACAAGCTTATGCATCCATGAGAATTTTAAATCTGACGCATTATCAGCTTTTTGAGAACCTTTCTCCTTATATCTCCAGTGGGCAGCAACACCATATTCCGCGATTTGGTGCATCTTCCAAGTTCTGATTTGAACTTCCAAAGGCTTAGAACGCGGTCCAATTACTGAAGTGTGCAAAGATTGGTACATATTCCCTTTGGGCATTGCTATGTAATCTTTAAATCTTCCGGGAATAGGTTTAAATTGAGAGTGGATTAAGCCTAATACTTCGTAGCACTCCCTAACCGTATCAACAATTACACGTACTGCAGTTATGTCATATAAATCATTAAACGTTATATTCTGGCGTTTCATTTTTGCATAAATGCTGTAATAGTGTTTAGCTCTTCCTGTAATTTGAGCATTTATGCCACTTTTTTTAACGTCTTGTGAAATCTTATCAATAAGAAGATTAACCGTTTCTTCTCTATCAGCTTTCGTTTGAGCAACAAGTTGCGCGATTTCATAATATTTGTCAGGTTCTAAGTATTTAAGCGATAAATCTTCAAGTTCGGCTTTGATTTTATAGATACCTAAACGGTTAGCAAGTGGAGCAAAAATTTCTAATGTTTCGCCTGCAATTTTTTTCTGTTTAGCCTCTTCCATAAAATTAAGAGTACGCATATTATGAAGTCTGTCTGCCAATTTTAAGAATATTACACGTATATCATTTGCCATTGCAATAAATAGTCGTCTAAAGTTTTCGGCTTGACGTTCTTCTTTTGATTTAAATTGCAGTTTGCCAAGTTTTGTCACTCCTTGAACAAGATTAAGAACATCTGTTCCAAAAAGTTCTTCAATGGTTTCAGGTTTGGTATCCGTATCTTCCAAAATATCGTGCAAAAATGCTGCAATAAGAGTATGTGTGTCAACTTCCAGTCCAACAAGAATTTTTGCAACTTCGCAAGGGTGGATGATATAAGGTTCTCCAGATACACGGAATTGTCCATCATGTAACTTTTTCGCAAACTTGTATGCTTTTTCAATTAGCGCAATGTCTTCTTGCGCGTACTTTTGAGAGATTAATATTTCTTTGATTTCTTTAAATGTTTCTATGTCTGACATAATAGAATAATGATATATATTATAATCTTAATTAGCAAGCGGAATTGAAAAATTTCATATAAAAGGTTGAGTGAAAATTTAACCTCAGTTTTTGTGCTATACTCGACCTATGATTAGAAAAACAAATGAGGGAATTATAGTAAATCTCAGGATTTCTCCAAATGCGAAGAAAAATGAGATAATAAAAGATGGAGATATTATAAAAGTTAAAATAACCGCTTTACCTATTGATGGAAAAGCTAATAAAGCACTTGTAGAGTTTTTTGCTAAAAATTTTAAAATCCCAAAAACTTCAATTGAAATATTGAAAGGTGAAACTTCAAAAGATAAAACAATACTTTTTAAAACTATGGATGAGGATAAGGTAAACAATCTTTACAATGCCTTTGGAATTTAGCAAAAATAATTATTTAAAAGTTTTATCAATTGAAAAAGGCAACAGATAGTTGATTATGCAAACTTGAAGATGAAGTCGTACATAATAGGTATCATTACTTAACACTTGACTTTGCCTTTTATTATAAATATAATCGTCTACAAAAGGAAAAATAATGATTCAATCAATTTTACAAAAACATCATCATCACGTACATATCAACCTGAAGAGGTTGTAGAATTGGTGATGCGCTTGTAAAAATAATTCAATTCTTGTAAACAACTTCTTCAGGATATTTAAGCGAAGAAGTTGTTTTTAGTTAAAGAATTGAGGAAAGAATAATGACAATAACAAATATCATATCCGCTATTGGTAATAATAGCAGTATTTACCCCCTACTTGTAAGAGATTGTTGTATCGAAGCGCCATCTAAAATCTTAATTGCAAGACGCGAAAATTCAAAAGAATCTCAAATAAAAGCAAATGATGCAACAAGAGAAAAAATTATTGATGAATACGCAACATCAGCAATTTGGCTTGGTGGTATTCCTGCTGTAGAAAAATTGGCAGATAAATATATTTCTAAAAAAGGTTATAATCCGAATGTAAATATTAAACTTTTTGGTGAAGGGAAAAAAGAAGGCTCATCATTAGTTCAAGGTATTGAATACAATATCAAAAAATTTAGCCAGTATAGTAATAAGGATGTTCAAGATGCAGTTGCCGATTTAATCAAGGTTCGTGATAATAAAGCTGTTTATGAAAAATTTTTGACAAAGAAATTTGCGGCTGCAACTATTATTCCAACATTGATTATGGGATTTGTCTTGCCAAAACTTAATTTCGCTTTAACCAGAAAAGTTAAAGAAAATAGAAATACTCAATTACCATTGAATGTTCCAACAAAAAGTTTTACATCTCTGAATCGAACAAGATTTTCAGATTTTTATGAAAAGCAAAATAAAGATATCGCTTTTACCGGAGGTTTGACTTCAACTATAGCAAGTCTTAGGACAGTTGATAAAATGGCTATTTCTGATGGTGGTTTAACTGTTGGTAGGGTTTCAACCTCAAGAAACAAAGAAGAAGGCTATGCTAATGCTTTCAGGATGATTGGTTCTATGATTTTAAACTTTGTGACTCCTGTTTATATTGCGAAAGGATTGGATAAGCTTGCAAACAAATTGTTCAAAATTAATGTGAATCTTGACCCATTGATTTTAGATAACGAAGAGTTTATTTCAGCAATAAAAGAAAATAAAATTGAACTTCCAAAATCAAATAGTCCAAAAGATTTGATGGATTTTATTGATTCTAAACCAAATAGTTTATTTTCAAAATTTGCTCAAAAAATGAAAAAAGTTTCTTATTTGAAATCAGGTATAAGAGACCCAAGAAAATTTGTTGATATAAATGATTTGAGTGATTTCAAAACAGAATTTGAAAGTTTTATTGACTCTGCGAGAGCTTCAAAAAATATCGAAAAATTTGCCAAGAAAGCTAAATATGTAAAATGCGCTAATATTTTGGCAAATGTCGGAATTTCAAGTTTCTTACTTGCCGGAGTTTTGCCTGCTGCAACTTATAAGTTTATCAAGCTTACAACGGGTTCATATTCAGATCCTGGATTGAAATAATTTGTCATAAAAATACAACAACAAGATGACAATTTCTACTATACAAAATTGGATTTGCATGGTATCATATAAACCTGACTAATATACACATATCCTAAACAACCATAATCATAT
>ERZ1023701.543-NODE-543-length-10716-cov-12.610074_pt1 | contig 10716 bp, 8 predicted proteins | sample MGYA00380350_ERZ1023701 | MGnify/ENA primary metagenome ERZ1023701 (study PRJEB33179, sample SAMN07449025) | human gut metagenome | biome: Human-gut; feature: Human associated habitat; material: Faeces | host: Homo sapiens | place: India:Kasaragod | collected... | reverse complement strand
TTCTCGAAAGCGGATGCAAAGGTATGACTTTTTCTTGAACCACCAAAACTTTTGGTAAGAAAACTTTATACATTTACACTTTTCATAATGATTATTGATTTGTATCAATCTTTGCTCTGTGTACGCAAACATATATACATTATTATAATATATAAGAAGACGTTACACTTAATCAAGAATCAACAAAAGCAACCAATAACATTAGTCATCCCATACTTGCGACTGGCCACCCGAATAAGCTTCTTCTTGTCCTGCTTCGCTCATATTGCCACTACTGATGCTAATCTCGTAGCCACCACCTTCCGAATCACAGACCCAGTTCCCAGATGTTGTATTGAGCACTATGTCGCCCTGAAAGTTAATGATTTCAATATTTGGATTTGAATACAATTTCTTCATTGCTATAAATGTTTTAGTTTGTTTATAAATAGTTTTCTTATTATCTCACAACGAACTTCTTGCCAGCCTTGATGTACAAGCCAGGCATGAGACTACGGGCATCAACGCGCTGGCCTTGCAGATTGTATACAGCATCATCGTTCTCCACCACCCCACAGTTGATATTCTTTATAGAAGTGGCATTACCGTCGACAACTACACGCAAGGCAGATGTTGCAGTAGAATTAGGGATAACAAAGTAGGCACGGAAACCTTTGGTAGTACTACCAGACTTAGCCTTGAATAGAGTGTTGTTAGCACCAAGGAAAGCTGCGTAGCTTTTAGAATTGTTAATATCCTGAGTGATGTCCACCTTATTATATATACCCTTAAAGGCGAAACCATTAGATGTGCTTACGGTGGCAGCGGGTGTAGTATTTTCAGGCTTAATACTTACATTATAAAATTCATACTTATCGTCAGCCTTAACCTCCGATGGCATAATCAAGTAAGGCATGGAAGCCTTAATACCTTCAGCTGTCTTGTTGTCAAACATCAACGTATTGCCTTTGCTTTCAGCATTAAGAGCAGCTATCCTGACATCCGCACCAAAAGCAGACTTAGCTTGGGCTTCAGAAACATCGAACGGCAGACAGATTGTGTTCCATACACCTTTAACAAGCTTGCGGTTAAGCGAGATGCTTATATCGGATTTAGTCTCGATTTTATTTTCTTCGGATTCGGAAAGGGAGATTGTGGGAAGGGAGACGTAAACGGTAATGGAGCTTACGTTTGTGTAACCATTTGGACTAGTAAATGACACTTCCTGTGCATTACCCGTCCATTCAGCCTTATAAGGAGATACACTCAAATTTTCGTCGCCTGTCAAATTTTTCAAATTTGGCATCCCTAAAAATTCAATCTTTTTTATGGTACCGGTTTGTACCGATATGGTAAAATTGCAACCTGGCTTAAAAGTATATATGCCAGATGTATCATCTGAAAGTTTTATTTTATTACCAGAAATAGTAACTCCATCTTTGGTTTTTGTCATAATTTTTTCGTCTGCGGTTACATCCTTACGAGCTAAAAAGGAAACTGCTTTTCCTTCTGGCGCAAACGAACCTTTTCTGTAGATCTCTATTCTCTCTATATGAGCGTTACCATCAGTAACTTTCAGTGTATAAACATTTCCTTCAGCTTGAGATTTTTCATTTATCCATAAAGCTCTTAAACCATTAGCAATAACTTTTCCACTTACAGAAGTGTCACCAACAAAGACATCCAGGGAAGCAGAATTAGTAGAACCAAATCCTTTGACAACAATTCTTTCTACATTGAAATCAAATGTGGAGAAGGTTAGTGTGCTACCAGACTTAAGCATCAAATAAGAGCCTGCACTAACATAATAATAATCACCCGATAACGTAATAGCATTATTGCCATCGCCAAACGTTTGAGGCGGATAGGGAGTTTTATCCTTACCAGGGATATTCCAACCACTATTATCCGTGAAATCCATGGTAATTTCTTGTGCTCTACTTGCCGTACATACAATAGTTAGCAGCATGATTAATAATAATCTTAACAATTTTCTCATAATTAAAAATAATAGATATTAATTGGTTTATATAAGAATTTAATACTTGTATTGACTTATTTCTAATTGGTTTTCAATAGATTTTAAGCGCACAAAATTAGTACTTTATTTTCAAATAAGAATATAAGTAAGTGTTAATATATTTAAAAAGTGATAAAATAGGAGAAATATACTTTGAAGTACGGAGCATATGATAAGAATATTCACTTTATATCCATAAGAGTTATAGACTTTAGCAATCAGTAAGTCAGCTCGTATTATCTATAATGCATAAAGTGATAGGCTAAAACAATTAAACCACATAGATTATTGGAATAAACACAATTAAAATCTCTATTCCGTGACACGGAATGGCCATTCGGTGACGTGGAACGTACATTCCGTGACACGGAACGGCCGTTCCGTGTCACGGAATAGAACTTTTAAATATTATATACGACCATTAAAATCATGCTTACCTATTATCAAATTCAGGCTATATGTTGAGTGTGCGGATATTTTTTGTAGTTTTCGAGTATAATATTGGAGGTTCTAGAGTTTACTTTTATTATTAATCTGTTTTTGCTAACAGTTTGGTTATCAATATTTTAACTTTCAAGAAAGTTTACTTTAGCACTTACACAAAGGTAAAGAGAGTCGATATTGTTCGTAACTTTGCACCAGACAAAAAACAAAACCCAAACCTATGCTAAAGGCAAAAATTTTAACCCTATGCGCATCCACCTTATTTATAAGTGCAAGCGCACAGACTCCCAAGCTTGGAGTCGACCCAATTGAAAAAGTGATTAACGCTATGACTCTCGACGAGAAGCTAAACGTTCTCATCGGATCGGCAGGCAACGTAAAGAGCGATGCCACAGCGACAATCGGTTCTTCTGCTGAACTTGTTCCAGGTGCAGCCGGTCAGCTTAACGCAATTCCACGATTGGGAATACCCGCAACTGTTGTTGCCGACGGTCCTGCCGGACTCCGCATCAAACCCACACGCGAAGGCACATCCAAGACCTTCTACTGTACCCATTTTCCTATAGAGACAGTTATGAGTTCTACTTGGAATGTAGATCTTGTAGGACAGATTGGCGCAGCCATGGGTGATGAGGTAAAACACTATGGTGTAGACGTATTGCTTGCACCAGCCACCAACATCCACCGCAATCCATTGAACGGAATAAACTTTGAGTACTACTCTGAAGATCCACTACTATCAGGCAAGATTTGTGCAGCAATGGTAAATGGAGTACAGAGCAATGGTGTAGGCACATCGCTAAAGCACTTTGCCCTTAACAACCAGGAGACCAACCGTACAAGCAACAATGTTATCGGTACACCGCGTACATTCCGCGAGATATACCTCAAGCCATTCGAGATTGTTGTAAAGGAAGCACAGCCCTGGACAGTTATGACATCTTATAATAAGGTGAACGGCACAATGGCCAGCGAGCGTAGCGACCTAATTACCGAGATTCTGCGCCATGAATGGGGATTTAAGGGAATGGTAATGACCGACTGGTTCGGCGGACAGCACGCTACCTTGCAGATGGAAGCAGGCAACGACTTGCTTATGCCTGGCAAACTATCGCAGCGCGAAGAACTAAAGAAGGCTGTGCTCAACGGTCATCTCTCAATGGAGATTATCGACCGCAACGTAAAGCACATCCTCGACTACATCCTTAAGACACCACGCTTTAAAGGATATGTAGCCGACAACAATCCAGACCTTAAGGCTCATGCAGTAGTAACACGCAACGCAGCCCTTGAGGGAATGGTTTTGCTTAAGAACCTCAAAAATACACTTCCTATCAAGAGTAATGTAAAGAATGTGCCAGTATCTTATCCTTTCGGTTATGGCCTCAGCTACACCAACTTCAAGTATGGCAAGCCATCGGTAACAACCGACACCAAGGGCGACATCACCGTAAAGGTAGAAGTTAAGAACACAGGCAAGGTAGCCGGCAAGGAAGTTGTTCAGACCTACGTATCGGCTCCAGGCAAGGATATGGACAAGCCAGTACGCGAGCTTAAGGCATTTGCCAAGACACGCAAGCTGAACCCAGGCGAGAGTGAGATGATAACAATGACAATCCCTTACGAAAGTCTTGCATCATTCAACGAAACAGCAAGCCAGTGGCAGGTTGAGGGCGGTCAGTACACAGTTATGGTTGCCAAGAACGCAGCCGACATGAAGCCTCTTACATCAACAGTAAATATTGAGGGCAAGGTTACAGAGGCAGTACGTCCAAGCCCCTTGCCTGAGCAGAAATAAAAAAAAACGCTAATAAGGGAGTGCCGAAATAAGCAATACGCAAGTTTTGGCACCATTTCTAAAAACCTAAAGACAATTTTAATTTAAAAAATATATAAGGTATAGGTAAATTGTAACTGAAGAAGGATAAAATAGTAGATTGTAACAGAAAAAGAGTAAATTTGTAGATTGTAACTAAATAAGCAGTATTTGAGAGTTGAACAGATAACTTCGAAAAGATATAATTTAAACATCAAAGTCATTATACGTATGAGAAAATCATTTCTGACATTTATGCTTACATTGCTCACAGGAGTATTGTTTGCACAACAACCCACAAGAGTAAACGTTGCCGAAGGCACACTTGAGGGCATCAACGAGTCGGGTATAAAAACATTCAAGGGCATTCCCTTTGCAGCACCTCCAGTAGGCGATCTTCGCTGGAAGGCTCCACAGCCAGTAGAGAAATGGCAAGGCATACGCCAAGCTAAAGAATATGGGCCAAACCCTATGCAGGAGAATTTATTCGGCGACATGAACTTTGGTACTAAGAAGATGAGTGAGGACTGTCTGTACCTTAACGTATGGACACCAGCAAAGACAATGAACGAGCATCTGCCTGTACTTATATACTTCAATGGTGGTGGTCTGATGTGCGGCAGCGGCAGTGAGCCAAGATATGCAGGCGATGCTATGGCACGCAAGGGCATCATATCAGTTACAGCCAACTATCGCGAGGGCATCTTCGGATTCTTTGCCCATCCACAACTCTCTAAGGAGACATCATATAAGGGCTCGGGCAATTATGGATTCCTCGACCAGGTGGCTGCCATCAAATGGATAAAAGATAATATAGCAGCATTCGGTGGCGACCCTAACCGTATCACTATCGTAGGCGAGTCGGCAGGTTCGATGTCGGTTAGCTCGCTTATGGCATCACCTTTGTGCAAAGGATTGTTTGCCCAGGCAATGGGTTCAAGCGGTTCGGTTATTGGAACAAAGAAGGTTGCCACACTTAAGGAGGCTGAGACCCAGGGCTTAGAAATGACGAAAAAAATTGGCTGCAAGAATATTAAGGAATTGCGTTCGCTCTCTGCCGAGGAGCTTATGAAGAAGGCTGGTGTAAAGAGTGTACCAATATACAACATCGACGGATACTTCTGGACAAAGCAGCCCTACGATGTGTTTGCCAATGGCGAGCAGACTAAGGTGCCATTACTTATCGGTGGCAACAATCAGGAGATGAATGCCATGTTCATTCTGCGTGGCAAGCCAGCCACAATCGAGAATATGAAAGAAGCAGCACGCGCTATCTATAGCGATGCTACCGACGAACTGTTCAAGCTCTATGGCCTCAACACAGATGCCGACGTTATGGGACAACCAGGCAACAATCTTGCCGGTGACATCTTCCTCGATTATTCTACATGGAAGTGGGGCAATATGCACAAGCTTACTGGAGGACAGCCAGTATATCGCTACCGTTATTGTCACCCACGTCCCGACATGGTATTGAAGGACAAGGTTGCAGGTCTTGCTGGCGGTGTTCAGGATAAGACATCAGATACTCCTGCTGCTCCTAAGAACATTGGCGCAGTTCACTCTGCCGATATTGAGTATGCCATGGGCACACTGCCTACAAACCGCGTGTACGACTGGCAGCCTGAGGATTACACCATATCAGATATCTTCAGCAACTACTACGTCAACTTCGTTAAGACTGGCAACCCTAATGGTCTTGGCCTCATCGAATGGCCTACAACCAACGGCAAAGCCATAGCTCCAGTTCTGCAGATCGACGCCAACACATTTGTTAAGGAAGACCCTAACATGGAGAAGCGTTACGAGATTATGGACCAATTGTTCTGGAAGTAATAATACCTGTATATGGCGGACTGAACGACTTTACTCAACTAAGACTCGACCAAGTGCAGTTTATCAAGAAAGAATTGTCGAGTCGTGAGTTCAAGTCGGCACGCAATCACGTACTTATAAGCCATATACCCATATTCGGCAATACCGACAACTATCGTCCTTGCACAGATTTATGGGGTCCTATACTTAGCCATGCACCATTCAATGTGGCACTTGCCGCACATACCCACAATGCCAAGTTCTATCCAAATGGTGTTGACGGATGCCGCTATCCGGTATATGTAGGAGGCGGATACAATAAGAAGGATGCCACAGTGGCAGTGCTCAGTTGCCGTAAAGGCAAGCTAAGCATGCGTGTATTGTCTGATAATCCCGGAACACGCTGGACATTGAACGAATAGTAAAAGAGTTGCGTGCCTAGTCTATCTTGCCCGACGTAATGAGGTTGATTTCTACGAATAAAACAATAATAAGATGTCGTTTTTTTTATAAATTTGCAGTATGATATACAGACTCGACAAAAAACGCTTAGTTTTTCCTAATCCAAGGCTTGGCGATTCGGATGGACTATTTGCCGTAGGAGGCGACTTGAGCACAGACCGTTTGCTACTTGCCTACTCCAACGGTATATTTCCATGGTATTCCTTTCGCGACTGTCGCGAGATACATTGGTATTGCCCTATGAACCGCTTTGTAATATTCCCAGACGAGATACACGTGTCGCATTCTATGCGAACCTTCCTCAACCAGCATGCCGAACAATACACATGTACTATCGACAACGATTTCGATGGCGTAATACACAATTGTTCACAACTGCGCTACAACGAGCAGGGTGCATGGTTGGGCAAAGACATGATTGAGGCTTACACCAGACTACACCAACAAGGATTTGCACACAGTGTAGAGGTGTGGGATGAGCATACCGGCCAACTGGTAGGCGGACTATACGGTGTGGCTATAGGCGCAAGCTTCTTCGGCGAGAGTATGTTCTCGCTTGTGCCTAACGGCAGCAAGATAGCCCTTATACATCTTGCAAGGTTTATGCAGCAGAATGGCGGCAAACTTATAGACTGCCAGTTTGAGACTCCACACCTTAAGTCAATGGGTGGCCGACACATCAGTTACGACGAATACATGAAGATTGTGTCGTCCGACTATTAATATACAAATATATCATCGTCTTATTATTTAAACAAATATACACTAAGATATGTCAAACCAACAGACATCACTACGCGACCGCACCGACACAAAAATACGAGAGCCACAACGATTCAAGGTGATAATATACAACGACGACTTCACCACAATGGACTTTGTTGTGCACATTCTCAAGTCGGTGTTTTTTAAGTCTACTACCGAAGCCGAGACCTTAATGCTGGATGTTCACCATCATGGCAGCGCAACCGTTGGCGTATACAGCTACGATATAGCCAAGTCTAAGGTACGCAAGGCTACAATTATGGCCCGCGAGGCCAACTTTCCTTTGCGACTTGAATGCAAACCCGAATAGCATAGGGAACCATTATTTTTAAAAGAATATACTAACACGACATAACACACACAAGACTTTGAAAAATAGCAATTTCACAGCCTCAGCCATTAAGCGAGCAATAGAATTGTGCGGTACAATGCGACACGAGTTCCTTACACCCGAGCACGTGCTATATGCCATAACCGAACAACTGCCCTTCTTCTACTCCTTATCCGAGATTAACGTCCAGATACAAGACATGCAGAACTATCTGCAAAAGACATTAGAACAAATGGAGAGAGTGCCCGACGGCGCACATTATTCCATAGAGGGATCCGAACAGTTTACACAGATGATGTCGTTGGCCATGAAGCAGGCGCAGAATGCCGAGGTAGACACCATAGACATTCCACATCTCGTGGCGGCTATGCTTATGCTCGACGACTCTTCTGCCGCATATATCCTGCACAACATGATAGGCTCATCGCAAGCACAGTTCTTTGAAGCCATGCTGTGCTATTACGATAACAACGAGTCTACTGATGAGCCTATTGACGAAACGGAGAAACTTGACTTCAACAACGCTCCTTGGCGACAGCTCGTTACTTGCCTTAACGATACATATACTCAGCACAATCCGCTAATAGGACGCAACGACGAACTGGAGCGAACAATACAAGTGTTGTGCCGCAAAGACAAGAACAATCCACTACACGTTGGCGAGGCGGGAGTGGGCAAGACAGCTCTTGTATACGGACTTACTGCGATGATTGAGCGTGGCGATGTGCCTCAACGCCTTAAAGGTGCCAAGGTATATATGATGGATATGGGCACTATGGTGGCGGGTACACAGTTTAGAGGCGACTTCGAAAAGCGCATCAAGCAAGTAATGGACGGACTTTCAGCCGAGGGCAACACCATATTATATATAGACGAGATTCACAACCTTGTTGGAGCCGGACGCAATGGCGACTCGGCTCTCGATGCTTCGAATATGCTCAAGCCTTATCTCGAGAGTGGTGCCATACGCTTCATTGGCTCTACCACATACGAGGAATACAACCGATACATTGCCAAACAGAAGTCGCTCGTACGTCGATTCCAACAGATAGACATTCCTGAACCTTCGATCAACGAGGCTGTGGCAATACTCAATGGTCTTAAAGGTAACTACGAGAAGTTTCATGGTGTAAAGTATAGTAAGGGTTGCATAGAGCACGCTGTGGAGCTTACAGCCAAACACATTAGCGACCGCTTTCTGCCCGACAAGGCTATTGACCTTATCTACGAGGCTGGAGCCTATCGCGAAACTCATCCTCTAACTACACAGAAGCGACAAACTGTTGACAACAACTTGCTTAACAACATACTTGCAAAAATGTGCAAGATTGACGCCGAGGCGCTTCGCACCCAACAGAACGACACATTGCTGACGCTTGCCAGCAATATGCGAGCACAAATATACGGACAAGACAAGGCTATAGACAGCGTTGTAGAAGCTGTGCAAATGGCTAAAGCTGGACTAGGCGACGAGCTTAAACCTATGGCAAGTCTGCTGTTTGTAGGACCTACTGGTGTAGGCAAAACCGAGGTAGCACGCCAGTTGGCTGCCCAATTGGGCGTTAAGCTCGTTAGGTTTGATATGAGCGAATATGCCGAGAAGCATGCCGTATCCAAGCTCATAGGCTCGCCTGCCGGATATGTGGGCTACGAGGATGGCGGACTGCTTACCGATGCCATACGCAAGACACCCAACTGCGTGCTGCTGTTCGACGAGATAGAAAAGGCACATAGCGATATATACAACATCTTTTTACAGATAATGGACTATGCATCGCTTACGGACAACCGTGGCCAGAAAGCCGACTTCCGCAACGTGGTTATCATACTCACATCCAATGCCGGTGCACAGCATGCGTCGCAAGCCAACATAGGCTTTGCCAGCAACACGTCAAAAGGCGAGGCTATGATGTCGCAGGTGAAGAAGACATTCAAGCCCGAATTCATCAACCGCCTTACCGACATCGTGGTATTCAACGATATGGACAACCATATGGCACAACTTATACTCGACAAATCGCTACGCCGACTAACCGACAAGCTGCAACAAAAGAATGTGGAGCTTACAGTAGCAGACAGTGCCAAAGAGTTGTTGCTCGAAAAGGGCTTCACACGCGAATACGGAGCACGTCAGATAGATCGTACTGTCGACTCTATGCTCAAACCTCTGCTTATGCGCGAGATACTATTTGGCAAGTTGCGCAAAGGCGGAAAGACAAAGGCAGAAGCCCACGACGGCAAGATTGTGCTAACTTGACATTACAAAACGATAAAAAGGTATCAAAAATTAAGATTTAACAACACTTTAAAAACGGTATATCGTTTGCAGTAAATAAAAAAAAATGTATCTTTGCAGTGCCAACCTCAAACAAGAGGCATGGCTAAAAAAGTATATCATAATTTATATAAACATAAATAATTAAAGCTTATTTATTATGGCATTTTTAAGTAACGAAAAACTCTTGATCGTCGGTGCAGGCGGCATGATTGGTTCAAACATGGTACAGAGCGCTCTTATGCTCGGTCTTACTCCTAACATTTGTCTTTACGACATCTACGAGCCGGGTGTACACGGTGTATTCGACGAGATGCAGCAGTGCGCATTCCCTGGTGCTAACCTCTCTTATACAGTAGATCCTAAGGAGGCTTTCACAGGCGCTAAGTACATCATCTCTTCTGGCGGTGCTCCTCGTAAGGACGGCATGACACGTGAGGACCTCTTGAAGGGCAACTGCAAGATCGCTGCCGAGTTCGGCGACAACATCAAGAAGTATTGCCCGGACGTAGAGCACGTTGTTGTTATCTTCAACCCGGCTGACGTTACAGCCCTTACAGCTCTTATCCACTCTGGTTTGAAGCCAAACCAGCTCACATCACTTGCTGCTCTTGACTCTACACGTTTGCAGCAGGCTCTCGCCCTTGAGTTCGGCGTACAGCAGGACAAGGTAACTGGCGCTCACACATACGGTGGCCACGGCGAGCAGATGGCTGTATTTGCTTCGCAGGTTAAGGTAGACGGCAAGCCTCTCTCAGAGATGGGTCTTTCTGACGAGCGTTGGGAGGAGATCAAGCACCACACAGTAC
>ERZ1023701.529-NODE-529-length-10991-cov-8.570318_pt1 | contig 10991 bp, 9 predicted proteins | sample MGYA00380350_ERZ1023701 | MGnify/ENA primary metagenome ERZ1023701 (study PRJEB33179, sample SAMN07449025) | human gut metagenome | biome: Human-gut; feature: Human associated habitat; material: Faeces | host: Homo sapiens | place: India:Kasaragod | collected... | reverse complement strand
TCTTGGCATAGCGCAAAACCATGACGCGGATTTTTCTTTCGCCCTCTGACAAAATTAATAACGTTTTTAAAATTCTTTTCCAATACAAAGCTCCTTATTCTATTTTTAATAAAAATTTGAAATTTTGCAAGGATTTTTCTTTTTTGTACAAAAAAGAGGCGCAGAATCTGTACAGATTCTGCGCCAATTAAAACTTAAAATTTTTGTTTTTACTGTGCTCCGTTTAACAAACCATAAGCAGCATCCCAACCGCTCATTCCACCTCTTGTTTTAAACTTTGCAACTTGATTTACACTATTTTTTCTGTATTTTTTCATATCTTTAGATACTTTTGTTTGCAATTTTGGCATTTCCTTTCTTGTTGCCAAAACGGTATTAGCATAAGTCAAGAAATTTTTGTATTCATTACAAGCATAACCTGCTTTTATTTTTGCAGGATAAGCATAGCCTGTGTAATCATAAACATTCATTGCTCTATCAGCATTAGCAGGTTTGCCTTGAATTGCTTCCCAGTACGTACCGGTTTGTTTTGTTAAAACAACAATAATAGCAAGAGGATTGTAACCTGCATTTGCCATTAAATTGACTGCTACAACATCAGCTTCTTTTTCTTCTTTTGAATATTTGTAATTACTTACAATTGCTGTTGTTGTGTCATTTGTTGTAATATTTGTATTTGTAGCAGCTTGCAACAAGTTAATAACTTTGCCTTTTGATGCATTACCGGTAATAATATGACCTAATTCGTTAGCAACAACTGCTGCTACTTCGTTGTCATTGCCGGCATAAGCAAGTTCAGCACTTGAAACATTTACAACTTTGTTTGTTACATAATTTGAGTTATCTACAGCCCCTGAAACAACTGTAAATTTAACGTTTGTAGCAGGAATTCCATTTTTGGTCAACAATGTAGATCCAACTGTTGACACTCTGTTTGCTGCATTGTAAGTCTTTGCAGCAAAAGAAGGAACAGTAATCGCAATAGCTACAAAAAGAGATAATAAAACTTTTTTCATATTTCTACTCCTTATTTACCAAAAACATTGTATAACAAAATTTCATTTTATCAAAGAATATGATAAGATAAATTTTTGAAAGAAGAAGTTTTAGTTTCTCAGGCAGCTATGCGGAATTGGGAACGTTTGAGCGTAAATAAAAAAGAATTTAAAACAAGAATGACAAAACGTGCAAACAAAAGATTTTCGTCAAAAACAATTATCCCTGTGGAATATTTTATAGAACCTTCTAACCTGGAAATTTTAAACAACATTCTTTCAACAAAAAAAGATATCAAAACGGTAATCTTATCTTTAGGAATAAATTATTTAAAAGCAAACCATATTTCTAACAAATTTACAGAAAAAATCCTCATCGAATATGGCAAAAACGTCACACCAGATAAGTATTTGTTAAATATAAATTTGCCAAAAAACGAAATAGATTTTTTAGGAATCGTATACCAATCGTTAATGACGGAAGGTTCAAAAAACCAAAAAGGCTCATATTACACACCAACAAATCTTACAAAAGATATTACAGATAAAATTAAAGAGGATGTAAAAATTTTAGACCCTTGTTGCGGAACCGGAAGTTTTTTACTTTCTGTTGCTAAAAAAATAAAAAATCCACAAAATATTTATGGTTATGACCTTGACGAAAATGCTTGTTTTATCGCAAAAATAAACCTGATTGTTGAATTTAAAAATATTGAATTTATGCCACAAATTTTTCATAAAGATTTTTTATTAGAAGATAATTTAAGACAAGATTTTGACGTTATTGCAACAAATCCACCTTGGGGTGCTGTAACAAGCCCTGAATACAAAAAACTTTACCCATTGATAGCTTCAAAAGAATCTTTTTCTTATTTTATTTTAAAATCTGAAAAATTTTTACACAAAAATGGTATCGCTTATTTTGTACTGCCGGAATCAATTTTGAATGTAAAAGTTCACAAAGATATTCGCCAATTTATCCTAAAAAATTATCAAATAGTTGAAATAAAAAATATTGGCAGAGCCTTTTCAGGAGTGCTTAGTAAAGTTGTTGTATTAACTCTTTCTAAACAAAAATCTAACGAAAATATTTCAATAAAAATTAATGAAAAAGAATACAAAATCAACCCAAAATATTATTTAAAAAATACAAATAATATTTTTTCAATTATTGATTATTTTGATGTTAATTTGCTAAAAAAAATATATTCTCACCCTCATCAAACACTTGACAATTCATCAATTTGGGCAATTGGAATTGTTACAGGGAACAACAAAAAATATATTTCTGCAAACAAAAATTTAGGCGAAAAAATTTATTCAGGCAAAAATATATTGAAAAATAAAATATCTGATAGCGAAAATTATATAAATTATACTAGAGAAAACTTTCAACAGGTTGCGCCTGAAAATATATATAGAGCTAAGGAAAAACTTGTTTATAAATTCATATCAAAAAAACTCATTTTTGCCTATGATAACAAACAAAGATTATTTTTAAACAGTGCAAATATTTTGATTCCAAAACTTGAAAATTACACAATAAAAGATGTAATGACTTTTTTAAATTCAACTCTATTTCAATATATTTACACGAAAAAATTTAATGAATTAAAGGTTCTGAAAGGTAATTTAATGGAACTGCCATTTCCTGTTTTTGACAAAAAAAATTACAAAGAATTATCTGATAATACAATATTTAGAATCTTTAATCTAACAGATGATGAAATTAAATACATAAAAAATGAGGTTAAATAATGAAAGCTCTTGTCTACAATAAAGATTTTTTAAATAAAATTCTACTTTGCGAAAAAGATATGCCAACAATCGAAAAATCTACAGATGCAATTGTTGAAGTTACGCTATCAACTATTTGCACCAGCGATTTACATATAATAAACGGACAAGTACCGCGCGCTAACAACAACATTATTTTAGGGCACGAATTTGTCGGCAGAGTCGTTGAAATCGGAAAAGATGTTAAAAATATCAAAATCGGAGATAGAGTGAGCGCTAATTGTGAAACTTTTTGCAATGATTGTTGGTTCTGCAAAAGAGGCTATATTAATAACTGCCAAAATGGAGGTTGGGAGCTGGGCTGCAGAATAGATGGCTGTCAGGCAGAATATGTAAGGATACCTTTTGCAGATAACGGATTAACCAAAATTCCAAATAATGTGACGGATAAAAATGCATTATTTGTTGGCGATATTTTGTCAAGCGGATATTTTGGAGCAGAAATGTGTGAAATAAAAAAAGGTGATACAATTGCTGTTATCGGCTGTGGGCCTGTTGGATTGTGTACAATGATTTGCGCAAAAATTATGGGATCAGAAAAAATTATTGCTATTGATACAAATCAATCACGACTTGATATTGCCAAAAGTCAAAATTTAGCAACAGAATATCTAAACCCAACAACCTGCGATATTGTTTCTACAATAAATATATTGACCAACAACCGCGGAGCAGATGGCGTAGTTGAAGCTGCCGGTGGCGAAAACACTTTTGAACTAGCATGGACTATCGCTCGTCCTAACTCAATTGTTGGGGTTGTTGCAATGTATGAAAATAACCAAACCCTGCCACTGCCTAAAATGTATGGAAAAAATCTTACATTTAAAACCGGCGGAGTAGATGCAATACATTGCAAAGAATTGATACAGCTGATATCTGATGGCAAAATCAATACTGATTTTTTGGTTAGCGAAACATTTAAGCTTGAAAATATTCTCCAAGCCTACGACCATTTCCAAAACAGAAATAAAAATAACATTTTAAAAATCGCGATTGAAAAATAATTTATATACTAGAATTCAATTAGACAAAGTTGCACTACTTTTTATTTTTTAAATCAACAAAATCTGGAACTTGATTTTTAGCCATAGACAGTTTCATGTACTGATCTTTTAGAGTTTCTTTTTCTTCAGATGTAGAGTCTTTTGCTTTGTCAGAAAGCTGTGTGTACAATTCTTTTTCCGCGTCATTGGCTTTTACATAGACATCCATATCTTTACTTTTTTTAAATGCATTAACTTTTGATTTGTAAACAATTTTTGGAGCACTAAACAAAGTCACAATAGCACCAAACGCAGCACAACCAGCAGTAATCAATCCGACAAAAGTCCCTGCAACACAAAGAAATTTTTTATTTGGAGACAGATTCTTTTTATTTTTATTGACTAAATTTTCAGCTTTTTTGGAAAGTCTATCTAATTCAAAATCACCATCTACAACGACTTCCCACAATAATCTGCCTGCAAGTATCATTCCACCAAGAAAAGTGGTCAACACTAAATTTGCCGCCTCACCTTTTTTTGATATAGGATTTTTAGGAGGCTTGGCAGAAGTGGTTGGACTTTGATTTTTGGATTCTGCCTTTTGGGTAAATGCAGTATTATTTAAAGAATTTGTTGAGATGGACGAAATTCTCATCTATGCGCCTTTCACCATTACTCCATTACCATTGTCAGCCATTTTTACGGTTGAATAGTGATTGATTTTATCATCCAATGAAACATTCTCATCTTTTATTTCGTTGTTGATATCTTCATAGATATTAGATTGAGCTTCTTTCTGTCTTGAAAAAACATCCATCTCTTTTTCTCTGGCAAAAGCATTTACATTTGTGTTGTAAATTTTTGCAGGTAACATCAACGCCAAAGTTCCAAGTGCTGCAGCAACACCAACCCCAATCGGCAACTTTTTACCTTTTGTGCAAAGAGTAGTTAAACCGCCTGCGATACCACCGGCTAAAGCACTAGCGCCAACAGAGCTCAAAATGGTCAAATTTCTTTCGGTAGATCTGCTGATAGGGTTTTCATATTGAGAATTTTCAGATTTTTTACCCTTGAAATTTACCATATTGTTATTATTAAAATTAGCTAAACTAACACCTGTTATTGCCATAAAACCTCCTAGCATGAATATTTGCCTACTATTTATTATTAGTAAAGCTCAAAATAAAAATTTTTGACTAAATATTAAATATTCGTTACAAATTTTTGGCAGAAGTTATTTCCATTTTAGGAGTTCAATTATATCAAATAAATAAATCAGAAACTCTTACATCAAAAGCGTTTGCAATCCTGATAATTGTTTCAAGGCTCGGATTTGCGTGTTCATTCTCAATTTCGCTTATTTGATTTTGTCCTATGCAGGCAAGTTCTGCTACAGCTTCTTGAGAAAATCTCTTTTTGGTTCTTAAAATTCTGACATTGTCTGCAAGTATTCGTTTTGTATTTTCATTATTCATTAAAATTTATTTTATATTACTTGCAAATAATTTTTTATTAAATAGGATTAATAAAATATTATTCAAATCAAGTAATATATGGTATAAATTTAATAGAAGGAACAAATATGAAACGTGGTTTTACTTTGGCAGAGGTGCTTATAACTTTAGGAATAATTGGAGTTGTCGCAGCTATAACAATTCCCAATTTAATGACTCATTTAAGAAATAAAAAACTAGAAAGCCAATTTAAAAAGACTTACGCGGAATTAAACATTGCAGCTAGAACGTTCTATGCGCAAGAAGAAAGTTCTGTCCATGATGCTGATGTTATTTTGTATGGTGGTAATAATCATGTTCAGAATTCTACTAAGATTCTAGAGTCGTTCATGAAATATTATAAGAGTTACTCAATGACAAGTGGTCATAATTGGGATGTTTTTGATAATTCCAAGAATATTTCACAGAAAAACTTGTCTGGCGAACCTATTGCGAAATATCCTTGCGATGAATCTTCTGTAGCCTTGGATATGGTAGGGCGCTTATATTCGTTTGATAATACTTCTACCTCGTTTGAATATAATTCTCCTGATTATGGACCAAAAGTCTGCGTTGATATAAATGGTATAGAAAAACCTAATAGGTTAGGTTATGATAGGTTCGTTTTTGTGTTTACTGCAAATAATGCTGTAGTACCTTATACAGGCATAGATTGGGCAAGGTTGAGTAAAAATGAAACTGATGATAAGGTTATCGCCAAGTATTGTAACAAGTCTTTAAAGACTCCAGCTCATACTTGTGCATATTTTGCCCTAAAAGATAAAAGCCCAGATGGCAATGGCACGTATTGGGGCGATTTTTTAAAGTAATATAATAACCACTTTACAATTTAGTGGTAGGGTGAAATTCCCACAGAATGTACAAAAAATATACAAATGGCGGCGGTAAGGGGAATTGAACCCCTGTTTAGAGAATGAGAATCTCTCGTCCTAACCACTAGACGATACCGCTTTGTGCCTTCATGTTATCACTAAATTATTTTTTTACAACAAGTTAGGTAATCCAAATGAGTGATTGGAAAATTCCCAGTGATTATCCTTGGTAAAACTATTTTTTATCTCATTTTTCATATATAATTAAACCAAGAGGTTTAAGGTACAAGATGGAAAATATTAAAGAACGAATTTATAAATTATCTGAAGAATATGACAATGGCGCAGATGCAAAAGTTATCGAAAAAGAATTAAAAGAACTTTTAAGACCTTTCAAAAAAGGTTCAATCGGTTTGGCTCAAATTAACCCAATTGCAGGTAATATTGAATACAACGCGAAAAAAGTCGTAAAATATATTACACACGCACAAAATATTGGACTGGATTTGGTTGTATTTCCAGAACTTGTTTTGATGGGATATCCGATTGAAGATACAATTGACAGACACCCTATTATTGTTGAAGAAAATATAAAATGGCTCAAAGAAATTGCAAAAATAACAACTTCAACAACCGCAATTGTCGGCTTTGTAGAACCTAGAAAATACGACCATTTGACAGGTAAAAAGTATTTTAACTCTGTTGCAGTTTTGCAAAACGGAAAGATTTCAGGAATAATCCGAAAATCTCTACTTCCGACATATTCAGAATTTAACGATTACAGATACATTGAGCCTTCTCCTGTTGTAGGCAGTCAAAAACCCAAAACTCTAGGGTGTTTTGACGAAAACAGTATTGAAAATTGTCCAAAAACAAACGAAATAAACGGATTAAAATACGGAATTTCAATATGCGAAGATTGTTGGAATAATAAAGAATTTTTCAATGACACAACACTTTATTCGATTGACCCTATTGAAGAATTGGCACAAGAAAATCCTGATGTGTTTATCAATTGTTCGGCTTCCCCTACAAGAGCAAAAAAAGAACAATTAAAACATAATATGCTTTCATTTATTTCTAAAAAATACAAAACCCCTATTGTGTACGTAAACCAAGTTGGGGCTATTGATAACAGCTCATTTGACGGTTCTAGCAGAGTTTTTGATAAAAACGGAAAACTTTTGGCACGTGCAAAATCATTCACTGAACAATTTTTGATTGTAAATCCACATCAAAACCTAGGCAAAATTTATCCTCTGACAAAAGGTCTGGAAAAAACTTTGACAGAGGCTAAAATATACACCCTTGAATATGAACCTGACTTAGAAAGGACATACAAAACAATTGTTCAAGGGATTAGAGATTATTTTAACAAAACAGGTTTCAAGCGTGCGGTTTTAGGCTTGTCGGGCGGTCTTGATTCAACTGTTTGCGCAGTGTTATTAGCAGATGCAATCGGTGCTGAAAATGTTTTTGGGGTAAGTATGCCATCAAAAATTACAAGCAAAGAAAGTAAAACTGATGCAGAAAAACTTGCCAACAATTTAGGAATTAATTTCACAGAAGCTCCGATAAAAGATATGGTTGAAACAACAAACAATTGTCTTCAAGATTTGTTTAAAACTGTTGAAAGCAAATGGAATTGCAGATATAAACAATCTTTCACAATGGATAATATCCAAGCTCGTTCAAGGGCTATTTTCTTGTGGGGTATCAGTAATGAATTTGACAGATGTTTGCCGATTGCAACATCAGACAAATCAGAACTTTATATGGGCTATGCAACAATTAATGGCGATATGTCAGGCGGTTTTGCACCAATTGCAGATGTACCGAAGACAAAACTTTTTGCACTTGCAAGATGGCTAAATAAAAATAGAACAGTCAAAGATGCCATCCCAGAGGCAATTATCCTCAAAAAACCCGGAGCAGAACTTGCGATTGACCCAAAAACAGGAAAACCATTGATTGCTGAAGATGCATTAATGCCTTATGAATTTTTGGACGAAGTTATTTGGAGAATTGAAAACAAAAAAGAACATTACTATGATATGTTAGAGTCTGAATTTTTGTATGAAAAAAGCAACACAGTTTCTAAAGAACAAAAAATTGAATGGCTCAACAAATTCTATAGAAGAATGTCTACAGCTTTATACAAATGGTCAATTTTACCACCATCTGTAATTGTTGATTCTCGTTCTATTAACAAATATGATTACAAACAACCGATTACATCTTCAGGGATAAATTACAAAGGTTTATCAGAAAGCGAAATTTCACAGAAAATTGAAGATTTTTGCTTGATGTAACAAAATATTAAGAGTAAGCAAACTTTTATATATGCCCAAATTCAACAATAATAACAAAAATCCAGAACCGAAATATTCTTAATAAAACTTTTGGATTTTATGATATTATAAATTCACGAGGGAATTTATATTTAATGATTAAGATAAATATACTAAAAGTATTGTATAAACATTCGCCTATGAACTTTTATACAATAGAAGATAACACAACCATAATAAAATCTACAAACAACACATCTTTAGGGTATAAATTTGACAAAATTTTTACACCTGAAGAAATTAGTTTTGTATGGAACGAAATTAAATTACACAAAAGATGGTCGACGGTTTTTATCTTTTTATTTTTTGTTGCTCTTTTATACTTGATAATATTCCCTAATTTTACTATTTTTGTAAATAATATGTGGTATTACAATGCCGCACTGATACTTGCTTTAGTCTTTGTTGTATACAATATAATTACAACAATTTGTACAAAAATTTTTGAAAAAAGAATATCAAAAAGATTTGGGAATTTTTCCAAAACGAAATTCAAACTATCAAAAGAACTAGATTTAAAATACTACAAACTTTTCAAAATAGAACTTACAAAAGCAATGTTTGCAATATTGGTTCTTGTTGGAGTTTTTTCATTAGTTACTCCATTTGAATTAACTAAAAAAATGCTTAATCAATATCGCTACAACGAAGTAATCAAGGTAACGTCAATTGGTTCAAAAGTTTTTCCTATCGCACAAGAATGGTACTCTTTGCGCGGATATGCAAAATTCCAAATAGGTGACTACGAAGGTGCAATAAAAGATTTTGATAAAGCTTATAGGCTTGGTGCAGATGGGTTTAATATTATGAATTTTGACAACAAAATTTATATAAAATACTACCTGAAGGAGTATGATAGCGCGCTAAAAGATTTTGATAATGAAATTAAAAATGCGGATAACGAAAATGAAAGAGACCAATTTCAATGGGATAAAGCACAGTTTTTATACAACATAAAACACTATGATGAGGCATTATCTCTTTACAATGATTTAATTGTAAAAGCTGAAAATGATAGAATTTTCTTGCTTAAAGACAGACTATATCTAGAACGTGCCGAAGTTTATAAAAAACTTGGACAAACAGACTTGGCACAAAACGATATAGAAAATGCAGGCGGATGGGACAGTGAAACATCTCAAAATCCTATTCCAAAACCAGTATTGTTGCTAGAAGAAGAACAAGGCTTTTAAACTTAATCTATTTTAAGTTTTTCATTTTCACATTCAAATTATTTGAGTTCAAATCACCATCTATATTAACCTTGAAGATAGACATTTCTGAAGGTTTTGCTTTGATTTCAGGAATCATTTTTATTTTATCCTGATAAATATCTTTTGTATGCTCAGACCTAAATATCAAGCGATAAAGCATACTCAACGGTATCCTAAAGATTTTTATTTTCTTTTCTGCAATTTTATTGTGTTTTCCCCAAATGCACAAATCTCCGATTTGGCTATCAATATTATATTTTCCTTCAATAAACATAGAAAGATAATCACTTTGAGAAAAGATTTTTACATGTTCAACATCTGAATTATTGATAATAAAAGTTCCTCGCAAATTTGAATAAAAGACATTTGGTCTTGAAAAATCAATATTTGTAATTTTTGAAAGTGTAAACGATATTGGTTTATGCACCCAGAATAGAACTTTTTTCAATTTCGTTGGACGATTAAATATAAATTCTTGCGAACCGAGTTTTGGCAAAAAGCCGTCAGTTATAGCAAAAGTCGCATGTGCATGAATATCGTTCAATTTATTTTTTGTTTTCAAATGCAAGCTTGCATATCCGTTTCCTTCAAATTGGTTAGGCAAATTAAATATTTTAGTCGCAACTTCATTTGAATCTATATCAGATGCCAAAAATTGAATATCTGAGGAGTGAGCCTTGATATTATATTTGCCGACAGCACTCAACAGCCCTTTTGAATACTCCGTTTCCGGAATAATAAAATCAAAAACATCATTTTTTAATTTACCTAAAATCACAACATCATGCAAATAAAATCTCGGATGAACAATTTCGCCAACCTCAATTCTGCCATCTTGCACTTCTATACTGTAATCTGAATGAGCAGAAGATGTTGGAAATTGCAATGATTTATTTTTGATATCCTCTTGTACAGATGAAATATTACCACGCCTTACATAAAATTTATCCAAAGAAACATTAAACTTATGTATTAACAAACCTTTTATAAAATGATTATCAGCATCCAGTGACAATTTTATCGGTGATTCAAAAAATGTACCTATTGAATCTAATTTTATAGAATCATTTAATATCGAAATATCGGTATTTTTTAAAACAAAGAAATCACTGTGTTTTGTATTTTTCAGGTTCAAATTTCCAAGTAATGCCTTTTTATTAAAATCAAAATTCAAATCTGCACTAAAAGTACCTGTAACCAAATAATCATGAATGAATGATTTTATTACCGATATTGGAATATCACCAGAAGTTTTAAATGTAATTTTTACAGGTTTAAAGTGACCATTTCTTTTTTCAAAATTTCCATTTCCGTAAAACAAACTC
>ERZ1023701.525-NODE-525-length-11092-cov-12.040228_pt1 | contig 11092 bp, 9 predicted proteins | sample MGYA00380350_ERZ1023701 | MGnify/ENA primary metagenome ERZ1023701 (study PRJEB33179, sample SAMN07449025) | human gut metagenome | biome: Human-gut; feature: Human associated habitat; material: Faeces | host: Homo sapiens | place: India:Kasaragod | collected... | reverse complement strand
TAGCATCTGCGGAATGACAGAGAAGGAACTGCTTACGAATTTCAAGGAAGGTATCGGCGAATTAGCGTCTGCAAATGAAGACAACGAGACAGAAACCATCGATAAGTTAAGAATGCGTTATTCTGGCTATCACTTCGAAGAAAATTCTGAAGAAATATACAATCCTTTCAGTGTACTGAACACGTTAGCAAATTCACGCTACGATGATTACTGGTTTAAGGCAAATACTCACACATTCCTCATAGACATTCTGAAGAAGCATGACTATTGCATTACAGACCTCAATAAGGCACAGGTAAAGGCCAATATGATGAACAATGTGGATTCCAATCCCATTCCGGTCATCTATCAGAGCGGTTACCTAACAATAAAGAGTTACGACGAGCGATTCAAGAACTACCAGTTAGGCATCCCCAACAAAGAGGTCGAAGAAGGTTTTCTCAACATCTTCCTACCCCCTCTATAGTTCTGCAGGCGACCGATTCTCTTATATGGAGGACGAGTTAAACCATAATACTGAAAAAGAAGCTCTGCAACAAATAGAAGAAAAAAACTATGCTGCTCCTTTGTATAGATAATCGAACTATTACCAAACTCGATATCAACCTCTCCAATAAGACCAAAGGAGTAGAGATATTTAAAGTGGGATAAATTTTAATAACAAAATAAATTATAATCAGTGATGTATAATATTATTTTTTAACTTTATTATCACATGCAACAAAATTAAATGAAATGGAAAAGAAAAAAGATATAATAGACCTTGTCGAGATTTACAATTTGCTTAAGGCAAAGAAAAGGGTTTTCTATATGGTATTACCTATCGTATTTGCTTTATCTTGTTTGTTGATTTTTCCTGAGCCACGTTATTATAAAAGTAATGTGGTGCTGGCCCCTGAGATGAGCGGTGAAGATGTTGCTGGTGGATTGGCATCAGTTGCTTCTCAATTTGGTGTAAATCTATCAGGAGCGTCAAATGATGCTATCTATCCCCTTCTCTATCCAGAAGTCGTGGAGTCAAATAAGTTTATCGTTGGACTTCTTGATGTAAATGTTAAGACCATAGATGGGACAATAAATACAGACTACTATACGTATATGTCGAAATATCAAAAAAACAATTGGCTTTTGTCACCATTTAAAAAGATTTTTAGCACAATTGGTTCCTTATTTATAAAGAAAGACTCAGTTTCGAATCAAAATTCAAAAATGAAGATAAACTCGTTTATGATGTCTAAAAAAGACTATGAACTAGTGGAACTTTTAAAGCAGAAAATTATATGTAATATAGATAAGAAAACAGAAGTGATAACTATTTCTGTGACTGATCAAGATCCACTTATCTCTGCAACAATGGCCGATTCTGTAAGTACACATCTTCAGCAATTTATCACAAAATACAGAACCACTAAAGCACGTATTGATGTAGAGCACTACCAAAAACTTGCAAATGAAGCAAAAGTTGCATATGACAAAAGTGTACGCATTTATAGCACTTACTGTGATACGAACCAAGACGTGATGCTCCAATCGTTTATATCTAAACGTGACGAAATGGAAAACGAGATGCAACTAAAGTTCAACACCTATTCTGTCATCCGCACACAATTAGAAACCATGCGCGCAAAACTGCAAGAGAAAACGCCAGCGTTTACAACATTACAGAGTGCTTCTGTTCCTGTTAAACCAGCAGGACCAAAACGCGTGTTTTTTGTGATAGGAATGACTTTGCTAACATTTATAGTTACAGCCTTATGGTTGTCTCGCAAGCAGATATTTTTTTCACAAAAATAGAAAATGTACATTTGACATAGAGTTTAATATTTATTAATATTTAGAATACATAAAAAAAGAGGAGATATTTTTATGCTGTTTTTAAAACGCATTCCGTTATTTTTTACAAAATCATCATCAAAAGTAAGTCTTCATGACATGGTTTTCTTACCATTTGTGATGATTTTCGCAATAGTGGTAAACATTAGCATGACGTTAGATGTTGAGGCCACACAGTTGCTTTCTTACTTGGTATTGGTCCTTGTTTTAATGAGTTTTGCTGTAACACTCACTATGGTTTTCCGTGAGCGTGAAATTTCTCGTTATATCTTTTTACATATTCTTTTTATGTTTATTCTCATTTCTCTAACTATAGTTAATGGATTAAAGATTAAGAATATACTTTATTTAAGCATTTCGCTGCTGTCACTTTTGTTAATAATGAACTATTATCGCAATCGTATAAGTTTTGTGCTTCAGTGTCTTGCCTTTGCTTTTTCTTTTTGTGTCTATGTCAATTTTATACATATCGTTTCTCATCCCATGCTTTGGATGATTGATGAGTACAAAACTGCTAGCGGCTACCTCCTTGGAGGAAATTATAATCAGATGGGATGTCGCTTGTTAATATCTCTAAGTACTTGCTTGTTGTGTTTGCGTTATTCCTGGTTATGGATTGTTAATTTTTTGCTGCAGTCAGTAATTATTGTAGCTTCTCTTTTCATGGTAAATTCTATGACTTCTCTTTCTATGATTAGTCTGTTTCTTGTGTTCTGTCTCATACCATCGCTAAGAATACGAAAAATGGGCATATACAGTTTATTTGTGGCATTTATGTTATTCCAAGTGCTTGTTGTCTTTAATGGACGCGGCTTGGAAAATAACGATATGGCACGCTATATTGTGGTTGATATCTTGCATAAAGACCTAACATTTACTTATCGTACATATATGTGGGAGGCTGGTATAAATCTGTTTTTAAAGTCACCATTATGGGGCTGGGGATACCCCGATGCCGATTGGTATAGAGGAAACATGGAGTCATTAGCCATTGGCCCTCACAATTTCTTACTATCAATCCTTATTAATGGAGGTGTTTTGTTATTGTTTTTATATATGTATATTTGTTATGCAGCCTTTAAGGCAATAAAGCATTACATGAATGACCATATTCTTCAGATACTTTTATTTTCTGTTCTTTCATTGTGGTTTATGTCGCTTATGGAGATGTATCCATATACCTTTATGTTTTATGCCTTAGCATTACTTTATTTTTATCCTTATTATGCTAAAGAAAGAATCATAAAAAAAGAAAGTATAGATATCGAAATAAAAAATTGAAATGCAAGAAAATACAAATAAGGCAATAGCCATAAACTCGCTAATTTTATATGTCAGACTTGTTGTTATATCAATAAGTGGACTACTTTACACAAGATTCAGTTTAGAAGCTCTTGGAGTAAACGATTATGGTCTTTATTCAGTAATCGCATGTATCATCACTTTTATAAGTGTGTTGAATACCATAATGGTAACAACTTCAAATCGATTTATTGCAATTGCAATCGGGCTTCATGACAAGCAAGAAATATGTAATCAATTTAACATAAACTTACTTATTCATATCGCGATTGCTTTGTTGACTATTGTCTTGGCAACTCCTATTGGACATTGGTATATCCAAAATTTCGTGTCTTATAATGGTAACATGAGTGTTGTGAAAGTTGTTTACGATATATCAATTATTTCTGCTGCATTGTCTTTTGTGGGAGTCCCATATAATGGTTTACTTATGGCTCGTGAACGTTTTTTGGTATTTTGCTCAACAGATGTGCTGATGAGTCTTTTCAAATTATTCTTCACCTATTTACTAATTAGTCATTTTGAGAATAAACTTATCGTTTATTCTTGGATGATGGCATTTATGGCTGCATTTCCTACATTTGTATTTTGGTTATATTGTCGTAAAGCATTTGCTAATACAACACGATTTGTTTTTGTACGTCAATGGAAAAAATATAATGAGGTATTAAAGTTTTCAGCCAGTATTGGTATTGGTGCTATTGCTATGATTGGAAAAGTTCAAGGAGGTGCTCTTATAATAAACATGTTTTTCACTACTGCAATGAATGCTGGTCTTGCAGTGGCTAATTCTGTAAATACAATCCTTATGACTTTTGCCAATAATGCCCAGAAACCTATTTCTCCACAAATTGTGAAGAGTTTTGCTGTTGGTGACATGGAGCGGTGCACTAATCTTGTGTGTCTTGCATCTAAAGCCACTTACCTTTCTATGTTTTTTGTCTCAATACCTTTTCTTATCTCCCCAGAGCTCATTTTTGGTCTTTGGCTTAAGAGTATCCCCCCATATGCTGTGACTTTTACTCGCTTGCTTATAATAGACAACTTGATTTTTTCAATCAATGCTGGCGTTAACGATTTTGTAAATGCAACAGGAAAGATTAAGTTATACCAGATTGTAATAAATTCTCTTATAGTTAGTGCAGTTATTGTTGGATATATAGCTATTAGATGTGGTATGCCACCAGAATATCTATTTTATGTGTATATAACGTTTTCATTTATAGTCTTTGTTGTGCGTCCATTTATATTAAAACATATTTCTCAATTTAATGTCAGTCACTTGATCCACAGCTCATATATGCCCGTATTAACAATAACTTTTGCCTTTCTCTTAGTATTTATTATTAAACCATATATTAGCCAGTTACAATGTTGTCTTATTGCATATGTGTTTTGGGGAATTTTGGTTTATGTTTTTGCATTTAATAAAATGGAGAGAAGGTGGTTGAATCAAAAACTCTTGACTATTTGTCAAAAATTAGCAGGCAGGAAAAAAAAATGTTAGTTTGCAGATACAATATAAATCTTTTAAAAGCGTTATTTATAAAATGTTTTATATATTGCTCATCAGATAAGTTGTTCTGTACAGCATCACAATTTTAATAATATTATAATAAACAAGTTTTAGAAATGAAAAATAAAAATATTAAGGATATTCTGTGGAGAATAAAAATGACCTTTCTGGGACGATTTTTTCCCAAAAAAAACATAGATAAAAGATTCTATGACGCTTACGGAAGATCTATAAATTGGAAATCACCTCAATCTTTTGACGAAAAGATTAATTGGTTGAAGATTTATTCTGACACTTCATTATGGTCACACTTAGCAGACAAGTATGAGGTTAGAAAATATGTATCAGAGCGTGGCTTATCAGATTCACTAGTTAAACTTTATGGAAAATGGAATAAAGTAGATGATATCGATTGGAATAGTCTTCCTAATCATTTTATCATAAAGACAAACAATGGGAGCGGTGATGTTATAAAATGTCATAATAAGAGTACATTTGACTATCAAAAAAACATAAAGATACTAAAAAAATTGGTGCATTTAAAGTTTGGATATGAAATGGGAGAACAACATTATGCTAAAATTCAACCATGTATCATAGTTGAAGAACTACTTGATTCCAATAATCAAGCATTTAAATCAGAAAGTCTAATTGATTATAAAATCTTGTCTTTTGATGGTAAGCCCTCATATATATGGGTTTGTTTTAACCGAACCCGTCATTCGACCGATGTTGCTGTTTATGATTTAGAATGGCACTTCCATCCTGAGTTTTCTGTTTCTACAAGCCATTATAAGCTATGTACAAAACCACTTCCTCGTCCTAAAGCGTTGAAAGATATGTTGCATATGGCTTCTGTACTGTCTAAAGGTTTCCCTTTTGTGCGTGTTGATTTGTATGAAGTAGGAGGAAAACCATATTTTGGAGAAATGACTTTTACACCTGCAGCAGGTTTCAATACTTTTTTCTCAAATAAGTTTCAGATGATATTGGGGGAAAAAATAATGTTACCACAAAAAGTTTAACATTCTTTTAAAAATTGAATCGAATTATATGTATACAAGAAATACAAAACCAACTGTGTCTATCGTAATGCCAGTGTTTAATCATTGCTCAGATGTTGCAACTATGATTGATAGCATTATTTCCAACGATTTTACAGATTGGGAATTATTGGCAATAGATGATGGATCTGATCAAAAGACACATGATTTGCTTCATGAATATGCCGCAAAAGATAAACGACTAAAAGTGATTTTCAGAGATCGAGTTCCAAAAGGAGCGCAAACATGTCGTAACATTGGATTGGAAAGAGCAGAAGGAGAATATATTGTATTCTTTGATTCTGATGATTATATTGCGCCATATTGTCTTCGTCAACGTGTTGAAGCTATAGCTAGCCATGCAGAATTTGATTTTATGGTTTTTCCTTCTGGTATATACCAGAAAGAACACTTTCTTAGAATTGCACACCCGTACGTTTACGGATACAAAATATTTGAAGATGACATAGCGCAATTTTCGAAACGCCAACTTCCATTCATTGTCTGGAATAATATTTATAGGACTAGTTCAATACGCAAGCATGGACTGAAATGGGATGACCATCTATTATCACTTCAAGATGCAGACTTTAATATTTCTTCCATAGCTTGTGGATTGAGATATGCCTACGCTACAAACGCTAAAGCAGACTATGGTTACAGAATTGCGAGTGAATCTTCGGTTTCTAAAAACATCCAAGGTTCAAAGCATATTTCAAGTCACCTGTATGCCACAAAAAAAATGTGTGAGGTTGTTCATGGTTTCTGTGATAGTAGATACGATTGGCATTTATTCAAAGGAGCATTAAGCATATATAATGAGTGTATGTCAGGTTCTGGACTAAACAAGCAATTTGCAGAAAGTCTTATAGAAACCTTGCACAGTTGTAATTGCCGTTATTGGTTGCTTCTTCGCTTTCAAGTTATAACAACTCGTGTTCTTCGACTCTTTTTGCCAGAAAAGTTATCACGCCAGATTCCAATGTTGTTTTATTTGATAGGAAGATCCTATGCTGAACATAGAAAAATTAAACACTTAGAATCTTTTGGTTTAACAAAAAAATAATAGCTATAAAGATGAAAAAAGTAAGTATAATAATTGTAACCTACAATTCAGAAAAGGACATATATGATTGCATTACTTCGATCATAGAAAATTCCGACATTCCGCTGGCGGAAATAGAACTGATTGTTGTTGACAATAATAGTACAGGTTGCGACACAATGTTTAAGAAACTTAAGACATTGTGGGGAGAAGATATAGTACTGATAAAGAATAACAGCAATAGCGGCTATGGTCAAGGGAACAATGTGGGTATAAGACAAAGTTCCGCACCAGTAGTGCTTATCATGAATCCTGACGTGAGGCTTGTGTGCCCAATATTCAAAAAAGCCATAGCGCTCTTTTCTAAAGACAATAAGATGTGCATGCTCGGCATGAAACAGTGGCTCACTCTTGAAGAACCAAGCACCAATTCATTTACATGTACCTATAGAATGAACGGCTATCTCTCAACCATCCTCTCTGCCTTGTGTACGCGTCTTGATATTTACATAGCAAAATATATGCATTTCTCAGGATCGTGTTTCTTTATAAACAAAGCCATGTTTGAAGCTGTCGGACTATTTGATGAAAGCGTGTTTCTCTATGGTGAGGAAGATGACATTCATTATCGTCTAATGCATCGTTTCAAAGATTGTAAGATGAAATATGACAAGAGTCTAAAATACCTACACCTTACAAAAGAGCGTAAGCCCGACATAAAATATGAGAAAATGCTTATTGATGTGGCAGTAATACAAAACAAAAAGAAAAATTACGATGAGCGAAAGACGCTTAGAAACCGGCTGCGATGCATCAATTTACTGATTTATAGAGAACGTCTACGTGTCAAGTATGGCAAGAATGACAGAACACTCCTTTACATGCTTGAAGAACTAAAGTTATATATAAAAGAGAAACTGCAAAGTTGCAAGCAGATCAAATAGCAACAAGAAGGCATTTAAAAGTTTTCGTGAACAAATAAAAACTATAAATGAACCCACTTGAAAAAGTAGTTTTGGGGTCTTTATCCTACAAACGCCATTTGATTATCAGATGGTTACATTTGAAGAAATTATTATAAAATGACTTTTTCAAGTGGGCTCAGTAATATATAAAACCATAAAGCTATATGAAGAAAGTTTTATTCATATCATTTCAAGACTTCCATAATATCTTTGACGGAGGAAGCCTAGCCAACAGACGCAATGTAGAAATGGCTGTCAATGTCCTTGGCAAAGAAAATGTTGACTGTTTTTTCATCAACGACAACAGAAAGAAAAACTGTATTGTTTCAATGCTGCAGTCAGCAATACTCTTTCCTTTCGGCTATTTTTACGGGTTGACACCAGGTAAGATCCGCACCATTATAAACATGGCTAACAAGTATGACTATATCTTCATCAATACCAGTATTTTTGGAATAATATCCAAGAAACTTAAGAAACATGGATACAAAGGTATCATCATCAATTTCTTCCATAATGTAGAAAGCCTTTACTATGAAGCAAGGGTCAGCAAGAAGTTCCCACTAAGGAAAATTGTCATTGACTGTGCTGCCAAGAACGACAGATACAGCATTGACTATTCGGATAAGTCTGTGGGCTTATGTATGCGCGACAGCAACATCATGAAGTCGCTTTATGGCAAGCCGTTTGATAACATAGTTCCTATCACATTTGAAGACAAATGTGTAGGCATGAACTTCGACAAGCAGGGGGTTACCGGTAGAAAGCCTAAATGTTATTTCATCGGAAGTAATTTTCCTGCCAATACCGAAGGGCTTTTGTGGTTTGTAAAGAATGTGTTGCCACATGTAGACATAGATTTCAAGATAATAGGCAAGGACATGGACCAGCTGAAAAAATCTCAGCCTTGTTTGGTAGACATTCCTGTATTCTCTAATGTTCCCGACCTTGCACCTTTCTTCGAAGAAGCAGACTTTATGGTATTTCCGATATTTTCTGGTAGTGGTATGAAGGTAAAAACATGCGAAGCTCTGATGTACGGTAAGAACATATTAGGTACAACCGAAACATTTGAAGGCTATGAACTTGACACCTCGTTGTGTGGTAGACTCTGCAATACAGCAAAAGAATATATCGAAGCCATTAATTATTTTGCTGAAAATTCAGTGCCAAAGTACAATACATATTCACGCTCTATTTTCGAAAACAATTATTCCAATTCTTTTGCATTAAAAGCTTTTAGAGAGCTTTTGCAATAATAGAAGTCGCCTGAGCAACCTAATGTTGCTCAGGTACTTAGAAAAAACAACAAATTATAATATTGCGGAAATTATTATTGATAAACTTTTATCCAATCTATTTCTGTTTCATATACTGCATTCAACATAGGAGTATTCCAGCTTTCATCCCCTACACTCTGATTAAGGATAATATAATATGGGCGATCAAATGTCCATTGTCCTTTTTCTACCTCTTCGGAATCATTTGATTTAATAAACGTTCCTGTTATTTTTCCATCAACATACATAGTTATATAAGCAGGAGTCCATTCCATAGATATGCCATTGATTAGGCGTAACTTTTTGAGCAAAAGAATTTTGCTGTTCAGTTTTACCTAATATAAAAGAACTATGAGAATGTACTGTTTGATGGGAATTCTGGTCTGTACCAAAAAATTCTATAACATCAATCTCACCATATCTATAAGGATTTCCATTATTCTCTGGCAACAACCAAACAGCTGGGAAATTACCTGGCAAAAAATTGGTTTTCATTTTCACTTCTAATTTTCCATATTTAAAAGAAAACTTACCTTTTGTACAAATAGCACCAGTTAACATTTTCGCAGAATCAGCAAAAGCCGTATTTGGAATAGCACGACATATCAATTTACCATTTCTCCTAAGAACAACAGACTTGGAATCAGATATCCATCTTGACCATCTATAAGGTTCTCGATCTGGTACGATCCATTTAGTCGTATCAAAACGTTCCTTTCCTATGGAATTAAAATCACCATAAAAAACCAATTTCCAACTTTTTTCTTTAGCCTGAACAGGAATAGAGTCAGAAATAAATAATCCACATAAAAGCAATAAAAACAGCTTAATATAGTTAGCTTTCATATTTTTTTATACAAAGGTAATATAAAAAGAATAAAAAAGCTGATTTTATGTTTTTTTTAAACTAGAAATAACATTTTATAATATATTTATAGTACCTTTGCAACTAAAAGAATAAAAATGGCAAACAATATAGTTTCAGTAATTATGCCTACATATAATACAGGCAAATTACTAATTGGTAGCATTAATAGCGTACTTAATCAAACATATACTAATATAGAATTGCTCATTGTAGATGATTGCTCATCAGACGAAGAAACAAAAAGAATTCTAAACGATTTTTCTCTGAAAGATTGTAGAGTCAATGTTACCTATCTGAAAAGTAATCATGGTCCTAGTTATGCTCGTAATATTGCTATAGAGAAGGCCACAGGACGATACATAGCATTTTGTGATAGTGACGACAAATGGCATCCCGAAAAAATCGAGAAACAAATTAATTTAATGGAGAATAAAGATTGTGCACTATGCTGTTGTACTTATTGTATATGTGATATTGACAACAATATCATTGGCATAAACATTCCTCCTAAACATATTACATTAGATCAAATGAAATATGACAATAAAATTGGTTGTACTACAGCGATATATGATATAAAAAAATTAGGCAAGAAATACTACATGCCAAAATTATATAAAAGTGAAGATTGGGCTTTATTTTTACAAATAATAAAAGCATGTAAGGATTGTTATGCGTATACAGAGGAGCCTCTTGCATACTATTATATAAGAAGCGAATCCTTATCAAGCAACAAGTTCTCAATGATAAAATACAATATAGCGGTATATCAGAAAATATTAGGTTATAATCTCATTAAAGCTTGTGCAGCTTTTCTGTTGTGCTTTATACCTTCATATTTCTTGAAAATCATGAAAAGAAAGATTGACAGCTATAGATATCTAAAAAAGCATAGCAACTATATTCAAAAATAGATACGTAATAACGTTACAGTATCATTTGGTGATATGAATGCTATTTGGATATTCCTTCTTTTGTGTAAGAAAGAATTCTGTTTCCAGAAAAAAGATGCAACTCAATCACTACAACGTAGCTGTATACGAAACCATATTGAAATTCAGCACACTGAAAGCATACTTATATTTCTTTTTATAGACTCTAACCAGTCAATCTGAGTTCCATAGATTTTATGATAGTCTCAATAGCTCCAGTTAGCATCTTTGCCGTATCTCCTTTTTCGTTCGAATTAGGAATTGCACGACACACTAGTTTTCCTCTTTTTATATATATAACATCTTTA
>ERZ1023701.514-NODE-514-length-11380-cov-9.271965_pt1 | contig 11380 bp, 8 predicted proteins | sample MGYA00380350_ERZ1023701 | MGnify/ENA primary metagenome ERZ1023701 (study PRJEB33179, sample SAMN07449025) | human gut metagenome | biome: Human-gut; feature: Human associated habitat; material: Faeces | host: Homo sapiens | place: India:Kasaragod | collected... | reverse complement strand
ACTTTTATTGCTTTTTCTGTAAAACGTTCGAACATTTTTTACTCCTATCTCTTCTTATACACAAATTATATACAAAAAGTGAAAAAGTTTCAAGATGTTTGATAAATCTCTAAAACGCGCCAAATAAAAAGCTTATAATTACTTCAAACCTAAATCTTTCAAAAATCTTTCATTATCTGAAAGACTAAATAAAGCATCTTCTGAAAAAGGATCAACAACACCTTCTTTACCAAAAAGCTCATCAACAATTTGATTATGTGAAGTATTTTCGGGGTCAGAAAGAGCTAAACGCGTAAAATTATTGACGTCTGTTTTTCTTTCATACAAATTCAGGGCATGCCTTGATAAACTTTTCAAAAAAGAATTTTTTGTTTGATCTTTCAAGGATTGAACAGGCGAACTCATTGGAAAACAAGATGTTTCCATACGTTCGGACTTCAATTGTTTTGCTAACTTTTTAAACATCACATCTCCCTGTTTGTTAATGATATTATACATTATTTTTAAATTATTGCAAATAAACATTACACCAAAGGGGAAATTGTAACTTGATTATAAAATGTATTTCTATTAGAATTAATTTGCTAAATTAGTAAAAAGAAAAGAGGATAAAATGCTTGATATTAAACTGATTAGAGAGAATCCTGAAAAGATTAACGAATTGTTAAAAAGAAGAAACCCTGAACTTTCTATTAACGAAGTTATCGCAATTGATGAAGAAAGAAGAAAAATTCAAACAAAAGCTGACGAATTAAGAGCTAAGAGAAAATCGGAATCTCAAAAAATCGGTCTAATGAAGAAAAACGGTGAAAACACTGACGAAATTCAAGAAGATGTCAGAGTTTTAGGCGATGAAATCAAAGAACTAGAAGAAAAACAAAATGCACTTGATTTCAAACAAAGAGATATCTTATTACATATTCCGAATATTCCTGATGAAACTACACCTATAGGTGCATCAGATGCAGATAATGTTGAAGTTTACAAATGGGGTGAACCTAGAAAATTTGATTTTGAATATAAGGCTCACTGGGATTTGTGCGAAGAAAAAAATCTTGTAGATTTTGAGCGTGGTGTTAAACTTTCTCAATCAAGATTTACCTTATACAGAGGAAAAGGCTCAAGACTTGAAAGAGCTATCATAAACTTCTTCCTAGATTATCATACAGAACAACAAGGCTATGAAGAAATTTTACCTCCATTTATGGCAAACTCTGCAACAATGACCGGTACAGGGCAACTTCCAAAATTTGCAGAAGACATGTATAAATGCGAAAACGAAGACCTTTATTTGATTCCGACAGCAGAAGTTCCTGTAACAAACATTTATTCAGGCGAAATTCTTTCAGAAGAAGATTTACCTAAATATATGACAGCTTACACTCCATGTTTCAGACGAGAAGCAGGTTCTGCAGGTAAAGACACAAGAGGTCTTATCAGAGTTCACCAATTTAACAAGGTTGAACTGGTAAAACTTTGTACACCGGAAACAAGTAAAGAAGAACATGAAAAACTAACAGAAGATGCTGAGAAAATGTTACAATTACTGGAACTTCCATATAGAAGAGAAGCTTTATCTACTGGTGATATTGGATTTTCAGCCAACAAATGTTGGGATTTGGAAGTTTGGATGCCTTCTTACAATGCCTATAAAGAAATTTCAAGTTGCTCAAATTATGGCGACTACCAAGCAAGACGTGCTAATATCAGATACAAAGAAAAAGCTACAGGCAAAACTAAATTTGTTCACACTATTAACGGTTCAGGTCTTGCTGTTGGCAGAACATTTGCAGCAATTGTTGAAAATTATCAACAGGCAGACGGTACAATTATTATTCCTGAAGTATTAAGAAAATACACAGGATTTGATAAGATATAAGGGTAATATACAAAACTACTAAAAGGAATGCCACTGAATCTTCAGTGGCATTCCTTTTAAATTTAAAATAAATTTCTCTATCTCATATTTTTATGAGCTTCTAAGAATTTCAAACGCTCCACGACATTATTTTCCATGCGTACAGCATCTTGACATAGAGATTTAATAAAATTAATCGGAGATTTAAAATTGTAGCGATACCAACCTTCTTCTCTTTCTATAGGAGGAAATCCGATAGGTTGCCTATCATGAGACACACGCGCAAATAATTTATCTGTACCTGCAGGATAATTAAAAACATCAATATCGGTATGTTTTAGACTTTTTTGACCTTCAATCAATGTTTCAAGCTCAACCTTTTCTTCCCTTGTCAATCTATTTAACAAAGAAGCTTTTACTTTGTCTGAATTAAATTTTAGTGCGCCAAAAGCTGTTTGTTGATTTGGACTTATACTATTTACTTGCATTATTATCTCCTTAAACTACTTGCTACTCAATGAATCAATAGCATTATTTAATTTCACCTCAGCATCAATTTTTGCTGACATTTTATCTGCTTTTTGACAAAGGGACTCTATAAAATGTATTGGACTTCTAAATACCCCTAAAAGACCTTCACTTGGTTGTTTCATTAGAACTTCGGTAGTTGAGATAGATTTCGGATAAATATTTGCACCCAACCTCGTTGATTCATGACCACCTACGGTATATAGGAAAATATCAACATTCTTATTTCCTTCTTGTGAAGCAATTAATTCTTTCAACTTTGCAACATCTTTTCCTTTAAGACGTTTTTTCAAAGCCTCAGCAGCACCATCACCCATTTTGGTGAATGCCATTCCAAAACTTTGCTGTTGGTTATTTACACTATTTACCTGCATGATAATCTCCTTTTGATTGTTATGCAGTATTATAAATCCATCAAGATAAAATTTTGCCAAATATTAAAAGAATATTTAAAATAACTTTACAAATTCGCTTTTAATATATACAGCAATATGTTATAATATATATAGAATAGCTTTATAAAGGACAAAAAATGAGTGAATTTCCGTTTGAGTTGGATGATTTTCAAAAAGAGGCATGTGAAGTTATAGATAACGGAGAAAGCGTTGTTGTTTGCGCTCCAACTGGTGCAGGCAAAACTGTAATAGCACAACACGCAATACATAGAGCACTTGAACAAGGGTGCCGAATATTTTATACTACCCCTTTAAAGGCTCTTTCTAACCAAAAATTCTACGATTTTGGAGAGAAATACGGATATGATAAAGTCGGATTGTTAACAGGCGACACCTCAATCAACCGAGGAGCACAAGTTGTTATTATGACGACAGAAGTCTTTAGAAATATGCTTTACGGCACAAATTTTGGTGCGGTTGCCGACAACTTAAAAGATGTTCGTTATGTTGTTCTGGATGAAGTTCACTATATGAATGACGAACAACGCGGAACAGTTTGGGAAGAAAGTATTATTTATTGTCCAACAAACATCCAAATTATTGCACTATCTGCAACCGTTGCAAATTGCGATGAATTAACAAACTGGATAAACACTGTTCACTCAAGAACCAAACTTGTTAATACAGATTTTAGACCAGTTCCTTTAAGATTTTACTATTTTGACAGTTCTCAGCCGTTTAAGTTGTTACCGCTTTTAACTCCTGAAGGTAAACTAAATAAAAAAATCAGACCTGAAAGACCTCAATGGGCGAAAGGCAAAGATAAACGAAAAAAAACTTACGTTAAACAAATTATCCAAAATTTGGCAGATGCAAATATGCTTCCGGCAATATATTTCACATTTTCTCGTAAGAAATGTGATGAACAAATGGAAAAATGCGCAGGTTTAGGCTTAAATACTAAAGCAGAGCAGGAAGAAATAAAAGCTTTTATCGACGAATTTATCGCAGAAAACCCACACTTATATGGCAACAAGCACATTGAATATCTCATTCAGGGAGTTGCATCTCACCATGCGGGTCTGCTTCCTGCTTGGAAAAATTTAGTAGAAAAGCTATTTCAAAAAGGCTTAATTAAAGTTGTTTTTGCAACAGAAACCCTTGCTGCAGGTATAAATATGCCTGCACGTTCAACCGTAATAAGTGCGACAAGCAAACGAACAGACTCAGGTCACAGAATGCTTACAGCAAACGAATTTTTACAAATGTCAGGTAGAGCAGGCAGACGAGGTATGGATGAAGTTGGCTATGTAACAATAGTTGGCACATCTTTCCAAACACCGGAAGAAGTAGCAGAACTGGTACTAAGTGGTTCAAACCCTTTAGAGAGCAGATTTTCACCAAGTTATTCAATGGTACTAAATTTGTTGCAAAGATTCACCCTAGAAGAATCAAAAGAACTAATTTTGAAAAGTTTTGGCTACTATTCATCTGACTTTAGATTAAAACCGATACTTGCTCAAATTGAACAATTTGACAACGAAATAAATGAACGAAACTTTGTTTGCCCATCACATCTTTCCGATGACAAACTTTTAGAATACGACAAATTAAGATTTTTATACGTTCAAAACAGACAAACTTACAAGAAGATTTTAAGACAGGAAAAACAAAAACACAGACCTTTGTCACCAGAAGTTATTGAGTTTGGAGAAAGAAACAAAGCTGATTTACATAAACTACAAAGTTTTGCATGTGATTTGTGTAAACATTACAAAAAACATTCTAAAAATATTGAAGTAATTAAAAGAATTGAAAGCAAAAAGAAAAAACTTCAAAAAGAAATCGAAAAACAGAAAGATATCTATTGGAACAAGTTTTTAGCTCATCGTGCAGTTTTACAAGATTATGGATATTTGCAAAACGATTATCCGACAGAAAAAGGCAAAACAACATCTCAAATTAGAGCTGAAAATGAACTGTTCCTAGCAGAAATTATATTTTCAGGTGTATTAGAAAACTTGACACCATCGCAACTTGCAGGTGTAATTTGTGCCATTACGACAGAGGAATTGAGAATTGAAATACCTTATGTTCCGTTCTCTGAACCTGTCAGAAAAACTTTAAACAAAATAAGAAATATTAAGAAAAAACTGGCAAAAGCTCAAGCAAATTACGACATTGACTCTCCACTAAACATCAATCCTTACTTTAGTTCAATGATAGAACTTTGGGTTGAAGGAGCAGAATGGGAGACTGTGACTGAGCAAATTGACATCGGAGAAGGTGATATTGTCAGAGCATTCAAACGCGTTGTTGATGTATTAAGACAGCTTACAGTTATTGACAATGTTTCGGAATCAATTGTATTTACGGCAAGAGAAGCCATTGACAAAATTCAAAGAGCACCTGTTGATGTAGATTAATATTAACCTTCTTTAACATAAATTTGACATCATAATATTTTTGCAATTTAATAAGTGTGAAATATACATTTATTATTTTAAAACTTTAGAGGATTATATTATGATGATAAGTAGAATTAGCGGAAACACTCCGCATGTTATGAATGATTGTTGTAAACCACAAACCAAAAGCGTAACAACAGATACAATTACATTTAAAGGTAAAAATTTGACTCAACTTGCTGACGATATTTTTATGAACTTTAATAAACAAAAAAGAATAAACGGACTTGGCGAAATTTTAGGAAAGACCGGTAGAACAAATTTCAGATTAAAAGAAACATTGTTTGGTAAAAAAGCAGAATTAGACATTGTTAGAGGGGATGAGTTTGCAATTTTCGAAATTACAAGAAACCCTAACGCTACAGCAAAAATAGAAGAACGAAATGACGGAAGTTCAAAAAAACTTGTTCAACTCGTACAACGATTTGTTAAAGGTTTAAAGTAAGAATATATAATATTATCATTATGAATGGATTAAAAATCTAGTTGCATCGCAACTAGATTTTATCCTATTCGTAATATACCAATCAGGTCTTAATTCCGTCAAAAATTAGTGTATCTTTACCACTATTTAGAATTGTAAAACCCTTGCTATCAAAAGCATTGAAACATTTGTAAAAATATGTTACAATAATAGTAGGAACACCCTATTTGCCCTCATAGGTCTCTGATGAGTGTTATTCCCCACCCCACTCTAAAAACAAAAAGGTATCCGATTACTACCAAAAATCAGGTGATACTATGGATACACTTATTGAAAGAAAACAATTTATCATTCCGGTAAGGACTTGCGAATATCTATTGACGATTTCGCTTTTTGCAACTTTAGTTCTTACACACACAATATTTCAACCGCCAATTTTGGCTAATGATTTGCTCGCAAATAATACAGTAACCGTACCTACATTGAAAGAAGTTACAACTCAAATTAAAGAAAACTTAAACCCTGAAATTAAGAAAGAAAAATTCAATTCTCGAATAGCCGCAAAATACAAATATGCTAATGTGTCCAATGTTTCTGACGGAATAAAGCACATCAGAATGACAAAATACTACCAAGGTAAACCTGTCAGAATAAATATCGTAGAAATAAATCGCGAAGTGGCAACAGATTTTGAAGTTAAACCTGCAATAGCATCTTCAACTTTACCAAACAAAAGAACAGTTCGAACAATTGCACAAAATACCAATTCAATTGCAGCAATCAATGGTGGATTTTTCAAACCGCAAACAGGTGTTCCTTTAGGAACATTGATGATTAATCAAAAAATCTACACCGGACCGATTTATGATAGAGTAGCACTTGGAATATTTGATAACGGATATGATACAGGTAGAGTTCAACTAAACGCACACATAACAGGCAACGGCCAAAACATAAAAATAGATAATATAAATCAGCCAAGAATGTTATCCTCATATATTTTAGCTTATACAAGGGATTGGGGGAAATATGCTCCTGCTTCACCTCAGTATGGTGTTCAACTTCAAATTGTTGGAAATAAAATTACGGCTGCTTCCGCTAATCCCCTTTCCATTCCTGAAAACGGCTATGTCTTAGTTGGTCCGAAAGCTAAATTAGGAAAACTTTTTGGAGCTCAATATGTTGATGTAAAAATCAATACAAACCCAAAATGGGAAAATGTCAAACACATCATTAGCGGAGGCCCTTACCTTGTTAGAAACGGCGAAGTTTACATCGACATGACAGCTCAAAAATTAGGTTCTATTGGTGGACGCAACCCAAGAACAGCTATTGGTTACACAAAAGATAATGATTTAATCTTAATAACGGCTGACGGCAGAGAAGGAAGTTCTATCGGACTCACCTTGACCGAACTTGCGAACCTGCTAAAAGGTCTTGGGTGTGTAAACGCTATCAATCTTGATGGCGGAGGGTCAACCGTAATGTATGTAAAAGGACAAATCGTAAATCGTCCGCACCAACCTGGAGGTATCGCGTTATCAAATGCTTTGGTCATTTCTAAAAAATCTGCAAACTAAAATTCTAAAAAACTTTGCTCTTTTAGGCGAGAGCTTGACACTTGTTGCGTAAATAGCATTTGCAGAATTAATTGATATGAGTGTAAGCTATGTCAGCAAGGTTGAACAGGGCTTGACCTCACCTACTGCAATTGCGCTTTTTAAAATGTCATATATACTAAAAACTCCTATGGAAGAATTTTTCAAAGGGATTGATTACGAAAAATTATCATCTTGAAATTGGTAAAAACAGTTTTGCAAATATAAATTACCTATGCGATTATTTAAAAATTCTGAAAACCTCGAGTAGAATTAGAACGTAAAAACCAATTGTAAATATTACTACACAAGTTTGACATGCTCTTTCTGGATTTGAGATAATATGGAAAAGAGTATACTTGGGTAGAATTATGTACATAAAACAACTGGAAATAGATAATTTTAAATCATTTGCCAACAAATCAGAAATCCCCCTTCTGAAAGGCTTTACTACTGTTTCAGGACCTAACGGTTCCGGCAAGAGCAACATTATTGACAGTGTTATGTTTGCTTTAGGGTTAAGAACCGGTAGTGCTTTACGTATTGAAAATCTGTCAGATTTTATCACGACCTTCAATAACAAAAATGAAGCTATGGTTAAAGTTGTATTTGGAGATGTTGACGGAGACAAAGAATTAACAGTTGGAAGACGTATCAAAAAGACTAATCAAGGATTTGCAAGTACATACTACCTTAATGACAAAATCGACACTTTGACAAACATCCGCTCAATTCTGGAAAAATACAACATTACACCAAACAGCTACAACGTAATGATGCAAGGAGACGTTAACAGTATCGTAATGTGTTCTTCAAAAGTTCGTCGTGGAATTATTGACGAAATCGCAGGCGTTGCGGATTTTGACAGAAGAATAGACCAGGCAACAAACGAACTTAAAACGGTAGAACAAAGGGTTGAGGCAGCCTCACTGATTTTATCGGAAGTTGAAAAGACATTAGAGCAATTAAAATCAGAAAGAGAAGTTGCTCTGAAATACAAAAAATTGCAAGAAGAAAAATCCGGCTTGGAATCACAAGTCAGCACTGTAAAATTCTTCGATTTGAAAAAGAATCTTGAGCTAGCTCATGAAAATATTCTCCAATCTAATAAAAAACTAAAAGAAACTCAGGCTAATAAAAAAGATTTGGATGAAAAAATCAAGCTTATAAATGAAAAATATGAAGAACTTGATAAAAAGTTAAAAGAACAAGGGGAAGACGAGAGAAACAAACTAAAAGATTCTCAAAGCGACTTATCTGCAAGAATTCAGACTAAGAAAAACGCAATTGACTATTCTGATACCCAAATTCAAAAAGGATTACAGTCCATCGAAAACGCTAAAAACGGTATCGCATCGTACAAAAAGAAAATTGAAGATGAACATTTGAATATCAAACTTGCAAATGACAAAATCGGAATTATTGAAACTCAATTAAAAGAAAAAAAAGAAGAACTTGCAAAAAAGCTTGCAGACATTTCAGGTTTGAGTTCAACTGCCGATAAGTATATCCAAGAAAGAAATGATGTTTCTCGAAATCTTGATACTTTAAAAGACAAAGATAACGAACTATTAAAAGAATCTTTGCCGAAAGAAAATGATTTAAAAAATCTAAAAAAAGAAATTGAAGATGCAAAAGCCTTCATTGAGCAAGCAGAAAATGCAAAGGCAAATTTTGGAGACGACAAATCATTAAAGGAACTTCAAGTTAGCGACTTAAAAAAAGAAATGGATGAATTGAAAGAAATTCAAACAAAAACAATGCAGCAACTTGATGATGCTAAAACAGCAATTGATGACTATGACCATGATGTAAGAGCTGCATATAGAAAATTTTCTGATATGGAGGCTCAACGTCGAGCAATGTCTTCATCAGGGTCAAGTATTCCAATTACAACGGTTATGAATGCCCACCTTGAGGGGGTTCACGCACCACTTATGCAGTTAGGTTCTGTCGATGAAGAATATTCACTTGCTCTTGATATCGCATTTGGTGGAAGATTGGCACACATTGTTGTTGATGATACTCATGCCGCTTATGTTGCTATGGAATTATTAAATTCTTCTCGTGCAGGTCGTGCAACATTTATTCCGTTAAACAAAGTAAAAAAAGCTCCGACAAAATTACAATTACCAAAAAATCACGGAGTTATTGATTTTGCAATTAACCTTGTTGATTTTGACGATATTTACCTTGATGCGTTTTTCTATGCGGTTGGAGACACTTTGATTGTCGAAGATGCTGAAGCTGCAGAACAATTAATGGGAAAATACCGTATGGTTACACTTGATGGCAAATTGTACGAAAAATCTTCTGCCATCACAGGTGGTTATGTAAAAAAATCAATTTTCGGATTCGGTCAAAATGACGACAAAGAACTTGAAAACGCAAAAGCAAAACTTGATGAACTTCAACGCAAATATGATGAAGCTGTAGCCAATAAAAAGATGCTAGAAGAAAAACTTGACAAAATCAGAGTTACATATTCGTCATCTTCTACTGAATATTCAAAGGCAAAAATTGAACTTTCTAATATGACAGCTCAATTTGAAAACAGCCAAAACCTATTAGAAGCTAAGAAAACTTTTGTCAACGAAAATGAACCTAAAATCGAAAAATTAAATTCAGAACTTGATAAAATTGAAGCCAAAAGAGTAGACCTGTCTGAGAAAATTCAACAAGCGCAAGACAAATTATCTGAACTTGACAGTTTACTAAATGACAAAGACTTAAAGGATTTGAAAGAAAAAACGCAAGGAATTGAGGATGAAATCAGACACCTCAATAACAACTTGATGAATGTCAACAACGAGATTAACGGTTATAACAACACAATCAAATTCAATGAACAGCTTATCATTTCAAAAGAAGAAGATATTAAAAATACAACAAAAAATAACGAATCTTTAGAAAAAGATAAGGAAACTTATAAAGCTGAAATCATCCAATTAGAGGAACAATTAAACACCCTATCTGATAAAATTGCGGTAATTGATGCAAAAATCGGAGAACTTGTGAAAGAAAAAGAGGAAATTCATAAAAGTTTGGTTGATTTGCAAACAAACAGTGCTGTTAAGTCTTCTGAAATTGATAGAATAAATGAGCAAATTGAATCTTTCAAAACAAGGAGAAAAGAACTTGAGCCTCAATTGAAAGAAGCATCTGAAATTCTTGAAAATTCAGGAGTCGAGATAGCAAAACTTGAACCTGTTCAAATTTCTATAGATGAACTTAATACAAAAATTCAACGTTTAGACAAACGAATGCAAGAACTTGGGGATGTAAATATGCGTGCAATCGTTTCTTATGAAGAAAAAGCCGCACGCAAAGAAGAATTAGACACCCAAATAAAAACACTTTCAACAGAAAGACAATCCATTTTAGATAAAATGAATGGCTTTGAACAACAGAAAAAAGAAGCGTTTATGACTACATTCACTGCTATCAATGAAAATTTCAAAGACATCTATCATCAATTATCAGAAGGTGAAGGACGATTGATTCTTGAAAACGAGAAAGACCCATTATCTGCAGGTATGACAATTGAAGCGAAACCAAGAGATAAAACCACAAATAATAAACTCGGAGCTTTGTCAGGTGGTGAAAAAGCACTAACAGCACTAGCTTTGGTATTTTCAATCCAAAAATACTTACCTGCACCGTTCTATGCTCTAGATGAAGTTGATGCAAGTTTAGATACAATGAATGTTGAGCGTATTGCTGAAATGGTAAAAAAACAATCTTCTGATACTCAATTTCTTGTTGTAAGCCACAGAAGACCAATGATTGAGGCGGCAAACAGAACAATTGGTGTTACTCAAAAAGAAAAAGGTAAAACAAAAGTTACAGGTGTAAAACTAAGAGACGATGATGAACAATAATCTTATAAATGCAAAAGATGTAGAATCTACAATTTACGGAAATAATGCCGAATTTGACGCAAATGACGGTATCGGTATCCTTGTAGATATGGCAAAACAAGGCAAAATCGACCCTTGGAACATTGACATTCTTGATGTTACAGAAAAATATCTCCAAAGAATGATTGAATTAAAGTCCCTGAATATGCGAGTTGCAAGCAGAAGATTGTTATTTGCTTCAGTTCTATG
>ERZ1023701.512-NODE-512-length-11421-cov-13.262713_pt1 | contig 11421 bp, 17 predicted proteins | sample MGYA00380350_ERZ1023701 | MGnify/ENA primary metagenome ERZ1023701 (study PRJEB33179, sample SAMN07449025) | human gut metagenome | biome: Human-gut; feature: Human associated habitat; material: Faeces | host: Homo sapiens | place: India:Kasaragod | collected... | reverse complement strand
TCCAGGTTCTGGTCTCGGTGGTACTTCTACACGTGGTCACAAGGGTGCCAAGGCACGTTCAGGTTACAAGAGAAAGATCGGTTTCGAGGGTGGTCAGATGCCTTTGCAGCGTCGAGTACCGAAGGCTGGTTTCAAGAACATCAACCACAAGGAGTACTTCGCTGTGAACCTCTCTACACTTCAGAAGCTTGCTGAGGCAAAGAACCTCACCAAGATCGGAATTGAGGAGCTCAAGGCAGCTCACCTTACCAATGGCAAGGAGCTTGTTAAGGTTCTCGGCAACGGCGAACTCACAGCTAAGCTTGAGGTAGAGGCTCATGCTTTCTCTAAGACTGCTGAAGAGGCTATCAAGGCAGTTGGAGGTAACACAACTATTATCTAATAAAAGTAGATGAAAAAGTTTATTGAGACACTAAAGAACTGTTGGAGAATTGAGGATTTGCGTCAGCGACTCCTCATAACTCTCCTGTTTACGGCTATTTACCGTTTCGGCTCGTTCGTTGTGCTTCCTGGCATTAACCCGGGCAAGTTGGATCAACTTCAGTCGCAAACAGCGGGTGGTCTTATGTCACTGCTCGACATGTTCTCTGGTGGTGCATTTTCCAATGCGTCTATCTTTGCGCTTGGAATTATGCCATACATCTCAGCTTCCATCGTAATGCAACTTTTGGCGGTGGCTGTGCCTTACTTCCAGAAGATGCAGCGCGAAGGCGAGAGCGGCCGTAAGAAGATCAACTGGTACACGAGAATCCTGACAGTGTTCATCCTTCTCTTCCAGGCTCCTTCTTACTTGCTCAACCTTAAGGCTCAGGCTGCTTCAGCCCTTGCCTCAGGTTTGTCATGGGCATCGTTCATGATTCCTGCAACGATTATCCTCGCTGCAGGTTCAATGTTCATTCTGTGGCTCGGCGAGCGCATAACTGACAAGGGAGTTGGAAATGGTATCTCAATGATCATCATGATTGGTATTATTGCACGTCTGCCCCAGGCTTTCGTGCAGGAACTGGGCTCACGATTCACAGCCATCTCTGGCGGTGGAATCGTGATGTTCATCATCGAGATCCTCGTTCTGTATTTCGTAATTTTAGCTTCAATCATGCTTGTTCAGGGTACCCGCAAAATACCTGTACAGTACGCAAAGCGTCTTGTAGGTAATAAGCAGTATGGCGGCGCCCGCCAGTACATACCTTTGAAGTTGTTTGCTGCAAACGTAATGCCTATCATCTTCGCACAGGCGTTGATGTTTATCCCTCTCGCTTTTGTGCGCTACAGCAGTGATGGAGCTTCGTCTTGGGCATCTGCCCTTATGGACAACCGTAGCTTGCCTTACAACTGCATCTATGTATTCTTGATCATAGCCTTTACGTATTTCTATACGGCTATCACCTTGAACCCAACTCAGATGGCTGAGGATATGAAACGCAATAACGGCTTCATACCGGGCATCAAGCCAGGTAAGGATACTGCCGATTACATCGACACTATCATGACCCGCATTACATTCCCAGGTTCATTGTTCATAGCATTTATCGCTGTGATGCCGGCACTCGCCGGTCTGCTCAATGTGCAGCAGGCATTCTCGCAGTTCTTTGGTGGTACGTCACTCCTCATCCTTGTAGGTGTTGTGATAGACACTATACAGCAGATAGAGAGTCACATGCTCATGCGCCACTATGACGGCCTTCTCAATTCTGGTCGTACTCGCGGTGCAGGTGTTTCTGCTTATTGATTTTATCTTGCTAATGAAGATATTTCTAAAGACAGAAGACGAAATAGAGCTAATGCGCAAGGCTAACCGACTTGTCGGCGCAACCCTTGCAGAATTGGCCAAGCATATTAAACCCGGTGTAACGACCCTTCAGTTGGATAAGGTGGCTGAGGAATTCATCCGAGATAATGGAGCAGTTCCGACGTTTAAGAATTTCCCCAATCCATTTGGAGGGCCGTTTCCCGCAAGTATTTGTACATCGGTTAACGATGTCGTAGTACACGGAATCCCCGACGACAAGACAGTTCTCAAGGATGGAGATATTATTTCCATCGATTGTGGCACACTTCTTGCTGGTTATAACGGAGACTCCGCTTACACGTTCTGTGTCGGTGAAGTAAGCCAAGATGTCAGAGATTTACTGACAGTGACACGTCAGTCACTGACTAAAGGTATAGAAATGGCAGTGGCAGGAAATCATGTCGGCGATATAGGCGATGCAGTACAAACTTTTTGCGAATCGCATGGTTATGGCGTGGTGAGGGAGCTTACCGGTCATGGCATAGGAAAGCAAATGCATGAGGATCCCCCGGTTCCCAATTATGGTAGTCGAGGTAATGGTGTCATGCTTAAGGAAGGTATGTGCATAGCCATTGAACCTATGATAACAATGGGCGACCGCAAGATATGGCTAATGCCCGACCGCTGGGGAATATGCACCCGTGACGGAAAGCCAGCCGCTCACTTCGAGCATACCATTGTTGTAAGACGTGGTAAGGCGGAAATCTTGTCAACGTTTGAAGAAATAGAACATTCCTAATTAAAGAAGCAAATATAAATTTATGGCAAAACAATCCGCAATTGAGCAAGACGGCACAATCGTTGAGTCGTTGTCCAATGCAATGTTCAGAGTCGAGCTTGAGAACGGCGTACAGATTATCGCCCACATCTCAGGCAAGATGCGAATGCACTACATAAAAATCCTTCCCGGCGACAAGGTTAAGGTCGAGATGAGTCCTTACGACTTGACAAAGGGCAGAATCGTTTTCAGATACAAGTAACATTTTAAATATATGAAAACAAGAGCATCATTAAAGAAACGTACACCCGACTGCAAGATCGTTCGTCGTAAGGGTCGTCTGTTCGTTATCAACAAGAAGAACCCTAAGTTTAAAATGCGTCAGGGTTAAAAAACAAACACCCGAGAGAAGGCAAGACTTGTGAAAAGCTCTTCCGGATCTCACACTAACTAAAATTATTAATTTATCAATTTTTTATTTTAACAAATGGCAATAAGAATTGTTGGAGTAGATTTGCCCCAGAACAAGCGTGGCGAAATCGCATTGACCTATATCTATGGTATCGGTCGAAGTAGTTCAGCAAAGATATTGGATAAAGCCGGCGTTAGCCGCGACCTGAAGGTTTGCGATTGGAACGACGAGCAGGCTGCCAAGATCCGCGAAATTATCGGCGCTGAATTCAAAGTAGAAGGTGATCTCCGTTCTGAGATCCAGATGAATATCAAGCGACTGATGGATATTGGTTGCTATCGTGGAGTTCGTCATCGTAACGGTCTTCCTGTTCGCGGTCAGAGCACAAAGAACAATGCCCGCACTCGCAAGGGAAAGAAGAAGACTGTTGCTAACAAGAAGAAGGCTACTAAGTAAAATTTAGTTGAAAGCAAAGCTGTCGTTCGGTCAGTGATGATCACGTGTGGCTTTTAACTTTTAACTTTTAACTAAACAAAATCATGGCAAAGAAAACAGCAACATCTAAGAAAAGAAATGTAAAGGTTGACGCTATTGGACAGCTCCATGTTCACAGCTCATTCAACAACATCATTGTATCTTTAGCAAATAGCGAGGGACAGGTAATTTCATGGTCATCTGCAGGAAAGATGGGCTTCCGTGGTTCTAAGAAGAACACACCGTACGCAGCCCAGACAGCAGCAGAGGATTGCGGCAAGGTCGCTTTCGATCTTGGTCTGCGCAAGGTAAAGGCATACGTTAAGGGTCCGGGTAACGGTCGTGAGTCTGCAATTCGTGGCGTACACAGCTGCGGTATTGAGGTAACAGAGATTGTTGACGTAACTCCGCTTCCACACAACGGCTGCCGTCCTCCGAAGCGTCGTAAGGTCTAAATTTCCCTTTGCAGGCTCTTTTTATCATCCTTGAGCCTGCATACATATAAAGATACAAACAACAATAAAGCATATTATTTATTATGGCTAGATATATAGGTCCGAAATCTAAAATTGCACGCCGTTTTGGTGAACCCATCTTCGGCGCTGACAAAGTTTTGTCCAAGAGAAACTTCCCTCCTGGACAGCATGGCAACAACCGTCGCAGAAAGCAGTCTGAGTATGCTGTCATGTTGGCAGAGAAGCAGAAAGCAAAGTACACATACGGTGTTCTCGAGCGTCAGTTCCGCAACATGTTCGAGAAGGCAGCTAAGGCTGACGGCATCACCGGTGAGGTATTGCTTCAGAATCTTGAGAGCCGTTTGGACAACGTAGTATTCCGTTTGGGTATTGCTCCGACACGTGCCGCTGCTCGTCAGCTTGTAGGTCACAAGCATATCACTGTTGACGGCAAGGTAGTGAACATTCCTTCATTCTCAGTTAAGCCAGGTATGGTAGTTGGCGTTCGTGAGAAGTCAAAGTCGCTCGAGGTTATCGAGGCTGCACTCGCTGGCTACAACCACAGCAAGTTCCCATGGATTGAGTGGGATCAGACCACTAAGAGTGGTAAGTTCCTCCACAAGCCGGAGCGTGCTGACATTCCAGAGAACATTAAGGAACAGTTAATCGTTGAGTTGTACTCTAAATAATCATTAAATTAATGGCGATATTAGCATTTCAAAAACCTGACAAAGTTGTAATGTTGGATTCCAACGACAAATTCGGCAAGTTCGAATTCCGTCCATTGGAGCCAGGATTCGGTGTTACCATCGGTAATGCCCTCCGCCGCATTCTGCTTTCGTCGCTGGAGGGTTACGCCATCAACACCATCAAGATTTCTGGTGTTGAGCACGAATTCTCTTCAGTTCCCGGCGTCAAGGAGGATGTAACTAACATTATCTTGAATTTGAAGCAAGTAAGATTCAAGCAAGTAGTAGAAGAATTCGAGAACGAAAAAGTTAGTATCACCGTAGAGAACTCTACCGAGTTCAAGGCTGGTGATATAGGCAAGTATCTGACTGGATTTGAAGTGTTAAACCCTGATTTGGTGATTTGTCATTTAGATGCCAAAGCTTCGATGCAGATAGACCTCACAATCAATAAGGGTCGTGGCTACGTCACAGCAGACGAAAACCGCGCATTCTGCACCGACGTCAACGTAATTCCAATCGATTCTATCTACACCCCAATCCGTAACGTGAAATACGCAGTGGAGCCTTATCGTGTCGAGATGAAGACCGACTACGACAAGCTCGTGCTCGAAGTCACAACGGACGGTTCCATTCACCCGAAGGACGCACTTAAGGAAGCTGCCAAGATCCTCATCCAGCACTTCATGCTCTTCAGCGACGAGAAGATCACTCTCGAGAGCCCAGAGCATGAGGGCAACCAGGAGTTCGACGAGGAAGTTCTGCACATGCGCCAGCTCTTGAAGACCAAGTTGGTAGACATGAACCTCTCGGTTCGTGCGCTTAACTGCCTTAAGGCTGCCGATGTCGAGACACTCGGCGACTTGGTACAGTACAACAAGACTGACCTCCTCAAGTTCCGCAACTTCGGTAAGAAATCGCTTTCAGAGCTTGATGATTTGCTCGAGAGTCTGAATCTGTCGTTTGGTACCGACATTTCTCAATACAAATTAGATAAAGAATAAAACAAAATGAGACACAATAAGAAATTCAACCACCTGGGTCGTACTGCATCTCACCGTAACGCTATGCTCGCTAACATGGCTATCTCGTTGATCATGCACAAAAGAATCACTACGACTCTCGCCAAGGCTAAGGCCTTGAAGATGTATGTAGAGCCGCTGATCACACGCTGCAAGGACGACAGCACTAACTCTCGTCGTGTAGTTTTCAGCTACCTCCAAAACAAGTATGCTATCAAGGAGCTTTTCAGCACTGTTGCTGAGAAGGTAGGCGATCGTCCTGGTGGCTATACTCGTGTTATCAAGCTCGGCACTCGTAAGGGTGACGCTGCTCAGATTGCATTCATCGAGCTCGTTGACTTCGACGAGAACATGGCTAAGACAGCTAAGGCTGGCAAGAAGACTCGCCGTAGCCGCAAGTCTACTGCAGAGGCAACAGAGGCTCCTGCTACTGAGGCACCTGCAACAGAGGCTACTGAAGAGGCAAAGGCTGAATAATTCGATTTTATCGACTTTATCTCAATACATAGAAGGTCTGCCTGAATTTTCAGTCAGACCTTCTATTTTTACTATTCTTGGCATGAGCATTGTCTAACGGGTGCAAGTCCCGATTAAGCCCCAATAGCGGGAATTATATAGCCAAAGGCAAGGGTGTACATCGTGAGGTGAAATCTGAAAGAATCAGGTGGCAAACATCTGACCTAATGGACAGAAACTTCATATAAGGCATATGACCGTGGGTAAGGTTGTTAAACAAGCTAAAGCCCTATAGCTATTCGGAACGGTTGGTGGAGTTTCCTTGAGCTTGCGAAAAAATGAAGAGGTTATAAGAAGGAAAGACAATGCCCTTATCCGAGGAGGTCTTACGGACGCTTCAAATATATATATATTTTTTCGAAAGAAGCGGAGTAAAGCTTGCCGTGAGAAGTCAGCAGATGCCATATATTGCAACAGTCGATAATGTTGCACGAAGGGCTGAACCTAACAATCAAGCGACAGTAATTGAAACATATCTCATGAAGGAAAGAATGCAGAATACATTATCCCAAGTTAATGGCTGCCCCCAAGAGATATGTCGGAAACCGAATGGTATGGGGGAGTGCAGACCTTTATGTGGATGTGTGAAGACAACAACGTGTCAAATGTTCTGATTGTGGCATTCATGCCCTATTCATTTTTTCATTATTTTTATAGTGGAGTTTCCTCCAATTATTTAACAACAGGCCTTTAATCCCAATGTTTTACCTAAATTTTCAATGTATATAAGATATGTCTGTGGTCTTGATCTTAATAAAGATAATGTATTTCGTTTAAATACACACTGTTATCTTCGATGTATGTTAATGTGTGAAATATCTTCAACGGCATACAAAGTTTACTTCATAGTAGATTGAAATAAACTTTGTATGCCGTTGAAGATTACTATATAAATATAAGATACAATAAACTACTTTTTAAGCATTGCTCTAATAACAAACCAAATGTGCATACCTATGGTAGTTATTGGTCCATAGTGGCGACGCATAACACGGAAGCGTTCTATTAGTGAGGCGCGATGGTTCTTGTTAGTCATACCTCCATCCAAGTAATTTACTACCACTTCGGGTATCTGTAGCAGAGGTAGACCCTCTTTTTCCGCATGCTTCATAACTCTGATGCACCAGTCTACGTCTGCAGAGAATCTGTATCTTAGGTCATATGGCTCTGCTTTGGCTATATCGGTGCGTACGTAGAAAGCCTGATGACAAACAAGCATGCCATGACGGAATGAGCGCCAGTTAAGATTTTCTGGGGGAGATAGACGTCGCGGTCGCAGTAAATTGCCGTCGTTGTCTACGATATTAGTGTTTCCGTAGAGAACCGCAGGCAGTAAACCGTCCGAACGTTCATTTACATCATTTGATATGTCTTCTAGTGTTTTTTCGTTTGGCAGAACATCGCCAGCATTTAGGAATACCACGTAATCACCAGTAGCTTTCTTTAGAGCCTTGTTCATGGCATCGTACAGTCCGCGGTCAGGTTCCGAGCTTACTACTATGTCGTGCTGTGTATCTTCCTCAGTATTGCGTTGTCGATATGCGTTGACAAGAGCCATTGTGTTGTCCTTTGATGCTCCGTCTACGATAATATGTTCTATCTGTACCCACGTTTGATTCAGGATGCTGTCAAGTGTGCGTTGAAGCACGCTGCCAGCATTGTAAGTACAGGTTAAAATCGAGAATCTAATCATATATATTGTCGTGTAATTGACGTTTTAATACTTTATGTCTTATAATTGACGTTAATACTTTATGGAGTAACGTTTTCTTGTCAACATTAGATAATGTAGCGTTTCAGAGCAATCAACTCGTTATACACCTCGATGTAGCGCATAGCCACACTCTGCTGCGAGTAGTTGTGCGCCACCTTCTTTATGCAAGCAGCAGATAGTGCATTCTTATCGGCATCGTTTAGTGTCCAACGAATACCCTCCGCAAGGTCGGCAGAGTCCTTGAAGTTAGCAAGATATCCCGTGCGTTTATGGTCAATCATCTCTGGTATGCCTCCCACTCTGAAAGCCACGCTTGGCACACCACATGCTGTTGCTTCCATTATCGTGTTAGGTAGATTATCCTCGAGTGAAGGCAACACATACACGTCTGCCGAGTTGTATATGCTCACAATTTTGTTGTCGTCGCTAACGTAGCCAAGAGGGTAGGAGGGCATTTGAAGTTGCTGGCATACTTCCTCCGAACATCCTCCAAGCACAGCCACAGCCGTGTTTTCCTTCATTTCAGGATGTTCTTCGGCAAGGCGGTTGAGTGCATCTATAAAATATACCACACCCTTTCTCTCGTCTGTAACCTTTTGCGATACAAATAGAATTATACGTCCCTCTGCAGGCAGTCCGGCCTTAAGTCTGGCTTCCTTTTTGTCGATAGGGCAGAAAATGCGGGTGTCTATAGTATTTGGAATGGCAGTGATGCGTTGTCCGGATAGCAGTGCACTTTGCTTAGCCTGATCCTCAAGCCATCTGCTGCAAGTCACGAAGTGGATATTACTGCCTTGATACAGGCGTTTCTTGCGCTCCCATATTTGTCGTGATAGGTCATTTGCTGAACCGTGCAAAGGCAATAGCGTACAGTTGTGGCATCCAGTTCTAAACGAAGGACATGTGCGAGCATAGTGGCATATGCCCGTAGCAGCCCACAGGTCGTGCATGGTCCACACTACAGGTTTGCCGCTTTTCACAATTTTGCGTATGTTGTTCAGCGACAGCATACCTTGGTTTATCCAATTAAGGTGTATTACGTCAGCCTCTTTAAATTCAGGCAGACGTGTGATGTCGCTGCCCGAGTTGGCAATATCTATCTCGAACAGATGTTTCTTCTGCAGATGAAGTCGCAGGAATATTGATAGCCTTTCTCTAAGAAAATGCCACTTCACAGCCCATTTGTGTGGTAGTGGCACAACACTTATTTCGTCGGTTTGTTTATCTCCGACAAGCATCTTGGCTTTCACACCATTGTTTATCAGTGCTTCCATAAGGCGATTGGCTGCAACAGCGGCTCCGCCAGTCTTTTCGCTTGTATTTACGATGAGTACTCTCATAGTTGTTTTTTATATTTCGCAAACTTACTCATTTTTTCTCGATTAACGTTCTGTTGTCGCCATAATTTTGTATTAATAGGGTAAATATGGTATGAGTCTGGATTGTTAGCCAAATCCATTAACAAACTTACAGATTATAACCATAATGATTAAATAAAAGTTAATCAAATAGTTGTGTCCGAACACACAGTTTTGATGTAAGTCAATAAAAGGCATATTTAATGAATATTAGTATGAATATTGTTTGTAGGGTGCCGAAAAGTTAGTACCTTTGCATCGTCAAAAGGTTAATAGATTGTTTAGGTTAGTAGTAATAGATTTAGGTTTTTAGTTATTAGGTTTAAGGTAAATTGAACGATTGTTTAACAGGTAGCTATGAGGATTCGTGAGGATCTTCATTAATTACGAAAAGGATTTTTAGTTAAACATAGGCTTTACGGTACTGCTCGTTGAGAGTGGTGCCGTAATTTTTTTGTCCATATTCGTGCTAAAGGCATTGGCTATTTGTATTATTCCAATGTCATATGGCGTTATTCCAATAATTTTGACTAAATTTGCACATCCCCGCAACAGAAATGCACATCCCGCAGCAGAAATCTACATCCCGCAACAATAATATACATCTCACAACAAAACAATATATTATGACACAAGAAGATAAAACAAAGTTGGAAGAGCGCATCGTTGACGTGCTTAAAACCGTATACGACCCCGAAATCCCCGTTAATATATACGACCTTGGCCTTATCTATAAGATAGATGTGGCTGACGATGGCAATGTGGATATTGATATGACGTTCACCGCTCCGTCGTGTCCGGCAGCCGACTTTATCCTTGAGGATGTACGCCAGAAGGTCGACTCCCTGGATGGAGTCAAGTCGTCTAATGTCAATCTCGTGTTCGAACCAGTTTGGGATCAGAGCATGATGACAGAAGAGGCACGTGTAGAGTTGGGCTTCGATTAATGTCGGGCGTTCTACCTTTTATTTTACTAATACAATAAATTTATCAATCGCTATGAAGAACGTCTATTTCCTCTCCGATGCCCATCTTGGCTCATGGGCCATCGACCACAGTCGCACGCAGGAGCGCCGACTAGTAAGGTTTCTTGATTCGATAAAGACAAAGGCACGTGCCATATATCTGCTTGGCGATATGTTCGACTTCTGGTGCGAGTGGCGCTACGTGGTGCCCAAGGGCTATATACGTTTCCTGGGCAAGTTGTCCGAACTTACAGATATGGGTGTCGAGGTGCATTTCTTTACCGGCAACCACGACATCTGGACATATGGATATCTTGAGGAAGAATGTGGCATGACGGTGCATACAAAGCCAGAGACAGTAGAGATATACGACCGTGTGTTCTATATAGCACATGGCGACGGACTGGGCGATCCTGACCGTAAGTTCAAGTTCCTTAGCCGTATGTTCCACAACCATACGTGTCAGCGTCTCTTCGCAATGTTGCATCCGCGCTGGTCTATGTGGTTTGGTATGACGTGGGCTAAGCATTCAAGGCTTAAGCGAGCCGACGGCAAGGAGCCTCCGTATATGGGCGAGCATCGCGAGTTTCTTGTGCAATATGCCAAGCAGTATATGAAGACCCACCCAAATGTAGACTATTTCATGTTTGGGCATCGTCATATCGAGCTCGACCTCTTCCTGTCTAAGAAGACGCGCATGATGATATTGGGCGACTGGATATCCCAGTTCACCTACGCCGTGTTTGATGGTGAGCACATGTTCCTTGAGGAATATGTTGAGGGCGAGAGCCAGCCTTAACACTTTGGCTCATATAGTGGGAGGTGCGGCATGTTGACGTACCTCCAGCTTGTTCTTACGCTATATTCTATTTGGCTCAGGCTATGTAAAAAGTAATATATATATGGATATTATTACGTATCTTTGGGCATATTAAGAAGTCATGAATAACAAGATTCCCATATTTCTATTAGTATTAATAGTACTTCTGATTACGGGTTGTAAGGAGAGGCACTGCCAGGCTATTGATGCGGCTTACAAATTGTCATCGATAGCGTCCGACTCCGCTTTGTTGATACTTGATAATATAAATCAGGTTCATCCGGAATATGGAGTGACAGAAGTGTAAATTGCAGTTTATCGGGGAGAGGCTCTTGTACTTGTATCTCTTTTGCTTGTAGTTCCCACAGAATGCACAGACCACACAGAAGCCTACGGGCTTAAGGTTTTGGAATCCACAGAGCTTATAGACGCTACGCGTCATACGACAGAAGGCACTCTAAGTTTGCAGAAGAAAGCAATTAGGCTAAA
>ERZ1023701.510-NODE-510-length-11454-cov-67.059391_pt1 | contig 11454 bp, 6 predicted proteins | sample MGYA00380350_ERZ1023701 | MGnify/ENA primary metagenome ERZ1023701 (study PRJEB33179, sample SAMN07449025) | human gut metagenome | biome: Human-gut; feature: Human associated habitat; material: Faeces | host: Homo sapiens | place: India:Kasaragod | collected... | reverse complement strand
CGAACTTAGGATGGATGTTATAGAGAAGCTGAGCCAAATCAGGGCGCAAGCCGTTCTCGCGATTCTTGAAAGTAGGAGGGAAGAGGCTTACCACATCCAGAACGATGGTACCCTTTCCGTTGGCTACGAGTTCAAACTGTGCTTTCGCATCGTTGGCATTGGCTGTAAGTTCAGCTGTATATTTGGTCCACTTCTTGCCTACCTTGGCATTGAGGGATGTTTCAGCATACACCTTGTCGCCCTTTGCGTTGGTGAGTCGAGCCTTCAATCCGCCCTTGTAGCTACCCTTTGCCCAGAAAGAGAGCTTGTAGGTTCTGCCCTGAACGGCGTTGATGCCCCAGAAACCTTCGTTGATGAGAGAGGCTGTGGCAGCAGGTTTGGCAGCAATGGTAAGTTGGAGAGCCTTGCCCTGTGCCTTGTTGAGCAAACCCTTGTTGATGAGTTGTGCCTGGATCTTGGCACCTTCCTGAGCCGCAGTCTTCCAGGTAGGGATGTTCTTGTCGTCATCCTCGAAAGAGCGGTTGCTGATGAGTTCGGCATAGAGTCCGCCGTCTGCAGCATGGTTGATATCCTCGAAGAAGATACCATATAAATTAGGAGAAACCTTGATGCCCGGATTTGAGGCATCTACATGGATGGTTACTTGGGCGTTGGCAGCCAGCGTTGTGGCGAGCACAGCCGAAAGCAAAAACTGTCTTTTCTTATTCATTGTCATTAATTGTTTATTTTCAAGCTTGTTTTTATTTTGTTGCATGTTATTTGCTGGTAGCATGAAGCTGCAGCTTTTGGAAGTTACTTTCTGCTGCGATTCATACATAGCTGCAAAAGTACACAAAATATACGGAAAAGAGGTGGACAAAACGGAGAATATAGTGTAAAAGGTGGATTTTCTGCTGAAAATTCACCTTTTTATCCTCTGCAGGTTGATTAGCACGCTAGTATCATAATTCACTTTCCCTGGATATTTTATTCTTCGGATTACGCTGGGTTTACTTTTTTATTCGCCAAGCCAAATGTTTTCTTGTTTCCATTTAATATTAAAATGTTAATAATATGGATAAAGAACTGTATTTTGGCGTAGATGTCTCCAAGAAGACACTTGACTCCTTGTCAGGAGTATCCTGACAAAATGAAGGGCTGGACTTTCTCACGAAAACCCAACCCTTCTTTTTAAAACAGCTGTTTTTGAACTTTATTATAAGTAAAAGATGTTATTATATTTATCACTTATCTTGTGTTTATTGCAGAATCAGGCGTATTGGCATCCCCTTGTAGCGGCCATTGTTCATGCCGTTGCTACCACTCACGAATCTCATATTGGATAATCCTATCTTCTTGTTGTAAACATCAAAGTATCTATACCAGAAACCATATTCAGGACTTTTGTCACTGAAGCCCTGCGTACCTGCCAGCAAAGTCTTGGTCCAGAGATTTACATGGATAGGGTTCTTATGGCTCTCGCCCTCCAAGAATCCACCCATAGGCAGATAGATGTACGGCAACTCGGAATCCACCGTCTTGATACGCACGCAGTTGTAAGTTTCTCCTAACGATGTGGACTGTGGTACCACCTCCAGATTGCCAGCATTAACTAACTCTTCGAACACGGCATCAGTTGGAATGGTATAGCCTTCTGGTGCCAAGTCGCTGGAGAGATCCTGATTGGCATCGCTGGTGTTCTGTTTTTTAGAGATACAGAAATAGCCACCAATGGCTTTCTTGTTGTTTGCCAGTGCCACCACATCTGGGGCATAGTAACCATTGTTGGATGCACCTAGGTTGCGGTCTAACATATAATAAGTAGTGGTGGTTCCATCGGCCTTCTTTCCCTGTACCTTTACCACACCATAATAGAACCAGCCCTTCACCTTCGTGTTATCCCCGTTTTCTGTCAGCTGATAATCAGTATCATCTATCTTATGGAAGATACCAGTATGATAAACAGGATAGGTGATCTTGATGCCAGCCTTGTTGATGATGGTAAATGAAGACTTCCACAAATCCTTGCTTGCCGTAGTATTGGTAAGGCTTACCTTCCATTTACCATTATCTTCTTCCACATTGATTTTATTATCCTTTTTAATAATAATATCTTTATCTAGTTTAGGGATAAGATACGTGATATTTGCTGTTCCCACGCAGAAATGCAAACCATCATTTCTCACAGCCCCTTGCATTTCTTCAGGAGTAATGCCTTGCACATCAGTGTCCAACCAGCTGAAATAGTTGGCAGCTACGGTGGAGTTATTATACTGCATGGTAACGGTTCTAGCAGGATCTTTTTTTCTGAAATCGAAGCCCGTCTGCTTGATGGTTATATCCAGAGAAAGGTCGCCAGAAGTAACGGTGATGGTTCCTGTACGTGGATTCTCTGTTTGGTCATTCTTTTCAAGCGTAAGCTTCAAGGTATATTTCTTGCCTTTAGAAGATCTGCTTGGCTCTGGTATATCATTCACGGTCTCTTGATCACAAGCGGTTATCCAAGAATTATTTCTCTTGACACCATATAGCTTATCATCACTACTCGTTGCCTTTGGCAAGGTAGTAACAATGGTTACGGTAGCCTCTGTTGTGCTTGCATCTACCTCCTGATAATCGCTCACTCCCAGTTCATAGTCTTTGCAAGCTATCATTTGGGTGATTTCAGGGTTATCGTCCACCACCTCTACTTCCAATCTATTCTCTGGCAGACTCTTTTTAGCCTCATCAAGCGTAGAGAAGCCATAGTCGTTTACCTTGATTACCTTGATGGTATAATGGTGGTTGCGGAGCAAGGCATATTGGGTTGTCTTTTTGCTATCCTTGTAGAGTACCACCTTATAATATCCTTCTCTATAATCTTCTTCTTCACTTTTCTTATAATTCGCCTTGATAATCACCATTGCCTTGCCTGCAGAAGTTTCATTTACTGCCACGGTGGTTGCGGTACCGCCGCCCAATGGGTTGGCTTCCTCACTGAGATCAGTAGATTCCGCCAAGTCATCGGTAGTTGGCTCAATATAATTGGTAGGAGCTATGGCTGCCTTGTTTGCTATGTTATAGACGTATAAGCCTGCATTGGTGAAATCACCCTGGATGCCTTTGTCTATCTCCAAACTAATCTTGGCGCATTGGCGCAACATCGGCACTGAAGGATTAGCTTCCAAAAGTTTATCTATAGAAATTTCACCCCAGCAGATAGGGGCATCAAGCTGAGGGTCTCTCTCCTTAGCAGCAGTGAGAGACTGCAAGTCTTGTGCCTCGCTCTCCGTCATGTCGCTGGCATTGGCTACAAGATGTACATTCTTGGTACCAGCAGGTACATTGGTTATCTTTACCTTGTAGCTGCCATCAGACTGCTGTGATAAGGCAGAATTGCAATCTGCCTTGTCTAAGTATTCGTTATTATCTCCATAGAATACAGCGCAGAGCGAATTGAATGTCTCCGAGGACTCCGCTCTTGTACCAATCTGTTGCTTGGTGAAGTTGGTCAATTGAAGGGTCAAGACAAGTCCCTCGGCAGGGATTTCATCCCCGCCGAGTCCGATAGCCTCCATCGTATCCTTGCAGGAAACAAGGCTGAGGAGCAATCCTATCCATATCATTAAATGTTTGATCTTCTTCATTGCTTAAACTGATTTATAACAGTGTTCAAATCTGATACTAATCTTATTTATTTCACATCAGAATGGCTTGCCTGCGTGCCAAGAGCCATCGTAATAGCCTGTGTCGTCATACTTCTCATAGCTGTTGCCATTGAAAAGGAGAATGGATTTGTCGTCAGAGATTTGATTATCTTTCATAATTCTGATGTCCTTCTCGTGGTCTCCCTTAACAGCCTTGAGGGTAATCACAGTCTTATACCAACCATTGCCGAGATCTTTGCAACTCCAACTTTTATTATTTTTGTCGAAAATGGTGAATTGTTCTCTATCGCTACTGTTATTTTTTAGTTGGGCAATACCATAGACCTTAAACCATCCATAAGTCTGGAATTTGGTGTAAATGGTAAAGGCGATGTTCTCAATAGTTGGCATGTTATCATATATGTGCCAAGTAGGGTCTGATGTAGGATCATAGACAATCCAACCCTCGCGGTCCTCGTAGTCGAAGAGAGGAATACCCGGCTCCAAGTGATGAGGGCAACGATGAAGCGAATAACCTTGTTCGTTATTGGTATTGTTACTGAACATAACCAATGTTTCACCAGGCTTGATGAGCCTTCCTTTTTCTTCATTCGAATTAACATTCACTGTACGTTGCGGCTTGGCTTCCTTGGAGAAGTCCTTGTAATACCACCCCACATTCGTATTATCCGCAACCATCTTATCACCAGGCCATCTTCCTGTAAATTCCCAAACAGGAGAGTTGACTTCATTTCCGGTTGTCTCACCAATCTGGGTATAGACATAGGTATAATGATAGTCTGGGTTAGGTATGTAAACTCGGCCATCCTTATCATTTGAATAATCATACCATCCATCTGCCCAGTTGGTATTTCCTTTTTCCCCATTAAAAGTCTCTTCCTTTTTTTCATCAGGTGTACCCTCATAATTATCAGTTCCATTACCTCCAGTATAATGTGCGCGGTCGTTGATGGCACGGAAGTTGATACGATAGTTACCCATTGCAGGCTTTACCGTTACCTTGATTATCTTCACAAAGTCGAAGCCTTTTGCAGGTTCCTTTGGCTGCACAGTGAGGTAATGTACAGTCGTGGTAATAGGGTCACTGGTTGCCTCAATCTTGAAGATTCCTTCTGGAGTGTCAGGAGTATCACAAGATGCCTGAATGGTTGACTTACCTACGGTGGAAGAGGTTACGTTATTGGTGAAAGCCAAACCGCCGAGGTTGGTCTTAAACTGTACCACTTTGGTATTGTTGTCGCTACCCCAATAGATGGTTACTTCCTGTGGATTTACCTCAAAATAAGGAGAGGCATCATAGGCTACATCGAGATACTTCTTGATATTACCTGCCTTAATCCAAACTTTTGCCGTACCCTTGTAGTTGTCATTATTATATTCGGAGAACTTAATGTCCTTGTTGATGTTGAATGTGATTCTCTGTTTCACTGCATCTAGCTTGGTCACAATCACCTCTTTCTCACCAACCTTGTTATCGCAACCGAAATCTGCCTCTGTCAGCATTACGTTCGACTTATAGTCGATGGAGTCTGTCGTGGTAGATGTTACGCTCGCCTTCGTCTTGCTTACCCACAATGTAGTATGGTTGAAGTCGGCATCTATCGTTACAGGAGTCCAGTCCTCTACGCTCACATTACAGTCGAGGGTCATGTTTCCCAGACTCTTGATTTTGCCGATAATCTCATAATAGGTTCCACGAGGGAATGTAGGCAGAGCATCTGATGCGTTCTGCTTATGTCCCAGGTTAATGGTATATTGATTCTTGTTGCTGCTATTAACTATACCGTTAATCTTCAATACTGACTGTTCCTCTGCCTTAGAGATATAACGCTCTGGCAGATAGTAGGTACCTTGAAAGAGCCATTGCTTATAGTTCGTAGGGGCATCTGTACCCTTGTTGGTTCTATCTGTAATAGATACCACATCTTTGTTGTTTTCGTTAGCATTGTTTTCATCGATGGTATATTCTCCATTCTGATAATAACGTCTTGTGCTAGCTTCGCCAGTAGATGAACTACTGTAAATGGTGTTCTCAATACCTGTAGCATATACTGAAGTAACATCCGACTCTGACTGGGTAAACTTACCATCCCATAATAAATGAGTAGAAGGAGTAAGCTTCTGTGCAACAATATCTGTTATGCTATAGCTCTTGCCATAAAGATTATCGCTCGCAGTTGGGTCCATAATGAGGTTGAGCTTAACCTTTACGCATGTAAACTTCAGGTTAGCTGCTACCTCTGTATATTTCTTACCACTTTTTTCTATTTTTGTATTGATGATATTACCGTTTACATCCTTTGGCTCATAAATCATCGGGATGTTTGTAGAAACAGGCATTCCCGGTACTGTTCCAGCTACATAGTTCAGTACTATATTTTTGAGATCATCTTCAGTTTGGATAGGCTGACCACTCATCAACACCTTGTTCATGTTGGCAACCACATAGATATGGTAAGTGCCCGGCTCGATATTGAGCTGATAGTTAGCTACATGCTGCTCCAGCATCATCGAAGCCAGTGGGGCAGGGAGCGTCTCTACCAGGAGCTTGCCTTCATTTCCTACAGGGAAAGCATAGAGGGTCAGGTCGTTAATCTGGCATTCATCTACCGTGGCATTATAGGTAGGAAGGCCGGAAGCATCGTCGGGATTGGTGCCGCGGCTGCTGAGCACGGTTGGTACCAGCACGTGCAGGTTGCTTGACGAGTTGGGGGTATATCCGTTACCCTCCAACTCGTCGTTACAACTAACTGCAAATAAACTAGTCAACAACCAAACTATGAAACCTATATAGATATGAAATCTTCTCATGATAACTTTACCTTTTACTTTTTCCATCTCGATGAATGATTTACGATTATAAGTCGACACGCTGTATGCGCTTGCTCCAGTCGAGGATGGAGATGCCGAGTTGCATATACTGCCACTGGTCGCCTTTGAGGAAGAAGTCGAGCTTGTAGTCGTATTCTCTATCCAGGAACTCCTGTGCCGAATAGTTCATGTTCTCGAAGGCTCCTCTGCCTTGGGCGAGACAATCGGCTAGGTTGATGCGGACCACTTCCTCGCCCGTCTTCTTGTTCCAGATGCTCAGTATCGCATTCTTGTCGTTCTCGGTTACGGGATGAAGTACGACTCTACTGAACATCAGGGCTGCGATGGCTGTTCGTTCTGTTACTTTGCCATCTTGATCCTTGAATTCGGTGGTCCATGTCTTGTATGGAGTGTATCTTAACTCCTCGTCGGGGAGGAGGGAATTGTCGTAGTTGATGTAGCCGTTGGCATCGGTTATCTGATAACTGAAGTCGTCGGCATTGATGTTGGTAGGCTCGTTGAGCTGGTGCAGTCGGACGGTGAGCTGCTTGGTATCTCTGACGAGGCTGATGGTATGTTTTGTTACCTGTAAGTCTTTTACTTCTACGAGATGGTCGCTGAGTCCCTGCCAGAGTGTGTCGAGTGGGAGAGATTGATTCTCTACGACAGCTGGATTATCCTCCGGGTCGTTGCCGTCAGGGCTTTGGGCATTCTGGCGATTCAGACTGGTGCGGTCGAGCCTTACGTTCAAATCCTTGATGTCGCTGCCTTCCTGGGGAATGGCGATTTGGAATTTGGCTCCTTTAAGCGTACGGGTTTCTTCGTATTTCTTCTGGAAGGCGAAGGTGGCGAAGCGATATTTGCCCGGTTCCAGATTCAGGCGCATGGTATAGTTATGGTCTTTCAGCGGCTGCGATGTCGCACTGTTGTAGGCATCTTGGCGAGTAATGAATTTACCCTGCTGATCATATACGAACACGCTAACTCCGCCTACATGATCATTGAACATGTCGGCACGTTGCACGTTGTAGTCGTACTTGAACTGCAAGTCAACTCCCATATCGCAAGAGGGTAGGTCATCGTGCATCAAGTCGTTGCAGCTGCAGAGCATGCTGCCGAGAGCGACGATGCTGCTGAATGCTGCCGTGCGGCTGATAGCTGCCAAGCTGTCGAATCCCCATTCCATGCGTATATTCTTGATCCAACTATGTAACTTATTGTTTGCCATGATGCTTTTTGGTTATTATCAATATAATGTTTCAGAATATCAGGTTGTGTTTCTAGCTTCCACTATGGTGAAGCAGAAAACACAACTCGTATGTTTTAACGAAGGCGGGAGCCTAAGCTCCGCCTTTCGTAGTTATTACGTTATTACAAATCAACGCTCTGTGAACGCTTAGCCCAGTCGAGGATTTTCACGCTGACCTTGATGTACTTGTCATCCTCATCGTCTGGAGTGTTAGGCTTAACGTCTGGAACGTCAGGATAACCAGGACCGCTAATGCTTTGTACATCCAACACATACCAGTTGTTACGGAGCATACCATAACGACCTAAGTATTTGAGGTTGTCATTGTAGGTTTCACCTGAATTCCAAGGAGTCAGAGCATCACCGAAGTGCTTGATGCGAGCGATATAGTAAGACTCTCCATTTGCGTAAGTGCTGATACCAGCTTTTTCTGTGAGACCCACCTTGTCGTTGACAGCTTTTTCTTCTTCAGGTGTAACAACATGTCCTGTTACAGTAATGTTTGATGCTTTAATTTCGTGATTTCCTGCAGTTGTTATATTATTACCCTCTGCGGCCAGGTCGATGGTTGTATTAGCTGTTGTTGCGTCTGAAATAACCTTAATAACAGCAGCCTTGATGTGATCCGCAAGATTTTTCTGGCTCCAAAGAGCGACGCTTGTACCGACCTTGTAGAAGGTTTTACCGTCTGTTTCAGTAAAGTCCTTTGGAGTATAGCTAGCCTTGAAAATGACGCGAGTGGTCTGTCCCTGCTTCATATTTGCAAGGTTGAAAGTATTCTCGAGGCAGTATAGAGGATCTGTAGGTTTTGCTGTCAAATCCTTCTTCTCAATATAGTTGAAGTTTTCTGTTCTAGCTTTTTTGCTTTCCGGTGTCTCTGCGGATAAGTTCGTCTCTTTATAGTTAGGGTCTGTACCCCAATATACACGTTTAACCATAGTTCCGGTATTATTATCTACGAAACGCTGAGTAGATGGAGCGGTTGTTTCTTTTGCATCGTTCTTCCAAATATCAGTGTAGTCTTTGCTCAAACCGTCAACATTGTGAATAGGGAATGTCTTCTTGTTGGTAACGTCCAAAGCCCAGTTGCTGATTTTAACCTTGTCGCCTACATATGTACTACCACCTACATCTTCATACTTAGTAGCAGTAGTCAATGTAACCTTAGCAAGACCACGCTCTACGTAGATGTCAGCAGCAGCGTCGCCAGAAGATGCTTGTGCCTCTGTAGGGAAAATCTTGTTCTTGTCGATAGCAACTAAAGTTGTTACGCTCTTATCGGTAGCATTGTACAGAGGAGCATTAGCCATATAGAATCCCTTTTTGGTATCTGTAAAATTGGTAGCATTAGCATTAGTTGCTACATTTCAAGCAGAGAACGTATCACCCTCTGATGGCAAAGTAACCTTTGCATCTGTACCAGAACCATTGTTCAAAAGTACCAATGCGAAGTAATCGCCAGACTTATCGACATTAGAAAGCTTTGCTGTAATTTTGGCTTGGGTAGTTACACCAGTTTCACTTGGGTTCTTCCATGGTTCCATTGAACCCAAATCAACTTTCTCAGCAAGAGTATAATTACCTTCACCGGCAGTTGTACCCTTCTTGAAAACCAGCAAAGTAGCATTAAATACATCGTACTCGGTAGCATCACCCTTGTCGAATGTAAGGTCGCCATCAGCACGTGTACCTCTAGTTGTTGGCAAGTTGATAGAGAAAGATGCATAGCTTGCACCTGATTCATTCTCACCTGAACCATTACCACCATTTACTAAGTCGTTGTTGCTAGAGCAACTAGCAGTCATAGCAGCCAAAACTGCCAATCCAAAGAAATGTTTAATTCTCATAATTGATGTGATTTTATTGTTAGTTATTACTTTTATTGTTCCGCCTTCATTTCCTCGTAGATCTTTCTGATACGCTCAGCCTCCTTCGAGTTTCCTGCTTTGGCAAGATGCTTTTCGGCAGTTACGAGGTCGCCCTTCTGCAAATCTGTGCAGGCGGCATTGAGATTGGCTGTCTCATCATCAGGGAAGAGACGGACGGCAATATCAAATACCTCGTTGAACTCTGGAGAACCAGGCTCATAGGTCTGTGCCACCAGGTACATCTCCTGTAATGACAACTGCTGAGGCTTGGTCTTCAGGATTACCTTTGCCTCCTCAATGTCGAAAGGACGAACGGTATAGGTTACCGTATAGTCGCTGTGGCGCAAACGAGGATAAATCTCACTCATGATGTAGCGATAGCTAGCCGGATAAAGTTTCTTGATTTTCTGGTCCTTTGCATCGGGTGCCAATGATGAGTTGGCAACGGCAAGGATGGCAGACTTATCGGCTAAGTTGCTGGCTTCCACCTTCTTCTTGAATCCATCCCAGTCTTCTGGGGTGGCGTGATAGGTGAAGAGCTTTTTATCGATAGTGTAGAGATTGCATACATAATTGCGCAGGGCAGCCGCACGGTTGTTGGCGAGTCGCACATTGTTGTCGTAAGGACCATCCGGCGACGCATAGCCATGAATATCGATATTGGTGATGCTCACATCCTTGTCGTTCTTTACGAGGTCGATGGTGGATGTAATCTTTCTCAGCTCTGTGGCATTCTCACGGAAGTCGGCGAGGATATCGCTCTTGTTGAGTTTGAAGCTCAGGTAAGCTTCACCCTTTTCGGCTCTCACCTTGATGGCTTCAGCCTTTGGCTTCACGTAATGGTCGCGACCAATCTTGGGTATTGGGTTGATGACCGCCATCTGGGTGGTATCCTGATCCATCAGGTTGCCGCATCCGCAGAGGTCTTCCGTCATGGAGAGGTTGAAAGCCTTCATCCACTTCCTGTAGGGAAGGGTCTGCGAGAAGAGCACCTGCTGTTCGGTATCATTCCTGCGTCTCACTACCACTGCCTGGCTGTTCTTCAGTTTGCTGCTTTTGCGCAGGTATCTGATATTCTGGTTTTTGCCATTGATGATAATGGGATTCAGGGCGATGGTATCTTCTCCGGCAATAAGCGGAGTGAAAACCAGCTGTTGCTCTGATTTGAGCTGCAGACTATCGAGATGGAGTCGGAAAGCAACCTTCAGACTGTCGCTCTTCTTCTGTGTCAAGACGCAGTCTATCAGAATCTTGCCTCCAGCCAACCGTAGCTGCGAATCATCTATCTTCTGGGCTTGGACAGTCAATGCGCTCTGTGCAAACAGAATGCAAAGGGGCGAAATGACCGCATAAAGCTTCATTTTCTTCATATTCTTCATCTTGTAAAAGAGGGTTTGATTTTGGTTTTCGCTATCTCGGTGATATTGTTTCTAGAATGCGTATATCAGGGAGAGGGCGGCTTTAGTTGGACCTACATAGTTGCGGTGGTCCTCGTTAAGACATTTGTCACATCTTCCGTAAAGCTTGTATGGGCTGTAGATGTATCCTAATCCGATGGATCCTTCGAGATTGAGGTGCTCAGACAGCAGCCATTGGTATCCGTAGGTGAGGCCACCACCCACATACCAGCCTTCGTAGTGTCTTCCTTTCTCTGTCTTTGGCAAGATGCCGAAAGGCAGGTCCACATTTTTTACGTTGTATTCACCTCCAAGGGCATGGATGCCGAAAAAGTGGCCTCCAAATTTCTGGCAGGTGTACCAGCGGTACTCTGGCATTACGTTCCAGTAGCGCAATTTCTTGTCGCCTGAGAACTTCCAGGGATTCAGGGCGCCGAAAAGCTGAAAAGTGCTCTTCCTGCCCGTGCCTATTTCTAGACCAGCATTGAGCGAGGTGGTTGCCA
>ERZ1023701.505-NODE-505-length-11601-cov-8.933224_pt1 | contig 11601 bp, 6 predicted proteins | sample MGYA00380350_ERZ1023701 | MGnify/ENA primary metagenome ERZ1023701 (study PRJEB33179, sample SAMN07449025) | human gut metagenome | biome: Human-gut; feature: Human associated habitat; material: Faeces | host: Homo sapiens | place: India:Kasaragod | collected... | reverse complement strand
AGATGCTGAATATTCCTCTCTATATGCTCTTTGTTCTCGGAAAGGAGCTGGAGACAGAAAGCTAAAATCCTGAACGGGCGGCGGTTTTTATATGAACTGTCGCCCGTTTCTTTACATTTTATAAGGAAAAGTGCATAAAAACTGGATTTTTATAACAAAATGCAGGGTGAAGTGCAACTTTTTCTGAAAAAAGTTTGGTGGTTTCCTAAATAATGCTTAATTTTGCACCCGATTAAAAATATTCTTTAAAATTAAGTAAGTTTTAGACTTACATACCCTATATATAATATAAGGTATAAAGTTGATTTCCTCCACCTCGGGGCAAGAGGTGGAGAGCAAGAAGATGATGATAACTCCTTGTGAGTAATCATATAAGAAAAAGTAGAGAGAAAGAAATTATAAACATTATATATTCATTTATTTAAAACGAGAGAGATTTATGGAAAAAAGACTCATGACAGTAGTTGCAGGTCTTGCTCTTAGCACGAGCATGGCTTTTGCACAAAGTCAAATCTCTGGTCACGTAACCTCTTCTGAGGACGGAAGCCCTGTTATCGGTGCTTCTATCAAGGTTGCGGGCACTAACACAGGTACAGTTACCGATATTGACGGTAACTTCTCATTGAACGCTCCTGCCGGAGCCAAGCTGGAAATCACATACATCGGTATGAATCCTGCTCATGTAAAGGCAGGCAATAACATGAAAATTGTTCTTGATCCAGACGAGCATAGCCTTGATGAGGTGATGGTCGTAGCCTTCGGTACTCAGAAGCGTTCAGCTTTCACAGGATCTGCTGCGGTAGTAGGTGCTGGCGAAATTGGTAAGACTCAGGTTTCTAACCCAGTTGAGTCTTTGAAGGGTAAGGTTGCCGGTGTACAGATGACTCAGGTTTCTGGTCGTCCAGGCGAAAGCTCAAAGATTCGTATTCGTGGTATCGGTACTATCAATGCTAGTACAGACCCATTGATTGTTGTTGATGGTGTGCCTTATGACGGTGATATGAACACTATCAACCCAGACGATGTTGAGAGCCTTACTGTATTGAAGGATGCTGCTTCTGCTGCTCTTTATGGTGCACGTGGTGCCAATGGTGTTGTGATGATTACAACCAAGACTGGTAAGATAGGTTCTTCTTCTATTACATTCGATGCTAAGTGGGGTTCTAACTCTCGCGCAGTGCCAGATTACAAGTATATCAACAATGCTGCTGGTTACTACGAGACTTGGTACACTGCATTGAACAATTATGCTTTGAATACTTTGAAGTATGATGCAAATAATGCAAACCTTTGGGCTAACAAGAATCTGACTGCAGACAATGCTTGCGGTTTGGGTATGAGCGTATTCCAGGCTCCTGCAGGTGAGGTGCTGATTGGTACCAACGGTAAGTTGAACCCTAATGCTACTATGGGTCGTGTAGTATCTAACAATGGCCAGCAGTATTATGTTACAGCTGATGATTGGGTAGATGCTATGTTCCGTAACAGCCTCCGTCAGGAGTATAACGTTTCTGCACAGGGTGCTAATGAGAAGGGTAACTTCATGCTCTCTTTCAACTACTTGAACAATGAGGGTATTACCTTCGGTTCTGGTTTCGAGCGTTATTCTGCTCGTTTGAAGTCAGACTATAAGATCAAGGATTGGTTGAAGGTTGGTGCTAATGTCAACTTCGCTCACTATGCAAACAATCAGTCTGGTGTGGGTGATGAGGGTTCATCTGGTTCATCTGGCAACGTGTTCGCATTCGTAGCAATGGCTCCTATCTATCCTCTTTATATCCGCGACGCTCAGGGCAACATCATGATGCACGAGGCTAGTGGTACAAAGTTGTATGACTATGGTGATGCTTCTATCAATGGTCAGAAGCGTGCTTACATCGCACAGTCTAACCCTCTTGCTTCTAATCAGCTTGATGAATATAAGGTAGTAGGTAACAACTTCAATATGCAGGGTACCGTAGAGGTTCGCTTGCCTTTGGATGTTACCTTCACATCTATCAACAATGCTTATGTTGATGAGTATCGTACAACAAGAACAACAAACCCTTACTTCGGTCAGTATGCATCATCTAATGGTATGGTTTACAAGTATCATCAAAGATACTTCAACTATAACCTGCAGCAGCGTTTGAACTGGGCTCATGAGTTCGGTGAGCACTCTGTAGCATTGATGCTTGGTCATGAGTACTACAACCAGAGCTATGCTTTCCTCTATGGTAGCAAGAGCAATCAGTATAGCCCTTCTAACGATGAGTTGGCTGGTGCTGTATTGTTGAACTCTACTAACTCCTATACTCGTGAGTATAACAACGAGGGTTACTTCGGACGTGTACAGTACGACTACAATGACCGCTATTTCTTCGATGCATCTCTCCGTCGCGATGCTTCTTCACGTTTCGCTAAGGAGAACCGTTGGGGTACCTTCTATTCTTTGGGTGCTTCTTGGGTAATCAATAAGGAGAAGTTCTTCAATGTAGATTGGGTAGATGATTTGAAGCTGAAGGTAAGCTATGGTCAGGTAGGTAACGATAACATCGAGAGTGCCGATTTGGGTTACTACCACTATACTACCAACTACGATATCGTGAACTCTAACGGTTCTGTATCTCTGGTTCCTGTAGGCCGTTATGGTAACAGAAAGATTACCTGGGAGACAACAGGTGAGTTCAACGTAGGTGTTGACTTCGGATTGTTCAAGAACCGTTTGAGCGGTACTTTCGAGTTCTATTCTCGTAAGACTACTGATATGCTCTTCAACTTCTCATTGCCACAGTCATTCGGTTACACCGGTTACTATGACAACGTGGGTGACATGATCAACAATGGTCTTGAGTTGACCTTGAACGGTGACATCATCCGCACAAGAGACTTCGTTTGGAGTGCCAATATGAATATCACTTACAACCACAACTATGTAAGCTATTTGCCAGATGAAAAGAAGACTTTGACAGTTGATGGTGTTCAGGGTTATACTAATGGTGGTTACTTCATCGGTGAGGGTGAGCCAATGTACAATTACTATCTCCACAAGTATGCTGGTGTAGATCCAGAGACAGGTGAGGCTCTCTATTACAAGAATGTGAAGGATGCGAACGGTAATGTTACCGGTCAGACCACAACCAAGAACTCTTCAGAGTCTGATTACTACTTGTGTGGTACAGCTTTGGCAGACGTATTCGGTGGTTTCGGAACAAGCGTATCTTACAAGGGCTTCGACTTCTCTGTAGATTTCATGTATCAGATCGGTGGTCAGATCTACGATAACGACTATGCCAGTGCTATGAATGCAAGCGGTAAGTCTATGCGTGGTATGGCTCTCCACGAGGATATCCTGAAGGCTTGGACTCCTGAGAACAAGAACAGCAATATCCCACGTCTGCAGTATGGTGATACATACATGGCTTCTCAGTCAGACCGTTTCTTGACAAACGCTTCTTACTTGAGTCTCCAGAACATCAACTTGGGTTATACATTCCCTAAGGCATGGATCAGCAAGCTCAACTTGAGCAACTTGCGAATCTACGCTCAGGCTAACAACGTATGGGTATGGTCAAAGCGTCAGGGTCTCGACCCACGTACCAGCTTGACAGCTGCCAACGCTTCTTACTATCCAGGCGTACGTACCATCACTGGTGGTATCACACTTACATTCTAACTTATATAATATAGGAATACAATTATGATTAAGATAAAGAATTCAATCTTAGGTGTAGGTTTGGCCTTTGCAAGTCTTACTACATTCACTGGATGTATCGACGAGACCCAGCCTACCGATATTGCAACATCTGAGCAGGTTAGCCAGTCTGCTTCAGCAGTAGAGGGATTGGTGATGGCAATGCCAGCGTTTTTCAACAACTTGAACGAGACATTCTATACACCAGACAACTACCACTTCAACTTCGGTTACGGATCAATGATCCGTATCCGTGCCACATTGACTGAGCCTTTCGTAACACCAGGCTCTGGTTACGACTGGTTCGCTCCATGGGCAGAAAATGAGGGTATTAACCAGGATGCAGCCCGTTCTAACTTCGTTTGGACATACTACTACAAGTTCATCCAGACAGCCAATAATGTTCTCTCTACTATCAATGAGGAGACTGCTACTGATGAGCAGAAGGGTTACATTGCAGCTGCCAAGGCTTTCCGTGCGCTTGCTTATCTCGACCTCGGTCGTATGTACGAGTACTTGCCAACAGATGTTACAAAGGGTGTAAATGCCGATGGTAATGATGTTACTGGCTTGACTGTGCCTATCGTGAAGGAGGGTATGGCTGAGACTGATGCACGTAACAATCCTCGTGTTAAGAAGGAGGACTTGATCAAATTCATCAAGGAGGATTTGGAGTATGCTGAGCAGAACATCGGTAAGCTCACAAAGACAGAGAAGACTTTGCCTCACTTGGACTGCGTATATGGTCTGGAGGCTCGTCTCTATATGTGGGAAGGCGATTATGCCAAGGCTCAGGCTGCAGCAGAGAACGCTATCAAGACTTCTTCTGTACAGCCTATGACTCAGGCTCAGTGCCTGAACACCACTACAGGTTTCAACAACCTGGCAGACTTCATGTGGGGCTCTCAGCAGACATCAGAGGATGCTGTAGTTTCTACAGGTATCATCAACTGGACATCATTTATGTGTAACGAGCAGACCTTCGGTTATTGCGGTGCAGGTACTGGTGACTATATCAGAATTGATACCTTGGCATATGAGCGATTGAATGATACCGACTTCCGTAAGTTGGAGTGGGTAGCACCAGCGGGTTCTCCAATCGCAAACAAGGTTTCATTTGTCAATAAGACCTATGGTGCAGCAATGCCTCCTATGGCATCTGTCAAGTTCCGTCCTAACCAGGGTGAGATGGATGCTCCATCTGTTGCAGCTGCTACTGCTTTCCCAGTTATGCGTGTAGAGGAGATGTACTACATCCGCATGGAGGCAGCTGCACAGCAGGATGCAGCAAAGGGTAAGGAACTCTTGGAGTTGTTCATGAAGACTCGTGACCCTAAATATACTTGCAAGGCAACAAGCAAGGAGGATATCATCAAGGAAATCTACTTCCAGAAGAGTATCGATCTTTGGGGTGAGGGTATCACATTCTTCGATATGAAGCGTTTGAACTACTCTTTGACTCGTGGTTATCATGGCACAAACCATTCTGTAGGTGCTCGCATCAACACAAATGGCCGCCCTGCTACAACCAACTTCCTTTTCTATCGTACAGAGGCAGAGAACAATACAGCTCTTAAGGGATGGAACAACCCAGACCCATCTGGTAAGTATCCACTTTGGACAGAGTAATAACACGAATCGTTATATAAAAGATTAAAAAAGTTATGAACAAGTTTTTTAAATATACATTTATAGCACTGCTCGGTGTTCTTACCCTCGGTTTGAGCTCTTGTACAGATGAATATGAATATACACCAGCTTCTAAGACAGAGTTGGGTGGTAATGCTTTCCTGGTAAGTGAAGGCTCTACAGCTAAATCTTTCTTGCCAGAGGCAGAGCAGAGCTTTACATTCAAGGTGTCTCGTATTGATTCTACTGAGGCTCAGACTGTAGGTCTGTCTAGTAGCAATGAGAAGTTTACTGTTCCTGCAACTGTATCATTTGCTGCAGGTCAGGGTACTGCTGAGGTAAAGGTTAACTTCGATATCGCAGCAGGTACATCAGAGAAGACCCGTATCGCTATCACAGATGCTGAGAAGTATTACTATGCAGCAACCGTGCTCGATTATACCATCACACGTTATCTGGCTTACAATGGTACATACGTATCTAATGGTCTTCTTCGTTTCGAAATCCAGACTCCTTGCTATAAGATTGGTGCAGGTCAGTTCATGGTTCCTGCTGATCCTGAGAATGGATATGAGTATGATATTGTTTTCTCTATCGATGAGAAGAATAATGTAATCGTAGCTCCACAGCCTGCTTGGAATCATCCTACCTATGGCGCTGTTTATGTAATGGGTAACGCCGAAGGTGATGCTGTAGCTGATGGCTCTGGTTCTGATGTTGCTGGTACTTATGATCCTGAAACAGGTATGGTTACTATGGCTATGTACCATTTCATACCTAATACCGGTTCTTTCGGAACATTTGACGATATCTTTGTATTTGACGAGAAGCCAGCTCTTTAATTTAATATAACAAGAAAGCCGGATGGGGCAGTACCCATCTGGCTTTTTTCATTTTTTTTGCCTATGAAAAGATATTTTACTTTAGCTTTGGTGGTGTCTCTCTTTCTCAACGGTGCTGAGGCTAGGGAGAGAACGATGGATGAGAAGCAAGCCATTGCTTCTTCGGTGTTGACTATGCAGTCACAGACTCGTGGTAAGGCAGAACTGACGCTCAGACTCCTGCAGGTTTCTGATACCTATACAGTATTGGGAGACGACAGCCGCTTTGTAGTGGTAAGCAATGATGATGCTTTCGATGCCGTAATCGGTTATGCAGGCTCACCTTTCGATGCTTCTGCCAATAGTTCTCTGGCATGGTATCTTCGTGCAGCATCTGAATCCATGAAGGCTGGTTTGCAGAAAGGCTCTGCAGTAACAAGAGCTTTGGTGATTCCTTCGGGCGATTTCAAGGAGGCGGTAGAACCCCTCTGCAAGACGCTCTGGGCGCAGGACAAACCATTCAATAATCTTTGTCCTACCAATTCCAAAAACAAGGCTTATCCTTCGGGATGCGTAGCTACGGCTTTATCGCAAATCATGTATTATCACAAGTATCCTGTAAAGGGAAAGGGCAGCCATCAGTATAGCTTTACCCCAGCCGTGGGAGATGGTAGATTGTTGAGTTGTGATTTCGAAAACACCACTTTCGACTGGGATAATATGCTGGAAGATTATGCCAGTAAGAAAGATTATACAGAGGTGCAGGGAAATGCTGTGGCAACCCTGATGGCTGCTGTAGGTGTTTCCGTAGATATGCAATATACGGAATCTGGTTCTGGTGCCATGTCCAGGGAAGCACGTTATGGCTTGATCAATTACTTCTGCTATAATGAGAATATCAACTGGCTGAACCGTTCTTTCTATTCGGCAGCTGAATGGATGAAGTATATCTATACGGAACTGAATCAGAACCGTCCTATCTATTATACCGGTGATGATGAAAGCAATGGCGGTCATGCCTTCGTGCTTGATGGATATGACAAGCAGGGTATGGTTCACATCAACTGGGGATGGGGTCCGAATGGCGGAAATGGATACTTCGACATTGCTCTCCTGAATCCTACTGGATTTCAGTTCAGCGAAGGGCAGGATATGCTGATAGGTATTTCTCCTGCTACCTGTCTGCAATATGAATCCCGTTTTTATGCTGATGAAGGATTGAAAGCCAGCAAGGTGGGTTCTTTGCTGAATGTGCAGCCGGGTAAGATCTATAATCAGACGGGTGATAACATCACTGGTGATATCGCAGTGATTCTGGAATCAGCAGATGGCGTAAAGAATGAAATTCAATCAGCTCATGTAGATAAGGCGATTACTTATTATTATGTGAATAGCGGTAGTGATGCGGTGAAAGTAGGAGGTGTGCTGAAATTGCCTTCTACCTTGAAGAATGGTGATTACAGAGTGTATGTAGCCTCTAAGTGTGAAAAAGATGCTGACTGGCGACTGATTCGCACACCAGAGGGAACAGCCAACAGTTATATGCTTACCATAGCTGATGGCAAACTGGCTTCTGTTGGTGAAGGCATTGCCGATGATTCGTGGACAACTACCGGCATTTCTCCTATACATGCTATTTCTGCCAAGTATCGTTCTGCCAAAACTTTCAACATCAATGGTCAGCAGGTTGACTCCAGCTATCATGGTATCGTCATCAAGGATGGAAAGAAAGTGATGCAATAGGTCTTTATAAGAAAAATGATGCATAGGTTTCTTCAAACGAAGTGCAGCATAGGTCTCTTCAAGAGATGCATCATACAATACATATATAATAAGGTGTATCCTTCTTGCCCAACATATCGGGCAAGCGGGGATACACCTTTTTCTTTTTATCTCCTTCACCCTCAAACATTTTCCCAAAATTCCTTGCATCTTTCAGAAGAAAAGCGTATCTTTGCAGCAGAAATGCTGCACTCGGCAATCAGAAAGCAAGATTTCTTTGCTCTCGCTTGCACAATCTGTGCAGCACGAAAGTTGAATCATTAAAATAAGGAGGTAAATATGACGGAACCAAGAGATAGATACATACGTTTTGACTGGGCTATCAAGCGTTTGCTTCGCCAAAAGGCAAACTTTGGAGTACTTGAGGGCTTCCTGACAGTGTTTCTGAATGAACCTATCAAGATCGTTGATATTCTGGAAAGTGAAGGTAATCAGCAGCAGGCTAATGACAAGTTCAACAGGGTTGACATCAAGGCGAAAAACAGCAAGGGAGAAATCATTATCGTCGAGATACAGAACACAAGTGAGCTGTATTATCTGGAGCGTGTGCTCTATGGTGTAGCCAAAGCTATCACAGAGCATATCAATCTGGGAAATACCTACAAAGAGGTGAAGAAGGTATATTCCATCAGCATCCTGTATTTTGATCTGGGCAAGGGATCCGACTACATCTATGTGGGACAGAACAATTTCGTGGGCTTGCATACCCAAGATCACCTGATCATCAGTACCAAGGAGAAAGATACGATAGTAAGGAAATCGCCTTCAGAGATATTCCCAACCTATATTCTGGTTCGTGTAAACGAATTCAACAAGGTGGCAAAATCACCATTGGAAGAATGGGTTGAATACCTGAAAAATGGAGTCATCTCTCCAGAAACACAAGCGCCAGGATTGCAGGAAGCTCGTGAGAAACTGAAATACTATTCCATGTCGGATGCAGAACGTTATGCATACGATGAGCACATCAATGCCATCATGATTCAAAATGATGTTTTGGGAAATGCAAGACTGGAAGGTATGGAAGAAGGAAGAACCAAAGAGAAAAATGACATTGCCCGCAAAATGCTGGCTAATGGATTGAGCATAGAACAGATAGCTTTAATTACTGGTTTGACAGAGCAGGAAATTAAAGGACTATAATATAATAAGGTGTATCCTTCTTGCCCAACATATCGGGCAAGCGGGATACACCTTTTTTATTTTGATAGTATTTTGTTTTTGCTGATAGATTTTCGATATTTCCTGTTTCCGCTTTTATTGGATTTCCATCTTTGAGAAGGTCTGGAAGTATTTCAGGCAGGTATCGCGCCATTCCTTCGCATTCTCCAGCTGAACATTGAGGAGGGAATCAGTATGCTGCCATTCCTGCTCATGTCCCGTCATATATTGCTTGGCAGAAGTGTGCCAGTAGTCACGATATACTTCTACCATCGATACGCCCATATTGTATCTCATGCAGAGTTCCTGCCAGAGGGTGCTGCCCGACTTCATCCTGTAATCCCATGCCACGTGATGGAACCAGAGAAGATACTCCTCAGGACAGGTCTGGATGTTATCATACTGGCTGCGATAAGGCTCTGGATACTGGCTTACGGCATCTGATCCCTTGGATGAACGGTCGAAACCGATACCCTGGGCATCTGCCTTGTGATAATATACCGGGCACCACTCCAGTGGATAGCTGGCGATGAAACCGTCCGGTTCCGGACCATAGTGGTGGTCGAACTTGAAGATGTGATGCAAGCCCAGCGGCATCATGTAGTTGACGCAGGCTTCGCGAGAGGTGAGCATCATCATTTCTACAGGCTTGGTAAACTTCTCATCCTGGTTTTCGTAAGTCTGAACCAGCCATTCGTGGGCAATCTCTTCTGCGCTGAGCGATGGATTCCATGCCAGACGACCGAAGGCGTACCAGTTTGCCTGAGAGAAAGGATGACCGCACCAGTTGGCATCATCACCGATATTCGCCACACCGGCAATACCCTTCAGCTTCATCGGACTGACGAAATCGAAGAATTCCTTCCACATCGGAGCCAGATAGGTGAGATGCTTGCTCTGACCCAGATACTCCTGGGTAATCTGAAACTCTGCCATCTGTGGGGTCTGACGGATATTGTCGAAGATAGGAGCGTATGGCTCACGAGGCTGGAAGTCGAGTGGACCATTCTTGGACTGCAGAATCACGTTGTCTCGGAACTTGCCGTCCATATCCTTAAACTCGCTTATGGCTTGCTTCACGCGGTCTTCTCCCTTGTGGTTGGCTCCATATACAAAGCTTCGCCACATCACGATGCCACCGTATGGCTTCACGGCATCGGCAAGCATATTGGCTCCATCGGCATGCGTACGGTGGTAATCGCCTGGACCCGGCTGTCCCTCGGAGTTCGCCTTTACCAGGAATCCGCCGAAGTCGGGGATGGCGGCATAGATCTCCCTGGCTTTCTTCTGCCACCATTGCTGCACCTTCTTGTCCAGCGGGTCTGCGGTCTTGGTATAGCCCAGAGCCATCGGCGACGCGAAGTTGATGCTGAGATAGACTCGGATGCCGTAAGGGCGCAGGATGTTGGCGATGACCTTCACCTTATTAATATATTCCGCCGTCATCATCTTAGGCGATGCATTCACGTTGTTGAGTACGCTGCCGTTGATGCCGAGCGAGGCGTTGGCACGGGCATAGGTGATGAGGCGGTCGTGCAGACTCTTGCTGATGCTGCCTCCCTTGCCGTTCTTTCCGAGTTTGATTTCTTCCCACTTGAAGATGCTCTTGCCGGCATAGCCGCGCTCGATGCTGCCATCCAGGTTATCCCAATGGTTCAGGATGCGGAGACCCACCTGCGGCTTCTCTGTTTCATCGATGGCCTTGCCGAAGTTCTGCTGCTTGCCGCTGCCGGTATTATAGGCATCGGTATTCTGCAGGCGGATCAGTTCGTAGGCACCATAGAGCAAACCGATAGGAGTGCTGGCGGTGATGGTAGCCTCATACTCGATATTGTCGCCCTGGTGGGCAGGACGGGCATAGATGCTGTAACCTTCGCCCAGATCCAGCGCCTTGTCTATCTTCAGTTCGGCGCTCTTGCCCCGCCAGTGGTTGGCAAGCTCCTGACTTGCGATACGTATCGTAGCGTTGTCATCGGCGTTTGTTTTTACCTGGCAGGAGTTGGCGTACGCTTTTCCCAGCCATAAACCTGACCCGTCGTTCTGTGCTGATGCCTGCAGCGAAGCCAGCATCATGCATCCTGCCATCAGGCATTTCTTGATGTTATAGTTCATAATCTCTATTCTTTATCTTAGGTTATTACTACTGCAAAATTAGCAAAAAACACTGAAAACAGCAAATTCTGACTTTTTCTGGTGTAACGTATTCTTTAGTTTCCTTATCATTTTCGTTTTATTTCTGTTTTTGATACGTGTAGAAATGTTATAGTTACTCGTGGAAGGCGTTTTATGGATAGAATTTCGTAAATTTGCATCGTCAAAGTAACAATGCCATCACTTAAAAACAAAGTAATAACAATGAATAAGCAAACGATAAAAATCTTTTCTCTGGCACTTGTGCTGGCTGCATCCAGCTCGGTGGCACTTGCCCAGAAGGTGTGGAAAGGCTCCTGGGCTACTGCCGTGGAGTGGACTGGCAAAGGCGATATGCCTAAGGAAAGCTTGAGCAACCGCTCTTGCCGACAGGTGGTTCATGTA
>ERZ1023701.503-NODE-503-length-11630-cov-12.080950_pt1 | contig 11630 bp, 10 predicted proteins | sample MGYA00380350_ERZ1023701 | MGnify/ENA primary metagenome ERZ1023701 (study PRJEB33179, sample SAMN07449025) | human gut metagenome | biome: Human-gut; feature: Human associated habitat; material: Faeces | host: Homo sapiens | place: India:Kasaragod | collected... | reverse complement strand
CCACAAAGATGTTCAAGGTATTTTTCTTCAGATGAGAATTCCCGATTGTCACAAAATTTTTTTAAAGAATTTATGTCAATTGAATTTAAAAATTCTTCTTTTTTTAAATAATAAATTTCCATAATTATACCTATAGAATAACAGAATCAACAAGAGGTTTTGCCATATCTAACGCGCGATTAAGTCTATTAGGATTTGTCCAAAAATCATCAGCCTCAATAAATCTTTTTACTATTTTTCGAGCATAAGAACCAACAGCAACTCCACAATATGAAATTTCGCACATTTTGGCAAGTTCTGTTGTTTTGGCATTTGTTCCGCCAGAAAGCATTAAATATACTGGTAGTTTTTCATTATGAACAATTTCCGCAGTCGCAACTGCTTGGAGAGTAGATTTGTAGTTGTCATCTCCTCCGCTCATCGGAAAACCATCTGCTTGAATAATAGTTGTGTATGGTTTTCGGTCTTTAATCATTTCTTTTATGCGGTTGACTAAACCTTCATCGCTTAATTTTCCGCGACTTGTACAGATACTCAAAATACCTTCAAAGTTGTCGTTGATGTATTTCCATTTTTTAGAAATTTCGTCAGTATTATTTCCCATTGCATGAAATTCTATACAATCAATACCTTTATCTACAATAGGAGGAAGGACTTCGCTAAGATTTTTTTCTTCCGATATATAAGAAATTGCTGCGCGCGAACATACTTTCCAACATTTTCCACATCCGATACATTTGTATTTTTTTACTTTGGCATAATGAATTGCGCCTTGTGGGCATACTTCTTCACAAGCTCCGCAATTCACGCATCTGTCATAATCAATAACGGCTTTTTTAACATGTGGGTCATTTTTTATTCCAACACTTACACATAAATATGCGTCATAAACTTTGGCAAGTTCAAGTGCGTCTCGTGCGGCTTGGATGACTTCTTCGTTTGCCGAAAGGTCAAAAAATCTACATCCGGCAATAGCGTATACGTAAACAAGACGCTTAATTTCTTCAATATCTTCATTACCAGCTCCACAAACCAACTTGAAACAGTGATTTGTGTCTAACAATTCTTTTAACATTATTTCACCATATAGTTATAAATGATTTCAGATGCGTGTACAATAAAATCTTTACCTGCAATGGCATTATGCGGACGATTAGCAAGGATTACAACGATATATTTTTTGCCGTTTGGTGTAATTACGATACCTGCATCGCCAAGCATTGTGCCGATGTCTCCTGTTTTGTGTAAGAATACAGAACCTGCTCCAAGACCTGCTTGAATCAATCTGTTGTTGTGAACATGTCCCATATAATTTAGCATTTTACTTCTTGATTCTTCTGATAAAAATTTGTCATTTTCATCAATGTTATAAAGCATTTCAGCCATTTCTTTGGCAGTTGTTCTGTTTGTTCCTGTCAAATCAGGCAACCATGTGTGAACAGATGTGTTTTTTAAACCCCAATCTCTGATTGATTGGTTTACATCTGTCATTGAACCGACTTTTGCCATCAACATATTTGTTGCCGAATTATCGGATTCAGTAATCATTCTTTCAGCAAGTTCGTCAATCGTGTATTCAGAGTCTCTAGCTTTGAATTGCAAGCTGCCTGAACCTTCTGAACGATAATATTCTGTTAATGGAATTTTATCTTCTAATGACAATTGACCAGCCTCAATTGATTTAAATACGTCAATCAATACCGGAATTTTAATAATACTTGCTGTTGAGTAGCTTTTATCAGCATTGATGTCGATATAATTCCCTGTTTCGTAATCCCATACATAAATCGCAGGTTTTACGGTAGGATACATTTCGGTTAAACTTACCAATTCTTGCTGTAAAACCGGCATATTAACATTTTCTTTTGGGGTAATCATCATTGAATTTTTTTCATCAGCTGAATAATTGAAAGAGCGGTTACCCAAGAACCAAGAATTAGATAAGTATTTATTTGTAGGGTAGGTTAGTTCATGTAAATCGGTTGTAATTTCGTTGTGCGGAGTCGGTACGAACATTGCTTTTGTAATGTTGTTAAACGAGTAAGGCATTGCATAAATTACAACTGATAATAATAGTAGCGATGAAACCAAAAATTGAACAATATTTTTCTTTCTACGTCTTTGTTTTTTAGGTCGGTTTTCGTGTCTCAATTTTTCATAATGAACAGCATTTTCGTTTGAATAGCGCGAATATTCATAACTTCTTGTGTAAGAGCTGCCTGATGAAAAACGATATTCCGAATAATATCCGTCATCTTGGTATCTTGCTATTTTCGGCATTAAACCTGATTCCTCCCCAGTATCATCTATAATTTTACACAAATTACAAATTTCAGGCAAGTAATTTACAAAGAAGTTTACAATTTGTGTTGTAATTACGGATAGGATGACAAGATGTCAGGTAGGTAGGCAAAATAAAGAATGGTAGAGTGCTCAATTACCCCAACAAAAAACAGCTCAAGGACTAACCTTGAGCTGTCAATTCTATTCATGCAAGAGTGAAATTAGTCTTTAGCGTGACCTGCTGTACCTAATACGTCTCTCATTTTGTGCATAACCATTTCTTTAACGGCTGTTCTACCTGGTCCCATGTATTCACGTGGGTCGAATTTTTCAGGGTGTTCAATGAAGAATTCTCTGATAGTAGAAGTCATTGCAAGTCTCAAGTCTGTATCGATATTGATTTTTGCAACACCGTGTTTAGATGCATAGTTAAGCATATCTTCTGGAACACCTTGTGCATCAGGTAAGTTACCACCGAATTTATTACATTTATTAACAAATTCTTTTGGAACTGATGATGAACCGTGCAATACTAATGGATAGTTAGGGAAACCAGCTTCTTCCAAAGCTTTTTTGATTTCTGCTAATCTTTCGAAGTCTAATTTAGCTTCGCCTTTGAATTTGTAAGCACCGTGTGAAGTACCAATAGCTACTGCTAATGAATCACAACCAGTTTCTTTAACAAATCTAGCAGCTTCAGCTGGATCTGTGTAAGTTGAATCTTTAGCGTGAACTTTAACGTCATCTTCAACACCAGCCAATTTACCTAATTCAGCTTCAACAGAAACGCCGTGAGCGTGTGCATATTCAACAACTTTTTTAGTCAAAGCAATGTTTTCTTCTAATGGGAATCTTGAACCATCAATCATAACTGATGAGAAACCACCGTCGATACATGCTTTACAAATTTCAAAGTCAGCACCGTGGTCTAAGTGAAGAGCGATAGGTACTGTAGTTGTAGCTAGAGCAGCTTCAACCAATTTGATTAAGTAAGTTTGGTTAGCGTATTTTCTAGCACCTGCTGAAACTTGCAAGATGATTGGAGATTGTGTTTCTTCAGCAGCTTCTGCAATACCTTGTAAAATTTCCATGTTGTTTACGTTGTAAGCACCGATAGCGTATCCGCCAGCTAATGCTTTTTTGAACATTTCTTCTGTTCCAACTAATTTTCTTTCACTCATTTGAGTTCTCCTTCTTTTCGTATAATATATTACACATGCCAAATCTATAACAAACAAAATCAAAGTTCAATAGGTTTGTAATGGTGATTATGAGATTGAGCAAGGGGAGCAAAACATTGCTTAACTCCCCTTTAATTTTTTATATGTTTTTAACCTTCAACAAGCATACTAGCACCGATTACACCTGCAGAGTTGCCAAGTTCTGCCGGAACGATTTCAACTGAATTACCTGCAACAACCATTGCTCTTTCTTTAATAGTTTTTCTGATTGGGTCTAATAACAAATCTCCTGCTGCTGCTACTCCACCACCAATAATTACTTTTTCAGGGTTAAGAAGGTTGATAACACTAACTAAACCCATTCCGATATATGTACCAACAATTTCAAAAATTCTTTTTGCTACAGGGTCGCCTGCCTCTGCCGCTTTTGCTACGATATAAGGTGTAATTTCGCCGTCAGCTCCTGCCATTTCTCTAAATTTAGTAGACTTTCCACCTTTTAGATATTCTTGAGCCATTGCAACGATTGAAGGTCCTGATGCGAATGCCTCTAAGCAACCTGTGTCACCACATCCGCAAATTGGTCCACCATTCATTTGCAACTTGATGTGACCGATTTCACCTGCCGCATTTGCTGCTCCGCGTACCAATTGTCCATTGATAACAAGACCTGAACCAATACCTGTACCAACAGTGATGCATACAAAGTTTTCGCAACCCTTTCCTGCACCGAACTTTAATTCTCCAAGTGCAGCACATCTTACGTCATTATCAATTCTTGTTGGGATGTTAAATTCTTCTTCAATCATTTGTGCGATTGGAACATTTATCCAACCAGGGATGTTTGGCGCAAGCTTAACAACACCTGTTTTGTAATCAACTTGTCCTGGGAAATCAAAACCGATACCTTCAATTTCTTTAGCGTCAGTGTTTGTTTCTTTCATCAAGTCGCGAATAGCCTGTTTGATATTGTTTACTGTGTATTCGTAACCCATTTGCGCATAAGTTGGAACGCTGTTAGAATAAATGATTTTACCTTCACCGTCAACCAATGCAATTTTTACATTTGTACCACCAACATCAATACCGATTCTTTTTGTCATTATTATAATCTCCTCTTCCTATTACTAAAAAAGTCTGTTTGTAAGGCATATTTTCTGCCTGTGATAATTTTACAATAAAAAGAATAATATTGCATGGATTTGTCAAATTGAAGGGCAGGAAGGCTGGCAGTTGTTCCCTCGCCCCTTGTGGGAGAGGGGTAGGGAGAAGGGGGCAAAGCCTTTCAAACTATTCTTATTTCATGCACTCCGTGCAGGGGTGCTTTTGGTGGCAAAAGCACCGCAAAACCACCGACACGCCAACGTTCACATCAAACTAAAAACTCGTACCATAGCCGAACAACTCGTCACTTTCGTTCCTCAAACAAATTCGGCTTTTGTCATTTACTCGTTTTGTTTGATTGTTCACTTTTGGCTATTGTCGGATTTTTGACCTAAGTGTTGTATTAGAGACCCTGAAACACCGCAGTCGCATAAAACGTGACTCCACTTCGTTTCGCACTCTGCTCCTGCTGTTCAGGGTGACAAAAACAACTTAACTGTCATTCCGAATTTAGTTCGGAATGACAGCCTTTTTATTTCTCCAATAAAAATATATTAACATTTGTTACGAAAATCTACTCAAATTTTAAAGTTTAAACGGTGGAATGCCGTAATACTACATGAAAGCAAGTAAAATGTCTTGAGATGAGGTCGAGTTTCATCAAGGAAAACAAGACAAAACGGATGCAAGTTACGAAAAGTGCAAAATTGTTGAAAGGAAAACGATGGGTTTAGCAGCATCACAAGCCAGATTATTAACAATAACAGCCAGAAAAGCTGACTGTGAGTTTCAATCTATGAGTTTGTCTCATCAGAAACTCTCACTTTCTCGTGACATGGAAAAAGTTTCTTCTGACTACCAAAACTCTTTGAATACAACTAAATTGATGTATGATTATCAAGGTTCAGGTGAAAGTAATATTAATTTAACTTATGGGTTATTAATGACTCCATCAGTTTATAATGATTATTATCCAAAATTGGTTACAGATGCGCAAAATAGAGTAATGTTGAACTCTTCTTATGCGGCTGCAGCTCGTGCTGCAGGTATTCCTGCAGAAGGTTTGAACGGTACTCCATCTTCTGATGTTCGAAACAAGTTTGTTGAAGCATTGGCTAATCAAGGTGTTATCACTGCAACCAGTGCAGCAACTATTGTTGGTACAAATTATTCAAACACTTTAGGTTTGGGTAAAACAACATCAACAACAGCAGTTACTACGGATTATACTTATCAACAATTCTTAGATGTTATCAAAACTAATACCGATTCAACATCTACTGCCGGAGTTACACTTGGTGTTGGTGGTGTTGTAAATGGCGCTGGTAATGTTTTTGAAAATGAAAGATTTTATAAAGTTACAGAGGGGACTATTGAGCCTACAGAGCTTGGAAGTTCAGCAGGTACTGGTGCTAGTATTACTTTAGCAGAATTGTTGGAGGGCAAAAGCCAATGTTATCTTTCAATTTTGTCTAAAAAAGGTGGCGAATTACCAATTTATGGTGCAGATTATTTGCAAAATAAAATTGCAGGTGATGGCGGTATCTTAGATTGGATGATGGACCAATTTAGTTCAGTATTAGGTGGTATTGCAGCTAATGATACAGCTTTGCAATATGCTTATAATGCAGTATATGACATGATTGTTCCAAACACTCACTTGCAAGATTGGCACAATTCTCAAGAATATAAAGACCACTTAGACCAAAAGAAAGGTGATTTACAGAAATATGCAGAGCCTGAAACTGACAAGTTAAAACAGTGGATGGATGAAATTGGTGAAGGTGAAATTACTAAAAGTCACAGAAGTCATGATGATAGTAAAATGCAAAAGTCTGAAAACTATATGGGCTTTACGTATACCGCAGATAAAAACCAAAAATGGACTCACAAAGATAGAAATGATAAATCTCAAGTAAGTATCAACTTGAATAACATTGCTCAAGCATTTTTGACAGCTTATGTTCAATATATGCAAGGTGTTGGTGACTCTCAATATAGTTTCCAAAAAGGTGACAAATCTCAATGCAACTTGTATGATGGAACTGACAAAAATTTCAAATTCACAGTATATGCAGGTTCTGAAACTAAAGATGATAGCACTCAATTGATTTCAAACTTCTATGATTCAATGTTCAATATGATTTGTATGAACGGTTGGACAGAAAATGACAAAATCGATGATGCTGATTATATGTCAGAAATGATGAAAAACGGTATGGCATTTATATCTTCAATCAGTGATGATGGCTATTATTATCAAGGTAACTATTCAACAGATAAATGTATCTTGGAAGTAACTGATACTGAAGCTATTGCTAGAGCTGAAGCTAAGTACAATACAGAAAAAACAAAGATTGAAAATAAAGAAGATACAATAGATTTGAAGATGAAAAATCTTGATACTGAAATATCTTCCTTAACAACAGAATATGATACGACAAAACAAGTTATTTCTAAGGCTATTGAAAAATCATTCAAACGCTATGAAGCATAGTGATGTATGCGGAACGAAGTGGAGTCACATTTTATGCGAGGCGTAGACATTTTGTCATCTTGTTCTCCTGTTCTCAAAGCCCTATTTGCAATATCCGATATCGTGCATTTTGCCTTTATATTCATAGCCCATTCTTGCACATAGGCTGCCACTCAATTGTCTGCCATTTAATTCCATTCTTATTGGCGGACAGTGTGGGGTTCGTTTTGCAACGATTTGTGGGGTATTTATTGCTGTAACACCTTTTTCAGCCATTTGACGAATATAAACATTCATTTGTTGGTTATTGCGGTTTTCTGCGGCTTTCAATGCTGACATTGCCAAAGAATCCAAAGATTGTGAACCACCACTATTTCGTGGTGTTGCTATAGCATTAGGATTCTCAGCCTCTGCGTAAGCAGGTGTCTTAGCAACAGGGCGAGAGTATGATACAGGTGCAGACGGCATATTTACTGCATAAGAAACCGCACCAAATAATACAATTGTCATAACCAAGCTATATAATGCAAAATTCTTTTTCATAATAAACTCCCAATTTATGTTACTTTTTTATTTTATCATATTTTGTAGAATATTTAAAGTGTTTGTTATTTATTTTCATGGTAGAATCGGCTTATAGGTACTTTTTAAAAGGATTCTAATATGTTTGACAATTTAAGTGAAAAACTGCAAAATATAATTTCTAAAACACATTCGCAAGAATTAACACAAGACAATATGCAAGACGCTTTGCGTGAAATCAGGCGTGCGTTATTAGAGGCCGATGTAAATTTGCGTGTTGTAAAATCGTTCATTTCTTCTATCAAAGATAAGGCTGAAGGTGAAAATGTTTTACAAGGGGTGAACCCTTCTCAACAACTTGTTAAAATTGTTCATGATGAGTTGGTAGAACTTCTTGGAAAAGAATTAAAACCACTTAATTTGTCTGGGCATCCGAGTATTATTATGATGCTTGGTTTACAGGGTTCAGGTAAAACAACTTCTTCTGCAAAACTGGCGGTTAAACTTAAAAAAGAAGGTAAAAATCCGTTACTTGTTGCGTGTGACGTTTATAGACCTGCTGCAATTTCGCAATTACAAACACTTGGTCAAGAAATTGGGTGTGAAGTTTTCACAATACCTGACTCAAAAGATGTTCAAAATATTGTTCAAAATGCATTGAGTTATGCAAAAGAAAAGGGTTTTAATGTTGTAATTCTTGACACTGCAGGACGTTTGCAAATTGATACTGAAATGATGGCAGAACTTTTGATTATTGATAGAGTTTTTCAACCGCATGAAAAACTTCTTGTAATTGATGCAATGACAGGTCAAGAGGCTGTTCATGTTGCTGAAAACTTTGATGCTCAAATTGGTTTGACCGGTCTTGTGTTGACAAAACTTGACGGTGATTCACGTGGTGGTTCAGCGCTATCTGTTGTACACTGTACAGGAAAACCAATCAAGCTGACAGGTACAGGTGAAAAGCTTAATGCTCTTGAGGATTTCTATCCTGAACGTATGGCAACAAGAATTCTCGGTATGGGAGATATTGTTTCTTTGGTTGAGCGTGCTCAAGAGGTTTTTGACGAAAAAGAAGCTCTGAAATTCCAAGAAAAAATGGAGAAAGAAGAGTTTAGTTTTAATGACTTTTTGAATATGCAAAAACAGATGAAAATGTTTGGCTCAATGGATCAAATTTTAGGAATGATTCCAGGGGTTAATTTAAAACAAGCTGACAGAGAAAAGATTTCGCACGCTAGCGAAACCGAGTTTAAAAAGATTGAAGTTTTTATTCAAAGTATGACCCCTGAAGAACGTGACAATCCGCATCTAATGAATACCAGCCGTAAAAAACGTATCGCAAAAGGCTGTGGTATGGATTTGCATACAATTAATCTTTATGTAAAACAGTTTGAGCAAATGCGTCAAATGATGGGCGGAATGAACAAAATGCAAAAAATGTTCGGCGGTTTTGGCAAAATGAATGAGAAAAAAGCTATGGTTAAAGCTATGAATATGCTAAAACGCAGAAGATTTTAATCGCAAAATAATTTAAGATTGAAAAAATGAAAAAATGCGCTTGTTTTTCTAACTGGCGCATTTTTTCATAAAAAAATGGCGGTTCAAATTATGACCCGCCTGTTTTATCTAAACTATCTCTCTTCTCATACCAAAAATATTCTATTGTAGAGATGTTCTCCACAATGAATCATCAAATTTGCTTTGTTGAGGATTTGTATCTGCTGATAAAGTTACATTGCTAGGAGCAAAAACAAATACCAAATCGCCAACTTTTTTAGGATTTCCGTTTAATGCTTGAGACGCACCGCAAACAAAGTCAATTGTTCTTTGAGATTGTTCTTTATCTAAAAGGTGTAGGTTTAGCATAACAATTTTTCTGTCTTTTAAGTGTTGAACAATTGTGGCAGCGTCATCAAATGAGCGAGGTTCAACAACAACAACTTCGTTACCACCTCTATTCATGCTTGGGTGATTAAGAATTTTTGTTTCGCTATGTTTTTCTACAACCGGTGTATAAGATGGTGCTACTTCTCTTACTGCATTACCGTCTTCTACATAATCATAATCATCTTCATATTCATCAGAATCATTCATATCAACAAATGGATTTTCACCACGGAAACCGTCCATTACGAAATCTACTACTTTTCTGAAACTATCTGTTATTGCTGCCACCGACTTTTCCTCCGTTTATCATTCAAATAATTTTCTACCTACCCTAAGCATTGTCGAACCTTTTTGAGCTGCTATTTTGTAATCTTGACTCATACCCATTGAAATTTCTTTCAAATTGCAATTATACCTTTTCTCCAGTTCATCTTTGATTTGAACGATATCCGAAAATAATCTCCCAATTTCTTCTTCCGGTATTCCTAGCGGAGCCATATTCATTACTCCGACAATCTCAAGCGAATTAAGTTTCTTAATTTGTTCAAAAGCTTCAAACACTTCATCTTTTGAAAAACCGAACTTTTGCTCCTCGTTGGCATTATTGATTTGAATAAGTACCTTTTGAACTTTGTCGATTTCTGATGCGTGTTGCGAAATACTTTGCGCAAGTTTTATTGAATCTACCGAATGAATGTAATCAAAATTCTTTACTGCCTGTTTTACTTTGTTAGTCTGCAAATGACCAATTAAGTGAAAGGTGGAATTTTTTCTCACTTCATCAGGTAAGCTGTTTATCTTCTCAGAAGCCTCAATTACTCTTGATTCTCCAAAGTCGCGTAATCCTGCCTCATAAGCTGCAATCATAGCTTCTTTGCTAAAATACTTTGTAACTGCAATTATTCTAGGTTTACAAGGTGCGATATCTTCTTGTATGCGTAAAAGATTTTTCTTTATTGTCTCAAACATCATTTCACCTCTACAAGAAAATTGCTCAAACTTGAGCATAATTTAATTTTACCTTGTTTTTTCGGCATGTCCAAAATATTTATTCGATTAAGTTGTAACAGAAAATAAACATGGCTGAAATCATGTCAGCGACATGGTTTCAGCCGAAAAGGAGTTTTACTATAAGTCTTTACATTTCTTAATATGTCTATATTTTAAGCATGCTAAAACTCATGTCTGGCAAGAAAAGCATGCCTTTTTTATCAAAAGCATCAATATATGGATTGAGGCGATTAAATTTACAAAAAGTTACGAAAAAGTTAGCAACTTTTTGTAAGCAACCTCGAATACTGTTCCGCTCTTGAGTAACCGAGCATTATACCTAAAATGAAGTCCTCTTGTGCAGATATTTCGTCTAAATTCAGGCTTGAAAATGTTTTTAGTATCTGCAAACACTTATTATTTCCGAAAAATAGATTAGTTTTCCCTCCCCCAACTGTGACAACCAAGTATTTTATACGAAGTTTGGTCAGATACTTCAGGTATTCAATAGCTTGTGATTTTGTGCAAGTGAATAGAACCAAGTCACGAACACCTTTTTTATACTCATACACAAGATTTGAAAATAATTTCATTCTCAATTCCTCTCTTCCTAGTGTTAAAGACGAAAAATAGTGGAAAAAGTTGCTTGCGGAGGGTAGGAAGGCTGGAGGGCAAGAGGACAGGCTTTTTACAATATAGCGTCATTCCGAACTAGTTTATCAAATTCTATTATCCCTTGTGCGACAATGAGCTTTTCCTTAACAAAATTATATAACCTCTCGACAAATTATTCTTTTTGTAGTATGTTAGGGCTACATGCAGAAATATAAATGTAAAAGGAGAATTGTAAAATGCAAGTTATATTGAAAAAAGAAGTTCAAAACTTAGGCGAAGTTGGTGACGTTATCAACGTTAAAGACGGTTATGCTAGAAACTTCCTACTTCCTCAAGGTGCAGCAGAAGTTGCAACTGCAGGAGCTTTGGAAAATAGAGAAAAAAATATCGCTAGAATTAAAGCTAAACAAGAAAAATTGCACCAAGAAGCTTTGGAAAAAGCTGCAGCAATTGAAAAATTTGGTAAATTGGAATTGTCTGCTAAAGCAGGTGATTCTGGTAAATTGTTCGGTACAATTACTACTAAAAAATTGGGTGAAGAATTGCAAGCTCATGCTGTTATTGAAGTT
>ERZ1023701.501-NODE-501-length-11647-cov-65.618012_pt1 | contig 11647 bp, 14 predicted proteins | sample MGYA00380350_ERZ1023701 | MGnify/ENA primary metagenome ERZ1023701 (study PRJEB33179, sample SAMN07449025) | human gut metagenome | biome: Human-gut; feature: Human associated habitat; material: Faeces | host: Homo sapiens | place: India:Kasaragod | collected... | reverse complement strand
GCTTGTTTCCAACAATTTTCGTATTTTTGCAGTGTGAATCTGTATCTCTTATGTAAAGATACAGAAAAATTGGTTCATTTTGGTTCATTTTGATTCATTCTACAAAATCCCTCTTTTTATCACTTTTGAGGTTTATAGGGCAGCCAGTATTTTGGCGTTGGCATCATCCACTTCTGAGCTTTTGACGGAATTGAGATAGATCTGTGTGGTGGTTTCGGAATGATGTCCCAATGCCTCACTGATGACGGAGATTGGTATATTCTTGCCTCTTGCCGTCGTTGCCCAGGAATGGCGGGCAACATAGAGGGTGAGCTTGCCCTTGATACCTATCTTGGCTCCTACCTTTCTGAGGTGATAGGAGATACGGGCTTCCGCATTGTGATACAGGCGCACCTCTTCCTTCTTTTTGTCAATAGTTTTATCCTGACTTTTGTTTCCATCATCAACCAGGAAAGGAAAGAGATAAGGTGAAGAGGCTGTCTGCGCCTGGTACTTTTCCAACAGGTTCTTCATATCTTTCTCCCATCGGATGGTGAGACGCTGGCCTGTCTTGCTTCTTGTGTAATGGAGAAAACCATCTCTGAGGTCGGATTTACGGAGGTGAGCCAGGTCGATGAAAGAGATACCACGCAGATAGAAGCTCATCATGAATGTATCTCTTGCCATCTCTTCCTTAGAAGAGAGATCCTTGACCGATTGAAGACTCTTGATTTGGCTGACGGATTCTGTAGGAATAGCCCGTTTGCGGGTTGGAGCGATACCGGTATAGACTTCCTTGAAGGGATGCTGCTGTGGAGTAAGCCCTTTTACCACTGCCTTGTTATAGGTGGCACGGAGGATTCGGAGATAGAAGGAACTGGTATTGCGGCATACCTTTGCCGTATGGTGCAGGTACGCTTCATACGAGCGCATCACTTCTGCATCTATCTCATTTAGGGCAATGTCCTTGTTGTCAAGGTATCGCTTAATACTGTTGAGCGTTGCCTTGTAATGCTGCATGGTGCGGTATTGACCGTTCTTCATCAACAGGGCGATGAGGAGGTTCATAAACTGGAATAGTGTCATTGATGTTTTCTTGTTTCTTGCCATTGTGTTTGCTTATTAATGATGTTTATAATATTGATTAACTATGATAGGGGCATTTCTGCCTCTTTTGTCTTAGCAACAGAAGCCCCCTATATATAAATAATATATAATAAATCATATTGACAAGGATTTTTGAAATAACAAAGGAACATACAATGATAGATACAAGACTGAAAGTTTTCAGAAGTGTGGCTACACTCCTGAGTTTCACTAAGGCTGCCAACGAACTGTTCATCAGTCAGCCTGCCATCAGCAAGCACATACAAGAGCTTGAAAAGGAATATGGGGTGCAACTGTTCGACAGAATCGGCAATCGCATCCAGCTCACCCGTGCCGGACAACTTATGCTTGACCATGCCTGCAAGATTATCGATGCCTATCAGAATCTCGATTTCGACATGAAGAAGCTCACAGAGAAATCAGGTGGAGAACTGCGCATCGGAGCCAGTACCACCATCTCACAATATGTTCTCCCCGAACTCATTGCTGAATTCAGAAAACTATACCCCGACATTCGTCTTACCCTGCTCAGCGGAAATTCTCATGAGATAGAGGATGCGCTTGCTGCAGGAAGGATAGACCTGGGCATGGTGGAAGGCATCAAGCGGCAGCCCACCTTTAAATACACTCCTTTCATGAAAGATGAACTGGTGGCCTTCGTTCATAGTTCCAATCCCCTAGCCCAGCAAGATGAGATTTCTCTGGACCTTCTCAAGCAGACACCGATTGTACTGCGTGAATTAGGTTCCGGAACCTTGGATGTTATCCAAAAAGCCTTGCAGGAAAACGGCATTGCTCTTTCTGATTTGAACATTGAGATGAATCTGGGAACCACAGAGGGCATCAAGCATTTTGTGGAACATTCCTTAAGCATGGGTATCATCAGCGTAAGAGCCATCTACAGGAGTATCTATGAACAAGTATTCAAGGTTCTGGAAATTGAGAATCTGAAGATGGAACGAGAATTTCTATTTGTTGAGAAGAGAGGCGAGACAGCCAAACTCCAGCAGACATTCAAGAGATTCATAACCAAAGGTTATAATGTATAGTTATTATGTATATACAACATCTCATGATTTTTCGTACCTTTGCACCCGCTTTTCAAAAGCAAATAACCGACAAAAAAGAAAAATATGAGATTATCAGAACAAAGGAGCAGTATGCTGCATGGCGTATTGCTCATCGCACTCTTCGCATGCGCTGCTTTCTACATCGGTGGCATGGACTGGGTGAAAGCTCTTTCGTTTAGCCCCATGGTGGTGGGCATCATCATTGGTATGCTCTATGCCAACAGTTTACGTAACAACCTGCCAGACACCTGGGTACCGGGCATCAAGTTTTGCAGCAAGCGAATCCTCCGCACAGGCATCATCCTTTATGGCTTCAAGCTCACCTTCCAGGATGTGATGGCTGTTGGAGTCTCTGCCATCGTAATGGATGCCATCATTGTATGCGGCACCATCGGCTTGGGAATACTGGTGGGAAGACTCCTGAAGATTGACCGCAGCATTGCACTGCTCACCGCTTGCGGAAGTGCCATCTGTGGAGCTGCAGCAGTATTGGGCGTGGATGGGGCCATTCGTCCGAAGCCTTACAAGACGGCAGTAGCCGTAGCCACCGTAGTCATCTTTGGAACATTATCCATGTTCCTCTACCCTATTCTCTACAGGGCTGGCATCTTTGACCTATCACCAGATATGATGGGACTCTTTACGGGTTCCACCGTTCATGAAGTAGCCCATGTGGTAGGTGCAGCCAATGCCATGGGAGCCGAGGTGAGCAACAATGCCATCATTGTAAAGATGATAAGGGTGATGATGCTGGTACCGGTATTACTGGTGATAGCATGGACCGTTGCAAGGGATGTTGCCAAAAGAGACTGTTTGGAAAATACTGATACCAACAAGCCTAAAATCAGCATTCCATGGTTTGCCATTCTCTTTCTGGTAGTGATTGGATTCAATTCTCTTGGGTTGCTTCCGGAAAGCATTGTGGATTGGATTAACCAACTGGATACTTTCCTCCTGACCATGGCAATGGCAGCATTGGGAGCAGAGACAAGCTTTGACAAATTCAAGAAAGCTGGCATTAAGCCTTTCCTTTTGGCTGCCATTCTTTATTGCTGGCTCATTGGAGGTGGATATTGTCTGGTGAAGTTTGCTATACCATATTTACAATAATAGTATCATTAAATTATACCGTCAAAACAGAATATCCATGTGAAAAGTAGAACGATTCACATGGATATTTTTATTCGTTAACGTTTTTACTTTCTTCTTCTCCTAGGAATTTCAACCGTAGGCTCGTAAGCTTTCAGTCCTTCATCACCTGTAAAGATTTCAACTTCATATCCTAAATCAGTATAATACTTTACGACTTCAACTATAGAAGCATCGCCTAAAGCTTGTCCTCCTATAACTGTGTCCTTCCATTTCTCTGCCAACTTTTTTAAGTTTTCAGGATTCCACAAACTGCTTTGTTCAGTAAATGCAGCCCATGGTGATTTCTCATCAGCAGAATCAATCATGATTTGAGCAAATTCCTCGCCTAATGACTTTCTGTCTCCGGAAGAATGAGCTATATGATTCCCAGTCTCAATGATCGTTGCAAGCGGCAGAATAAAGGTTGTTCCCTTCTTCTTTTCTTCCTCTATTTTCTCAGAGACCATCTCGTATGTAACCAAGGCATTGCTTGGACCACAAGTTTCCTTGCCAGGTACTTTGAGCCAAACACAAAGTACACTCGTATCAATCACCAATACCTTTCTCATTATATTTTATCGTTAACCATCATTCTACCAATTGTTCCTGAAGCCATCAATTTGGCTAGATTCTCTTTTTCTTCCAAGAGATTGACATGACTATCACCATTCTCATCACGGGTAACATAGCTGACAAACGGAATCATCTTGTTGCCTAACTCATCTAACAAAACTGGATTATGCGTCGTACAGAGCACATCAACCTGGCGCTGTCGTGACAAATCCTTCAACATATCAACCAACTCCTTAGCACGAGAAGGATGCAAGCCATTATCCACCTCTTCGATAAGCAACAAACTATGAGGTGCAACCGTCAAAAGAGCTACGACAATCGCTATAAAACGAAGCGTACCATCACTCATACCTCTTGCATCAACAGGTTGTTCGGGATTCCAATCCTCATAACAATAAAGCATGGCATCCGACTTAATCAGGCCAACAGGCTCAGATATCACCTTGTTAATATCACGCTCAGGAAGTGGTCGAACATAGCTAGACACCAGTGCTTCCACCTTCTTCTTTTCCTCAGGTGCCAATGCACATAAAACGCCAGCTACATTACTACCATCAGACTTCAACTCTTTTGAAATCTTGCAGTAATCACGCATCTTAGCAGGAACAGGATCAAGAATGATGATATTTCTAAAAGTAGCATATATCTTAGCCCAAAAATCTAGAAATACTGGAACATCATACATTTTCCATGTGATATTGCGAGCAGAATCAATAAACTTGCCAGGAACGACATCATCGCCTTCTATACCTAAACGATGAATTTCACAAGGACCAAAACTGAAAACTGAATTCCGTTTAATCACTCTCAAATCAAGAAGATAGGAACTTCCATCAATTTCTATTTCTATCTCAATACAGAAAAAATCCTCACCTCTACGGATAATCCAGTCTTCCCCACCTCTAACAGCCTGGATGGCATCAAGAAGGCTCTTACCTTCCCCCACGGCACGGAGAAAGGCAAACGCATCTAACACATTTGACTTACCACTAGCATTGGTTCCGATAAGGATACCCAAAGAATCGATATATATAGTAGAGTCCTTAAAGCTCTTCCAGTTTTGTAACCTAATCTTTGTAATCATTGCCCATGTTTATTTAAACTCAATATAATAATTTGCAAAGCTAATCATTTTTTCTGAAACAAACAAGAAAATCGCAATAATTCTGTAAGTAACCAGCAAATTACCTAAAAAAAGTAGAACGGTTCACTAGGATATTTTCATACCTTACCTAAATTTCTTAATTGCACATTCAGCCTGTTCCTTACATTCTAAACTTTCATCTTCTGTGAAGCTCGTAACGCTGACAGATACAAGAAGCTATCGAATTTACATCACCCCTAATGGTCCTTTCTTTTTATTAGCTTGCACGAAATGTTACCTTTTGTTTGTAAAAATAAGGGGCTCACAGGAAAAGTAACAATACATTTATAAGGGAGGATTCCATAGCTTTTTGATTATGGAATCCTCCCTTACCTTACTTAGAGTTTCATTTCTTCATAGTCCAGTCCGAAGACATCCGCTACGGCCTTGAATACCACCTTTCCATTTACGATGTTCAAACCTCTATACAGGGCTTTATCCTCCTTGCATGCCTTTCGCCACCCCTTATCAGCAAGCGCCAGTGCATATTTCAGCGTAGCATTGGTCAAGGCTGTAGTAGAGGTATTTGGCACTGCACCTGGAATATTGGCTACAGCATAATGCACAATTCCATCTACCATATATATCGGATTGGAATGTGTGGTTGGATGGGATGTCTCAAAACAGCCGCCCTGATCGATAGCTACATCAACAAGTACAGTTCCTGGCTCCATCAATTTCAACATATCTTTGGTGATAAGATGCGGTGCCTTATCACCTGGTATGAGTACACTACCCACAACGATATCCACATCTGGCAATTCCCTACGGATATTATGCTCGTTGGAATAGAGCGTGTGTACATTGATAGGCAGCTCCATCTCTAACTGACGAAGACGAGGTAAACTGATATCTGTAATCCATACATCAGCTCCCATTCCTGCAGCCATTCTTGCTGCAGCTTCTCCTACGGTTCCGCCTCCCAATACCAAAACCTTGACGCGGTTCACACCAGGCACTCCACTCATCAGTTTCCCTTTTCCTCCCTTTGTTTTCTGCAGGTAAAAAGCACCGTTAACAATGGCCATTCTTCCAGCCACTTCACTCATCGGAATGAGCAAAGGCAGAAGGTGGTTATCTGTTTCGTATGCTGAACCATCACTTCATGACCATGTCTAATGAATTCAGCTACTCCTGCTGGTGTCATTCCAACACGGTTCTCATTATTCTTAATCTCTTTTGGAATACCTATTTTCATGATGTTATAATTTTAAAGGTTCGACATCAGTTTTAACTCTGTAAAGATACGGAAAATATCAATAGGTTGTATATCTTGTTATAGGTTTTTAACAAATGTTGGGAAGACCATACTTCGCATCTTTAGATTTTGCTCTCTCTAAGTCAGCTTCTTTGATGTAAAAGATATTAAAAATCTGGATTACTCCAGACAATGCATCAGGGCTTGTAAGCCCACATTTGTAAGCGAACAACTCTGCGATACATTTGTCTATAGAGCTGGTTCTACTGACTACAGAACAGAAAGTAACATGATCAAATATACCATTTTAAAATTATTTATTGCCATATTTTTTTTGATTTCACTAAATATCAGTACTTTTGCAAGCGTTTTCAGAAAGTCTCGATTCACTGCCGCTCTTGTTTGAAGCAGGAGAGGAAGTAGTCGGTCTCATCGGGGTATTGATTACTTATCCGGTAGGTAACAGACATTCTACTGAGAGAAACGGTAATTTCGTTTCTGATGGCAATAATGCGATAGTGAAGACTGGTGATGAATGCTTCAACATCTTCCCTGCCTGGAACTGAAGGTAGATCGAGATATGAAGAAGACTAAGAAATTGAGTTGCAACTTCACCCATATGGGGGAAGAAGCTGGAAAGACCAAGGCTTTTCTGCTCAATTAAAAGTATTAGATATAGATATATCAAGTAGTTAAAAGAATACATCAAGCAGTTAAAAGAATAAAGCTGCTTGTCATTTAAGGAAAAAAGACAAGATATGATTTCATTTGAAAGTGATTACAACAATGGTATGTTGCCAGAGATTCTAGAGGCTTTTGGCAAGACCAACAGTGAGAAGACCTCTGGTTATGGTTTTGACCCATACTCTGAGGCTGCAAAAGAGAAGATTCGCAAGGCCGTGGGCAATGAGAATGCTGATGTGTTCTTTCTGGTAGGCGGTACGCAGACCAACACCACAGTGATTGACTCCCTTCTACTGGGATGTGAAGGTGTGATTTGTGTGGAGACAGGACATATTGAGGTACATGAATCGGGAGCAGTAGAGGCTTTTGGGCACAAGGTCATCCCGCTGTCAGGAGAGAACAGTAAGTTATCATCCAGCACCCTGGTTTCCTACATGGACTCTTTCCTTGCCGACGAGACACATCCTCACATGGTACAGCCTGGCATGGTGTATATCTCAATGCCAACTGAATTTGGAATGGTTTATACCCAGGAAGAGTTGACCGCCCTGTATGCTACCTGTCAGAAATACGGCCTCCGTCTCTTTATCGATGGAGCAAGACTGGGATATGGTTTGGAATCTGAGGCATGCGACTACGACCTGCCATTCCTTGCCAAGCATTGTGATGTTTTCTATATTGGTGGAACCAAGGTGGGTGCCATGATGGGCGAAGCTGTGGTTTTCTCGGGTATGAAGGCACCGAAGTATTTCTTCACCACTGTAAAGCGCCATGGAGCCTTACTGGCCAAGGGCAGAATGCTCGGCATCCAGTTTGACACCCTGTTTACGGATCAGCTTTACTTCAAGGTAGCTCGCCATGCCATCGCCATGGCCGCTCGCATCCGAGGTATCTTCAAGAAGCATGGCATCGCCATTGCCTACGATTCTCCTACCAACCAGCAGTTTGTCGTGCTCTCCCCTACCCTCTATGAGGCTCTTTCAAAAAGAGTGGCATTTGAGATATGGGAAAGAAAGAGTGATACAGAAATCATCTGCCGATTTGTGACCAGTTGGGCAACGAAGGAAGAAGAACTCGAAGAACTGGATCATATCTTAGATGAACTGGATTTTTAAATAACAGATTAAACTATAAGACAATGAGTTACACGTATCAATACCCAAGGCCTACACTCAAAGACCTGCCGGAATTGGCATTTGACCACGATGAAATCATGACCGATGCCATCACCCTATATGGTCGTTTAACTTCTAAAAATGAGAAGATGAGAACGGCAAGCATTGCTGACCTTGATGAAATCAGTCAGCTTGAAGCTTCTTGTTTTCCAGAGGCAGAAGCAGCAACAAAGGAAACCTTCAGGTGGAGACAGAATGCCTACCCTTCTCATTTTTGGGTATTGGAACAAGATGGAAAGATCATTTCCTTCATCAATGGTCCAGTTACGGAAGAACAGGACCTGATGGATGAAATGTACGAAGATCCTGCATTTTGCAAAGAAAACGGGAAATGGCAGATGGTATTTGGTGTAGTGACACATCCCTTTTTTCAGCACCAAGGATGCGCCAGCCGACTAATGAACCAATTCATCCTACATGCCAAGGAGGAAAGGAAAAGCGGTATTGTTCTTACCTGCAAGAAAGAAAAGATTTCATTCTACGAACAGTTCGGCTTCAAGAACGAAGGTTTGTCCACCTCTACACATGGAGGAGTTCCATGGTATCAGATGAGACTTAGTTTTTAAGGAACGAAATCATGATGAAGGAACTATGCAGCGTATGTTCGGGAAAAAAACCGAAATGCTACACCCACCCGTTTTGTCAGTTGAAAAATTGTAACCGACTGGCAGCCATGCTTACCACTATGATTGAGGATGGACAAAGCGTGATGTGCGATAACAAAAAGCTCTACAAAGAACGAGGTTGCTACTTCCATGACCTGGGAATGCAGAGAGGACAAGGCTGCTCAGAGAAGAAAGTTCCATGGAAAATATGTCTTGCTGACGAGCCTTGATGAAAGCCAGGAATTGAACATCTGGAAATTTTATAATGTAATCAAATCATGCGCATTGCCAGCACACAGGTTGTGGTTACTGCAAAAGTTGAGACCGTAGATGGACAGGTCATTAGTATAAGACACACCGCCCTTTGTTAGCAGTAACATTCTAACAAAGGGCGTTTTCCTTACATCATTTTACTCAAAGTTTTCTTGCAAACCTCACACAACCCATGTTTCATGTAGAAGGTATTCTTGCCATGGGCATCCTGCATCAGGCACTTCGGGGCATTCTTCTTGCAATGCGGCAAGCCACGAGAATGCAGGAATTCATGGATTGTTACTTTCCATAAGTCATCCTTTCGTTTCAATCGGAAGGTTGAAACCACACAGGCGTCACCTGGTCGGAAACTCAATCCCATGATTCCATAGTTGTATTGTCCATGAACAGAAGTAGAGATGTCTCGATGCGTCAAACCTATCGTTACGATTTCATCATTACCTCCATGCTCTTCATGCAACATTTTCAGGATTTTCCCAGCCCAATACCTGTTTCTTGGTTTGTAGAGACATGAGGCAGGTATTTCTTTCTTGTCTCCTACAAATACAGAAGCCTCCAACTCTGCCTTTGGTACCTTATTGAAAATGAGACCCAACTGCTTCACGAGTTCTCCTCTCAACTGTTCAGCCTTCTGACGGGAGAAATTTCCCAAAGGCTTTAACTCTATTACATAACCCAATGGAGGATCTGCAGGGAGACTGTCTCCCATTCCCTCATTGCCATGACTCTGATTGCCATTGGAACAACCTGCTAAAAACAGGATTGAGATTCCAGCAATAAACAATAATAACTTCTTCATAATGCATCAGTTCTCTGTTCTCAGAGGAACTATTTCTTCACGCAGCTTGTTTTGAGCAGTAAAAAAATCACCCAATAAAGCCTTTAGGTATTCTTTTACCTGAGGAATGTCCTTAGTCAGTATGCACTGGCGTTTAGAATGGAGAACAAATTTCTGTCCTTCTTCTTCTATGCTGTAAAAAATGGTTACTCCACCATGAGTGTTGATAGTGTTAATTGCCTTACGTACGTTAGACATTTGTTCAAGATCATCCATTGGAACTATACACCACCATGGATCCCACATTTCAATGAAGTAGCTGTCATTACTGGCATTAATGACAATATGTTCTCCCTGATACTCAAAATACAAGCGATTCTCGTTCTCTTCTGAAACAAATACCTCACAATTTAATTGCTTCAGTAGCTCTATGCACAAATCCTTGGTGTGTGGAGGTTCTTCCTGCTTTTCTTCTTGTTGTATGTCTGCAGAAGCCTCAGGTTGTGTACTGCCATCTGTCTCTTGTTCAATAGGCTTTACTTTTCTTCGCGTAAAGAAGTAAGTACAAGCTATAATCACAATCGTTGAAATAATAGTCTCCATATGCATTGTTTTTATTTTATTGTTCTTTTCCTATAACTCTGCAATCTTTCTGAAAAATGGTTCTTTAAAAGAATGCATCCAAAACTTCCTCAAACACATCATTCGGACTTACTCTATTGAAGAGATTCATAGAGGTGTTGAGCTTCATCACATCAACTCCGCTTCCCATGATGTATTCGATGTCCTTACCCTTGTGGAGCAAGAGCACCTTGCAGCATTCACGGAGTCTTTCACCCAGAATCTCATGTTCAATATAGGCTCTGGCTTCACCCTCGCCATCCAAACCATAGTAGTTTGCATTGTGGCTATGACCGAGTCCCTTCTGCTGTGGGAAGATATACCATATCCAATGGCTTTGCTTTCGTCCTTCCTTCAGTTCTCTCAAAGCCTGGGTATAGGCAAACTCCTGGGCATCCAGAAAACGTAAGAGATCATAGTGTGGCTGCTGAACCTTAGGCCATCCGATGATGTCCCAGAACTCAGAAGGAAGGCACACATTCTCTAGATCGTAGCATCTTTCAAACAGAGGAGCCATCTCTTCTGGAGAATATCCGGCGATACCGCAACCAATCAATGTCACAAAGAATGTTTTGTCAGGGTGATTCTTAGCAAACTCGATGAATTCATCCACATCCTTTTTCAGGGCTTCCATACCACTCATTGAATCGATGGCGTAACTCATTCCCTGCAAACCATGTCCCTGTCCTCTGATAGCACCAAACTTCTCCAGAGCTGTCTTTGCCGCACCACCATCATGATATCCCATGGCGTTGGAGCCGAATACAAAGATTTCACCAGCAGCAAGACGACTGATGAGATGAGGGGTAACGCGAGTCTCTGGATTATTCGGTGACTTATCCAGTTTCGCAAGCTCCTCTGCTTCCACCACAGGAACCATCTTCTTCCATTCCTCCAGGAACTCTTTCATGTCGTATTTTAAGTTCTGGAGTTCAGAAGGCTTATATACGCCACTTTTCGCCACGTATTCTGCCACCTTCTTCTTCACCGTTGCCTCGGTCTTGAACTTTGCCATTTCCTTTGGATTCAACTTAAAGGTAAACGACTTATAGGTCTTCTTACCGTTGACCATTTCAAACTTGATAACAGAAATCTTTACTTCCTTACTCATTTTTATTATCTTTTAGTTATCTATTAATACCACTATCCCTTGAAAGGTAAACGTGGCTGACTATTTTCTCCTGTTTATGAACGAAGTTACTTCTGAGAGTTAGAGACATAAATTCGTTTTGGATATTTACCAAGTATATTTCTTACAACATCAAATCCTTGATGGTTGTACCATTCATGAATCTGCTTAAATCTACCC
>ERZ1023701.500-NODE-500-length-11685-cov-10.164746_pt1 | contig 11685 bp, 14 predicted proteins | sample MGYA00380350_ERZ1023701 | MGnify/ENA primary metagenome ERZ1023701 (study PRJEB33179, sample SAMN07449025) | human gut metagenome | biome: Human-gut; feature: Human associated habitat; material: Faeces | host: Homo sapiens | place: India:Kasaragod | collected... | reverse complement strand
GCTCGTCGGGCTCATAACCCGAAGGTCGTTGGTTCAAATCCAGCTCCCGCAACCAATTGATTTAAGAGGGTTTCAAAGATTTTGAAATTCTCTTTTTTAATAGAAAAAGGCTCAATTGTTCCCAAATTGTTCCCAAGAAGAAAAAGGAGTTTTTATGACATATACTGCAAGTGAAAAACTATGGGGTAAATATTATAAAAAATTTGAGAATAGTATTAAAACTGAAAATAAGACAATTTATCACTATACATCTTCTGATTCTATGTGCAAAATATTATCTAATAAGTGTATATGGTTTTCTAATGCAAATTACTTAAATGATGAAAGTGAAAGAACATACATATATCGTTTATTAAAAAGAAGAGTAGAAAAACATAAGCTCAATGATTCGTTTAAAAAGGAAGTCTTGGAAATCTGTGCAATGATGGAATCAGATGAGGATAGTATATGCTATGCATCTACAATGTACAACTTGAAAAATAAATTTATAGCGTCTTTTTCTTTAAATCAAGATAGTTTATCTCTTTGGAATTACTATACAAAAGATAATAATATGTTAGGTTATAATATTGGTTTTAATTTGAAAAAATTTATATCTTCAACAAACAAACTAAAGCAATATTATCTACATGGAAAAGTTATTTATAATACAAAAGAACAATTTCAAATTTTAGACTTAATGCTTAATGATTATTGTGAAGAATTTTGTAAATTTTTAAAAGATGATGAGCAAGTTCATAGATCTTTTTTAATTGCAGAGTTCATGATGATTCTTCACATATTTGGTTTGTTTTTCAAGCACCCTGCATATGCACTAGAAGAAGAATATCGCTTTATATATGAGCCGACTACAAAAGTTAAATATCGCCAGAAAGCAGGCTTATTTATCCCTTATATAGAATTACCATTTGATACAACTGCAGTAAATTCAATAAAAATCTCTCCAACGCAAAAAGATGAAATTGTAAAAAACTCATTAATTGATATGTTACATGATAAAGGATACAGTAATATAAACATTTCAAAATCAAACATCCCGTTGAGATATTAAATCAGCTCATCGATAGCTAACTTACTTTTCTCATAAACTTCGGGCATAAGGTGTGCATAGGTATTCATTGTTACTTCAAAAGAAGAATGGCCCATTTGTTTTTGAATATATTTGATATTCAAATCTTTTGCTATCAAAAGGCTTGCATAAGTATGGCGTAAGTCATGAAATCTTATCTGTTTTACTCCTGCTAATTTTAATATTTTTCTATATCTTCTGTTCATTAAATTGTCAGCATCAATTGGTTTTCCATTCTTTTGAGTGAATACAAGGTTAAGTTCATTTTTTACTGCAAATTTTTTGTATTGCTTTAAGACTTGTATCAGTTTAGATGGCACTTGTATATCTCGTATTGAGCAATCTGTTTTTGGAGTTGATAATGTTCCTTTATACAATGATTTTCTCACTTTAATAATTGATTTATCAAAATCAATACAATCCCAAGTAAGCCCCAAAACTTCTCCTCTTCTCATTCCAGAATAAATTGTTGTAATTAAAATTGGATAAAAGTCAGGGTATTCTGTCTCTGCTACTTCTAGCACTTTTTTAATTTCTTCTTCTGTTAGAAATTGCATCTCCTTTTGTTGAACTTTTAACTTTTTTACTCTACTAATTGGGTTGTACATCATATAATTGTTATTTATTGCCCAATTAAAAGCGGATCCTAGTGTTGTTAATAAATGATTTACAGTTTTATTAGATAGACCGCTTTTTATTTTTTGTTCCATAAATCTATTGATAATAACCGGTGTAATATCTACTAATTTAATTTCTCCGAAAAAATCTTTTAAGTGCAATTTAAAATGGTCTTTGTATCCCCTTACTGTTGATGGCTTTAAATAAATTTCAGCATGAAGCTTTATAAATTGCTCCATAAGGTTTTTGAATTTCATATTATTATCATTGCTGGTTGCAAGTCCTTTATTGTAGTCAGCTTTTGCAACAGCTTCTTTCTGTTCTGCTTCGGCTCTCGTTTTGAAGCCTGACTTTTTATGACGTTTGCCAAAAACGTCATAAAAGTCATACATCCAACTGCTGAAAACTTTTTCACCTTTATCATTGTTATAATAACGGCGTTTAACAGGCATATAAACTACCTTCCTTTGCTAGAATTTGTTTTATATGTTCTTCTGTCAATTTTATTCGTTTTCCAACTTTAATACAGGGTAAAAGATTTCTATAGCTCATGTTGTAAAGAGTGCCGATAGGAATATCTAACATAATTGAAACTTCTTTCAAATTATATAATCTTGGAATATTGCTTCCTTTTGCTAATTGGGTTGCTTCATATCTAAATTGTAACATCTAATGTCTCCTTTATTATTTTTATTACTTTATTACTACTAGTCTGAAAGTATTATGGTTGTTAATATCACAGGTAATAAAGGCTTATTACCTGTAATATTTTTCTTAGCAAACTGGATATTTCCCTGCTAATATCGCTTCAGCGTATGGGTGCTTCGTTATATCAAGAATAATTCCATGACCTCTGTAGTCATTTATATTAACAGATTGGTTAAACTTCAAAATCTCATATAATGGTGATTTAACAGGCTTGACTGTACTTGTATTGATTTCTTCGCTTTTATCTTCAACAAAATATTTGTTGTAAGCTTTGAATACTGCCACTTTGTGGAATTTAAGGATTATTTTATCATCATCCTTACTAACAAAATATTGATTTCCGTAAGTAATATTACTATTCCAAATAAGTATAGGGAATGCATCTAAAAGTTTTTCGATAGGATTTTTATAACTTTTAAATCTTGAAATGCAGTCCATCACATATTGATAAAGTTTATCGTGGGGAAAAGGAAGTTGTATGTTTGCAATCTCAGATAAAATTTGATATCCAGTTAAAGCGATTGCTATTTGACTAAGCATTCTATCAGAACCATTGACATATTGGCTTTTTAGTTCTTTTTTAATTATTTCGTGTTTGTTTTTTACTTCGTCTGGAGAATATCTTAGAATATAAGGGAGAATACAAGATAATTCTTCTCTACTTCGACCAAAATATTTAAAGTTCTCTGGAGAAAAAGTTAAATTATCAGCATTTAAAAATAACATTCGGTTGAATATTTCAGGCTTTTCAGAAGGCATTACATTTGAAGTAAAAACTAATGGAGAGCAAGGAGGCAAGGCCCCTGACTCTTGACCATTCTTACCTTTATCCTTTTGACCACCAATTGATATTTGCTTTAACATATCGATAAAATTATCACCAGTTAATCTGTATCTGCTTATATCATCAATTACACAAGGAATACAGTTGTAACTGTTCAAAACTTGTTCTATCCCAACATTCGTTGAACGAGCGGAACTAAAAAAGGACTTATCCGTACCATAAATACCACAAGCTAAATTACAGATTTCTGTTTTTCCGCCTTCTGTTTCTCCGATAAAGCCAACAGTTCCAAATCCTTCATTAATCCAAAATCTATTATAAAACGCAGAAAGGGCAATAAAACATATTGCTAAATATGGCTCAATAGCTCCATTCCACGCAACATTTATATTCTCAAATAAGTCAATGAGAACTCCTGAAATAGGTTTATCACTTGTAAAATACATTGGAATATTTCGCCTAACTTTCTTTTGTGCACGGATATACTTATTGTTGTCAATCTTTATATTTCGGGAGGAATCTATTTCATTATAGAGTTTGCCCTCAATGAGAGTGGCATTGCCCCAAAGCCAGTTGTTATTATTTAAGTCAAATTTCCCTGTGTTTTGGTATTCTTCAACATATTTCGTAGTTTTTTCTGTTTCTTGCTTAATAAAAGCTAAAATTTCATTAATATTAAAGCAACATAAACAGTTCGTTTCTTTCCTAAATTCTTTTACATCATAAATTTTTTCAGAATCAAATGTTGCCAATCGAATTTTGTTTGAACCTGCACGTTTTATCTGCATTTCAAATTTAACAGAAGATGGCTCAGAAGTTCTGTTGTTGACAAAAGTTTCAACTTCAACACAATCTATTGGAATTCCGCCAAGTCCGCATTCAATAATAAGTTTTTTGTCCTTATGATTTATTTTTACAAGCCCCATGTAATCTTGCACTTGCATTAACCTTGTTCTATCTCCATTCAAATTAACAGAATCATCAACTTGATAAGTTTGAGAGGTCAAAAAGTTTAGCTCCTTAAAAGGTAAACAGTTTTCTTTTATATATTCTTCTATGCTTTTTAGTCCCAAATCTGTTGGATTTGTAATATTTTTGTAGTCATTATTTGACATTATTAATCCTCCTCATTATTTCTTCTGCTTTTGGACAACCTTTGCAAATGTCATAGTGGTTTTGAGCAATGTAATTACATCCTCGAAAAATACCAACTTTGCGAGATTGTTCGATTTTATTTTGTGTTTCGCTATAAGTATATTTAGAGTAATCCTGTGATAGCCAATGGATAAATTCATCGGTTTGAGTATTCCTTGCTAGCATGTTTATGCCTGAATACCAAACAGGCTCTGGAATTTCTTCTGAGTATTGTTTTAAATAAGCAAGAAACCTACAACTTGCAAGCATTTTTGCATAATCCAAATTCTTGCATTGGAGAGCGGTTCTACCAACTTTTTTTGACATCATGTTTGGTTTTACCATTTGTTCGTTGCTTTTGTGATTTATAAGCTCAAGCCATTTGTCATTCAGTTTTGAAAATTTATAAGTTCCATCTGGATTGACACCTTTGATAACTTTATAAAAGTTTCCTTTAAAATAACTTGGAGCACATACAATATAACCATTCCTTTTAAATTCAACTCCACTGGCTAAATCACAATTTTTTACACTCCCTAAAATTCCATCTGCTTTGATAAAAACATGTAAGCCACCACCAGTTGGTGTTAGTTCTGTATATGTATCAATATCTCCAAGTGTCTTAACTAAGTTTTTATATGCAATAAGTCCATCTTTATTGTGCCTGTCTACATCTATACAAACAAGATTTGAAAAAGGGAGCGAAATTGCTAGATTATAACCATCATCTTTTAACCATTGCGTTATTGGAGCGTGTTTAATTCCACTTTTGAACCCATGTTTTGTGGCACATCTTTTTGAATCCCAGTAAACAGGTAACGTTGCACAATCTTTAAGTGCGAATTCAACTTGTTCTGGAGTTACTTGTATTGTTGTTAAATTGTTTTGTGAAAATTTCATAGTACACCATTCCTTTCTAGAAAATTAAATTCACAAAATTCACTGTAATCAGAGATTACTTGCATTATAAAATTCATGTTTTTCTCCTTTTTTAAATATTTTTGCAAGCCTCGCAGAGGGTGGTGTAATCCACTCTCAACGAGGTAAATATTTTGTTTCCTTACCGAAAATTGACCAAATAGGCTTGATAAACTCGAAAATTTTTATTATAATAATTTTGAAGAAATTTTTACGAGTCTTGGTCAATTTGCTAAGGCTCTTTTATTTTGGCTTCATGACTGTATCCTTTCTATCTCTTAGGTCTAATAGGTTAAAATATTTTTGATTTTAAACCTATTTTTACCAGTTGTACACTATGTAAACGGTAGTAACATCTGTTATTACTTGTGTTTCTTTCTGTTTACTCTCTTATTAAATCACGCAATCAAACAATTTAAAAACTTGCAAATTGCTCATAGAGATATTGCTCAATGCTATTTAAAATGTAACAATGCGGGTTATTTTGTGCCTGCAATATATGTAAAAAAAATTTTTGAATTAACTACTTACAAAAGTTTCAAGTATTATATACTAAATTTACGATTCTTAATATTGTTTTGAAACATGTTTTCTACTTACTTTATATTTATAACAAGTTATAAGTGTTTGATAAGAATTTTTAGGGTATTCAAACTCATAATTGTAGTATTTTGTTCTAATAAAGCAATCAAACTTATATTCAAAATCTTCCAATTGAATATTTTTTCTTTGCATGTTCTCTTCTATCTTAGATTTTATTTTATCTCTGTAATTGCTTATTTCAGATTTAGAATCAGCGGAGAATTCAATTGTTTGTACTTCTTTTTTAGCCTTGAATATTATACTTTTAGGATTACGTTTAATTTTGTTAATTAATCTTTTAATTTCACAATATTCAAGATTTTTTATGTAAACTTTATTACCTTTGAGTTTTTTAAAATTTCTAATAAGTTTGCATTTCTTTCTAATCTTAGAATAAATCCTTTTGTCATATGTGAAAGGTATTTGCGTAAAATTTTTATTATGAAAAGTGCCATTTTCAAGCAAATATTTAACTAAAAAATATTCTTTGGGTGTTAGCACACAATAAACTCCATGAAAAACGAGTTCTCTATGATTGCTATTAGAGATTATAATTTGATAGTTTTTAGCCAGATTGTTACGAGTTTCTTTTTTAAGTTTGGTAAATTGCGAATTTAAAAAATAATAAAATAAATCTTTTGGGTACTTATTAGCAATATCACTGTTAAAACTAAACTTTTGTATAAAAGCGATAGCTTCATCTATATTATTTTCTTCCATAAAAACACTTTTCCTATTTATTAATAGAATTGTATCACAGATGTTATTTTGATGTACAAGGGTATGTTTTAACTCAATTATAATAAATTTATATTAACCAACATAAAAAAGTTTCTTCTCGTTTAACGTCGTATCTCTGAGTGACTAAAAGCAATAAAAACTCCTCTAAAATATATTGAGGAGTTTTTTATTATATATAGACAACTTTAATATTCAAAATATTCTTTTTCCCAATCGAGCTCTTGATTATTTTTGTAGAATTCTTTAATAGTGTCAAGTTGTTTTGGCGTACACTTACTATTATCTCCAATATTAGCATGTTCAAAACATATTATCGGAACTCCTTTCAATACTAAACTCTTTGGCATGCCTGCATTGCCATATACAACTTCAATATCATCTAATGCGTATTCTCGGTTATTAAATTCTTCTTCCTCTTTTCTTAGCTGATTTTTAATTGACTGACCTTCTTTTTTAGAACAAGGTATTTCTTCAAGAGAAATCTTATCTCCTTTTTGCATATAAATCGGTCTAAATTTTTCATAGCAGCTAACGGATACTCCATATCTTTGAGCTTCTTCTTTATGTTTTTCTTTTTTATATTCATTAACCGCAGTTTGAATTATTTCATTTTCATCCTTATTTCCCACGTTTTGTTCTTGAACTTCATTATCTTTCTTTTCCCAAACAGATACTGGCTTACAAACTGGATAAAACGAATCATCTGTAGCCTGAGAGTAATCTCCGAAAAATCCCTTATCTGCAATCTGCATAAATTTAACTTGCGGAGAATTTAAACAATTTTTAAAACTGATTAAATCTTTTTCATCTTTAGAACAAAATGTCCTTTTTTCTCCCTCTAAAACTTTTGTTTTCATACAGTATGTCTCATCATCTTCCTTAACGGTTCTCCATAAATCTGAAAATGGATTTCCAAAAATGTGGACGGCTATCGCAATTATTATAATTGACAAAATTGGATGTTTGAAAAAGAAATTTACCGAAGACCAATCTACTAGACCTGTATCCTTTTCTTGTTCTTTATTTTTATTTTCTTTTATTGGTTCTTTGGATACCTGAACACTTTCTTTAGGCTCTTCATTCACCTCTTTCAAATTGGAATCACAAAATGGACATCTATCAAGATTACTATCAATCATTTCAGCACAGAATGGACATTTTTTCTTTATCCAAGATTGACAATGTTTACATTTTATTGCTGTTTCGAGAATTTCTTCGCCACAATAAGGACATCTTCTTTTTTTATTTTCCATTTTTTATTCTCCCATACCCAATGATAATAGTATTATTGTAAGTACAATAATTATTGCCACAATAATGTTACCTATAGTAGCCCATTTTTTCTGAACACGTTGAAATTTTTCTACACTTGCCCAATTTTTATTTTTCCATGCCCATTCATTACCTTTAAACCCACAAACAAACATCCAAATTACGTTGAAATATGGGATAAGAGCCAAAAATGTTAGCCAACTCCTATTTCCAATTCCCCATATCCAAGTTAACCAAAATGCTCCCCAGTTCCAACCTTGTATATCTTTAATATTTATTTGAGGGTTTATAGCATTTGCTTGACTATTAGTTGTATATTCTATTTGGGGGAAATTATTTGTTTCAATTTTATCTTTAATTATGTCCGCAAATAAATTATTCAAGTAATTGATTATGTTTTCATCATATTCAACACCAGTACCCATTCTCACTAAACCGACTATCGTATCATTGATTTTTAGCTGATGTCCAATATAAGCAGTTCCTATACAATTGTCCTGTTCTGCAATTTCTAAGTGTTGAAGCCCTTGCAATTCACAACAACCTTCTATTTTTTTGACAAAATTGCAAGTTAAGCCAGTCCAAATGCTATCAGGTAATGCTTTAAAATAAATTCGGTTATTTGTGAGTAAAATCCTTGTTTTTAAATCATAGATTAAACTCTTTTTATAAAGAAGTAATAATGGTTTTTCTCCATCTTTATAAGTTATTCCGCTTTGTTTTATAATTTCATCTGTTAGATTTTGTCCTGTTATTATGCAATCAGAATTATTTGTTGTTTGATTTATATAATTTGTTATTGTACCTTCGATATTTGAAGGTGTCATGTTTTCTGTTTCCACTAACATTTCTTTGCAATGTTTACATTTAATTGCTTCTGCTAAAATTTCTTCTCCACAGTATGGGCATGTTTTAGTATTTTCTGACATATTCCCCCTTTCTTATTATCAATTTTTATTTAGTGCTCATATAGTCCTTCATTGAATTTGTTGAATTGTTCCATTGCATTATCAAATTCAGATTTGTTTTTTGCATACCATAATTGACAACGACCATTTGATTTAGAGATGGACGCACAGTAATGAGTTTTTGATTCAACACAAAAGCCGAACATATTTTTACTGGTGCAAGGACCAATTTCTTTTTCTGTTGTTACTCCCGCAGAATAGGCAATCTGCATTGCTCCAGTTAAGATAACAGCAATCAGAGTTAAACATTTTTTCATACAATTACCTCTTTTTTAAATTTCTTCCATTTTATAGTTAATAAAACCTGTTATCATAAATATACAAATAATATTAGCCATTTTTGTAGAATGTATTCGACTGAAAAATTGTAGCATATATTCTAAAATTTGTAAATGGGCATAAAAGCTGTACAAAATGAAATAGGTAGAAGGCTAAAACTGTTGAGAAAGGAAAAAGAATTTTCTCAAGAGTACGTTGCAAATGAAATTAAACTATCAAGAGATCATCTTTCAAATATTGAAAATGGCAAATACCCTTTAAACATCAAAACACTATACAAGTTAGCTGAGTTTTACGGTGTTGATTTAAAATATTTTTTCTAATTGAATGATACAAAATTATATTGTGTATTATTCACTAATTTATATCAATTTATTACTCCGATTACATTTGAGGTTATTTGTAACTGACCTTTAATAATTGTATGTACAAGGAATGATACATAATTTATAATATAAATATGTTATGTATTATTGACTATGATTAGATTTGAACCATAGAAAGGAGTAAAAACAATGGAATTTGTTCAACCAATTAGAAATTTAAAATAGATTGAAATAATCAAAAAGTTATTAAAATCGCAGAATATGAGAGATTATTGCTTGTTTGTTCTTGGGATAAATTCAGGGTTGCGAATAAGTGATTTGTTGAAACTAAGAATTTCAGATATTGCAGAAAATGGGAAAATCAAAGATAGAATTCGTCTAAGGGAGAAGAAAACAAACAAGTTCAAAGATTTTCCATTATCAACAAGCACAAAATCTGCATTGAAAGATTATCTCAAAACAAGAAATTATACAGAAGATGAGCCTTTATTCATATCACGCAAGAATAAAGGCTTTTTATTGCGACAACAAGCCTACAAAATTATAAATGACGTTGCAAAATCTGTTGGAATAAAAGAAAGAGTTGGAACTCACACACTTAGAAAGACATTTGGCTATCATGCATATAATAACGGCTATGACATTACACTAATTCAAAAACTTTTCAACCATTCATCACCTGCCGTAACTCTAAGATACATAGGAATTACGCAAGATGAAATGGACAACGTGTATTTGAGTTTGGATTTGTAGCTAGTCTATTTGGCCTAAATCTGCTTGTTTCTTTGCATTTGCTCTTTTGATTAAATCACTAATCGAAGTCAAATTGTTCTTTTCATCCTCTTGCACTGGGTGTTTTGCAAAAGACTTGAAATATGGTAATGTTTTAATCAATTCTTGTGCTTGATATTGGCTATTTGCACAAATTTTTACTTCGATGTTACCACCGCTAACTGTTGGAATAATTGTTGCTTTGTAAGTTTTCATGGTAATCTCCTTTACCATAAAAATTATGACTTTAAACTAGTCAAACAATTCCTCTAAGCAAGTTGCTTTATTAATTTTTTCTATTGTCGTATATCTTGAATTGCGTATAATAAATTTTTTATTTTTTGACGTAAGTTCAATGCCTGACTTTAAAGCATGACAGTCACCTTTAAATATTAATTCACACTTTTTATCATCCTTATCCCACGGTTGAATTTTATCTATATGAATATAGTGTGTAACTTTAGATACAGGAGCAGTTTGATATATTGCTAAATGCATAATTTTCTCTTTACGCCATTCTGCAATTCTAACACCATGCCAACAATTTTTATCTTTAAATATTTTTTTATAATTTATAGGTTTTGCAGGAACAACAATTGTATCAAAAATTTCAGACATATACTAACTCCTTTTAGAGAAAGTATAACATGAACATAATTATACAAATAATTTTAACTGCATATTTTCTTTTATATTTTGAATCTGTTTAATATGTTATTCTTCTATTTCTTTTAACCTATAACTTACACCATTTATAAAATAAAACGGAGTATAAAGCACCTGTTGAAATTTTAAAGATAAAGAATCACCTTGAACTACTTTTGCAGGAATTCCAAGTAAAGAGAGTTGAATATATGTCATTTTGAAGCACATTTCAGATATATCAATTGCTTCGACAAACAAATTTTGTTGATAGTTTATATTATGCTCTCTTAGAGTTTGAGCGAATGCAATAATCAATGCCCCACTACCACAACAAGGTTCTGAAAGAGTTATAAGTTGATTGTTCTGAAAACTTTCAATTTCTGCAAAATTTATCTCTGCCATAAACTTACAAACTGAATATGGTGTAAAATACTGACCATTAGCTTGACTACCTAAGTTCAAAGACATAAATACTTGCCCCAATAAATCTCGAGGTTCTTGTTCTAATCCGAGAACTAAAAAAGCAAGCAGTTTTGAAAATTCTTCTGCTTGCTCTTTTGTATAAGTTTTGATTGTACTCAAGTATTTTTGCTCTAAGTTCTTACTTCGATAGACGGTTTGTGCTAATGAGCAACAACTCAAAGTCAAAAAGTCATTAAAAACGGTTGAAACACTTTTTGAACGGTCTAAGTTACTCAATTTTGATATAAATTCTTTAACGTAATCTTTTTTATTCATAAAATGTACCTCTTTTATATTGAGAGAATTCAGATTGACCTCTGTTAAACTTTTTGATGATTTATATATATTTATATTTAAAATACCGTCTCCGTTTAATCTCGATTATTCTGAATTTAGCAACTTATAAAA
>ERZ1023701.498-NODE-498-length-11740-cov-101.606076_pt1 | contig 11740 bp, 6 predicted proteins | sample MGYA00380350_ERZ1023701 | MGnify/ENA primary metagenome ERZ1023701 (study PRJEB33179, sample SAMN07449025) | human gut metagenome | biome: Human-gut; feature: Human associated habitat; material: Faeces | host: Homo sapiens | place: India:Kasaragod | collected... | reverse complement strand
GTTCTATCAAGTACTTCGATCCAGAGAAGAACGAGAGCTATGTACCTTACGATGTAGAGACATCTATCGGTGTAGACCGTATGTTCCTCAGCGTAATGTGCCACTCTTACTGCGAGGAGAAGCTGGAGAATGGCGAGACACGTGTTGTCTTGCGTTTGCCAGAGGCTTTGGCACCTGTTAAGTGTGCTGTGTTCCCATTGGATAAGAAGTATGGTTTGCCAGAGTTGGCACACGAGATTGTAGACGAACTGAAGTTCCACTTCAATACTCACTATGGCGATCCTAAGGATTCTATCGGTAAGCGTTATCGCCGTCAGGATGCTATCGGTACTCCATTCTGTATCACCGTAGACCACGAGACTCCAAACGATCATAAGGTAACTCTGCGTTATCGTGATACCATGGAGCAGGAGCGCGTAGCTATCTCAGATCTTCGCAGCATCATCGAGGAGCGCGTAAGCATCACTAGCGTATTGAAGAAGCTTGGCAAGGAAATCAAGAACTTCTAATTAATCAAATACATTTAGATGAATCTTAAGAGTTTGAAATATTTCTTCTTCCTCATGATGGCAGTGATCACACTGTCATCATGCAGCGAAGATGATGCCACCACCGACGAGTATGCCAACTGGCAGGAGCGTAACGACAAGGCGTTCGCCGACACGCTGGCGTATGCCAAGGCACAGATTGCCGCTGGCAGTACCGAGTGGAAGGTGATACCCAACTATAGCCTTGCCAACCAGAAGCCTAATGTGGGCGTCAATGGCAGCCAGGTGGTGCTCAAGTACAAGGACACCGACTATATCGTAGTGCATGTGCTCAACAAGGGCAATGGCAACGGGTCGCCCCTCTATACCGACTCCATCCAGGTGAGCTATCGTGGCAGGTTGATACCTACCGACTCTTATGCCACAGGTTATGTCTTTGACCAATCGTTCACCGGAACGTATGACGTGACGACGGCATTGCCTATAAAGGCAAAGACCGATAAGGCCTCAAGTCAAAGCTCTGGCGGGTGGATAGATGGTTTTACCACAGCGTTGATGGCGATGCACCCTGGCGACCATTGGCAGGTGTTCATGCCAGCCGACTTGGCTTATGGCTCCTCGGGGAATGGTAGTGTTCCTGCCTATTCAATGCTCCGTTTTGAGATGGTGCTCAAGAGTTATAAGAGAGCTTCTGGCAAGAAGTGGATTACTGAATAATAAGAATAAATATTTAGAGAAAAGTATGTGCATATGTTTGAAATGATATATGCACATATTTTTTTGTATGAGCGATATACGAGAAATTAATTTATGCTTTATAGCAAGAAGACTGATTATTTGATGGAGTCGATTCGCCTGGGTAGGGAGATGGATCGGCGCGAGAAACTCAATCTTATTGTAGGATTGAGTATACCTTCTATGTTGGCTCAGATTTCTACGGTGATGATGTTCTTCATCGATGCTTCTATGGTTGGACATCTGGGAGCAGAGGCTTCTGCCAGTATCGGATTGATTGAGTCAACTACCTGGCTTATTGGTAGTTTGCTCAGTGCAGCGGCTACTGGCTTTTCAGTACAGGTGGCTCATTTTATCGGAGCTAATGATTTTGCAAATGCCCGTCAGGTGTTTCGTCATGCGCTGATTTGCGGTGTGGCGTTCAGCATTTTTGTTTCTCTTCTCTGTGTCGGCATTCATGGTTATCTGCCTTATTGGCTGGGTGGAGGTGCTGATATAGCTACCAATTCCTCTCGCTATTTTCTGATATATGGTCTGGTACTTCCATTCGTTTTCCTTTATCATATATCCGAGATGATGCTGAAATCGGCGGGCAATATGCATACACCTAGTGTGATGGCAGTATTGATTTGCATCTGCGATGTGATATTCAATTACCTGTTTATCTATATCCTGAAGTTGGGTGTTGTGGGGGCAGCCTTAGGAACGGCGATGGCTTACGTCTGCATCTCTCTGCCTAATCTTTATATTGCAGGTTTCAAGAATAAGATACTGAATCTCCGTCAGGACCATGTCCGTTTCCGTTGGGTCAGGTCGTATGTTCATAATGCCTGTAAAATCAGCATTCCGATAGCCATACAGAACATATTGATGAGTGGGGCACAGATAGTGAGTACCATGATTGTGGCACCTCTTGGCAATATAGCCATTGCTTCCCATTCTTTTGCTATTACGGCAGAGAGTCTTTGCTATATGCCGGGTTATGGAATTGGTGATGCGGCTACCACTCTGGTGGGACAGACGCATGGAGCAGGGCGAGTAGGTTTGTGCAAGAATTTTGCTTATATGACAGTAGGACTGGGAATGGCTGTGATGGCTGTGATGGGAGTGGTGATGTATGTCTTTGCTCCTGAGATGATTGGCGTTCTTTCTCCGGTAGAAAGTATCCGTGAGATGGGTACCGTCTGTTTGCGCATCGAGGCTTTTGCTGAACCATTCTTTGCAGCCAGCATCGTGACCTACTGTGTTTGTGTAGGAGCGGGCGATACCAGAAAACCGGCGATGATCAATCTCGGTACCATGTGGCTGGTACGCCTCACTCTGGCTTATGCGCTTTCCAAGAGCTATAGCTTGGAGGGAGTATGGATAGCGATGGCTACCGAACTCACATTCAGGGGAATCCTCTTCCTTATCCGCCTCTTCAGAGGTTCATGGATGAAGAGTTTTCATGTAGGTTAGGATTGGTTTTCTGCCTCCAATGTTAGTTTTAGGTTAAGATTTGCATACATCGGGAAGATATTCTCTAAAATGTTTGCAAATCTTTTTTATTTTTCTTAATTTTGCATCGCAGACAGTAACCATGTTGCTGGTTTTGTCGTTATATATAGGTGAACTTGTTAAGTAGCATGATATATATAATAAGGTATATAGAAAGAATGATATAGAAAACAATAAATATATAAATAATTAAAATCAGATGAAACTAAGAAAGATTTTTGCAGCAGTTGTGCTGTTCCTTTCTGCAGGTACAGCGATGGCACAGCAGATGCCAGCTATTCCGGTAGACAAGAATGTGAAGATAGGTCGTCTTGATAATGGATTGACTTACTACATTCGTCACAACAGTTATCCTGAGCATGTAGCCAGTTTCTACATCGCACAGAAAGTGGGTTCTATCAATGAGAATGATGACCAGCGCGGTTTGGCTCACCTCCTCGAGCACCTCGCCTTCAACGGTACCGATCACTTCAAAGGTAATTCCCTCCAGGATTACCTGCAGAGCATCGGCGTGGAGTATGGTAGAAATCTCAATGCCTATACCAGCGTAGAGAAAACCGTATATTACTTCACCGATGTACCTACTACCCGCCCTACAGCCGTAGATTCATGCATGCTCATCCTCAAGGATTGGAGCAACGGTATCTCTCTTACCAAGGAAGCCATCAATGACGAGCGCGATGTGGTACACAATGAGTACCGTATGCGTATCGTAGGTCAGCAGCGCATGATAGAGCGTTCACTTCCTAAGCTCTATCAGGGCGAAAAGTATGGCTACCGTTTCCCTATCGGTTTGATGAGCGTTATCGATGGTTGTAAGCCAGAAACTCTCCGTGCTTACTACCGTAAATGGTATCGTCCAGACAATCAGGCTATTATCATCGTGGGTGATGTAGATGTAAATCATATCGAAGCTAAGATTAAGGAACTCTTCTCAGGTATCAAGGTACCTAAGAATGCCGCAAAGATAGAGAAGGTAGAAGTATCTGATAATGATTCAGCCATCTATGTTATCGACAAGGATAAGGAGCAGCAGGTTGATCTCTTCCAGGTTTATATGAAGCACAATGCTGTGCCAGATTCTCTGAAGGGCAATATGAGCTATCTCCTGAAGGGATACATGGATAACGTGATTTCTTCTATGATTGCTGCCCGTTATGCAGAGAAGGCATTGGAGCCAGACTGTCCATATCTCCAGGCAAATGCCGGTGATGGTTCATACCTGATTTCAAGTACTAAGGATGCTTTCACCCTTACCGGTGTGGCTAAGCCAGGAAAGATTAAGGAGGCTTATGCTGCTGTTCTCCGCGAGGCACAGCGTATGCATGAGTTCGGTTTCACAGCTACTGAGTATCAGCGTGCCAAGGATGAATTCATGAGCCAGGTTGACAAGGCGCTTGCCAACAAGGATAAGATGAAGAACGAGCAGTTTACCACCCAGTATGTGGATAACTTCACTTCTAACGAGCCTATCCCATCAGTAGAAGAGGAGAGCCAGATCTGGAAGATGGTAGTTCCAAACTTGCCTCTTGAGGTTATCAACAGCTATGCCAAGCAGTTGGTTTGCCAGAGCGATACCAACCTTGTATCATTGGTAATGATGCGCGAGCAGGCTGGTGCCGTTTATCCTACTGAGCAGGAACTTTCTGCCATTGTAAAGCAGGTACGTGCTGAGAAGCTCGAGGCTTATGTGGATAATGTTAAGCAGGAACCTCTCATCGCTCAGGCTCCTAAGGCTGGTAAGATTAAGAAGACTGTTGAGAACAAGAAGTTGGGATTCAAGGAGTTGACTCTTTCTAATGGCGCTAAGGTGGTATTGAAGAAGACTGATTTCAAGGACAATGAGATTGCTTTCGCAGCTTCAGCCAATGTGGGTTATTCTACTTTCGGCAAGGAAGACTTCCTGAATGCTGCATTTGCAGCAGATGTGCTCGATGCTAGTGGTCTTGGCGATTTCTCAAGCAATGAGCTTGATAAGGCTTTGGCAGGTAAGCAGGCTGGCGTTTCGTTCAGCTTGAGTCCTTTCAATCATGGTTTGAAGGGTAATTCTACTCCTAAGGACATCGAAACCCTGATGCAGCTCATCTATCTCAAGATGACCGCAGTAAGCAAGGACCAGAAGAGCTTCGACAATATGAAGAGTATGATGGCTACTGTTCTTGCCAACAAGAGCAACAACCCAAGCCTCGTATATCAGGATTCTGTTCAGAGCACCCTCTATTTGGGTAGCAAACTTGCCCGTGTACCAGAGGCAAGCGATATAAAGGATATCAACTACGACCGTATCCTGGAGATTGGTAAGCAGTTCTACGGCAATGCCAAGGACTTCACCTTCTATTTCGTAGGTAACTATGATGAGAAGACTCTCCTCCCACTCATCGAGCAGTATATCGCCAGTCTGCCAAACAATGGCTTCAAGCTGAAGAACAAGCAGATTCCTTATGCTAATGGTAAGGTAAGCAATGTCTTTACCAAAGCAATGGAGAATCCACAGAACCAGGCAACAGAGATCTGGTATACCAAGGCTCCATTCACCTTGCAGTATATGGTTCTTGCTGATGTTTCAGCCCGTTTGCTGGAGATGAAGTATTTGCGTACTATCCGTGAGGAACTCAGCGCTGCTTATCATGCAGGTGCAAACTATGGTTTGCTTCGCGATTATGATAACAAGGCTGCCATCTCTATTTCTGCCGTGGCTCAGTTGAACCCAGAGAAGTCGGATATCGCTATTCCTTACTTCTTCAAGGGTATGGACGAGACCATCGCCCAGCCAAATGCAGAAGACCTTCAGAAGGTAAAGGAGATTCTCCTGAAGCAGGCTGCTGTAAGCGAGAAGTCTAACGGCTATTGGCTTGGTGCGTTGAGCACATACGAGCGTATGGGTGTTGATACTCATAGCGATTACAAGGAGATGGTGAAGAATCTGAAGGCATCTGAGATTTCAGACTTCCTGAAGAATGTCATCTTGAAGAGTGGTAATCACTTCGAGATCATCATGAAGGCAGTGAAGAACGAGAAGTAAAATCTCGGACTAGATATAATAAACGAAAAAATCCCGTTGTACAAGCCAGATGGCTGACAACGGGATTTTTACGTTTTTTTCTTTTCCCAAAATTTTTGAAACTCATCATTTAAGAGTCGTTTCGAAAAATCTCTCTTTTAAAAGAAAGGATGCGTCCTTAACTATATATGTATAAGAGCATCATCTTTCCTCCTTTATTTCTTGTTTCTGAAGAGTATTAACCTCTTCTCTTTGCCTTAGAAGCAAGAGCCTCGCGGCGATCCTGGAGAATCTGTTGGCATCTATCGATAGCCTGATTCTGATTTTCTGAATTTACCTTAATTAAATCATTCATAACCTATTGATATTTGTTAACTGCTTGCAAAGATAGGGGTTTCTACCTATTTCTAGGTACAAAATGTATGAAAATGCGTGTTTTATTCGTTATTTTTTGATTTATGTCAAAAAAATGTGCAATCGTTTGAACAGTTTCCCCCTTTAGAATGATAATTGGTATTTCCTGAACGTTTTTTTCATTATCTTTTAAACGAATTGTCATCGCAATCGTCTATAATAACGTAAAAAGAGCAGAAATGCTGAGTTTTTAGGGAGATTCATACGCGAAATAGGGATTTTTCTTATCGTATTCCCGTTTTTTTTGCGAACTTTGCACCCGAAAGAACAATAGGAAGTATTGGGTATATATAAATAAGAGTGATAAAAATAAATATATAGAAAGCAATGAAAAAGGTATTTCTTTTGGCTGCCCTCGTGCTCGCATGCACAGCTGGCAGCAACGCAAGCGCTATGAACGAGGCAGCGCTCAATGCCTCAATGTCTGAAATGATGCCGGTTAAGAAAACGGCTAAGAAGACAACAAAGAAGACTTCAAAGAAGACTACGACCAAGAAGACTTCTACAAAGAAAACAACTTCTGCAGCATCTAACACAACAGCTGCGACTGCAACAACAACTGCAGCAACAACCAGCAATGTCGCTACATCTACCAGTGCAACCAGCAATGCAGGCTCAGCCGTTGCAGGTATCTTGGGTGCTGTACTGGGCGGAAACTCTAACAGCAGCAGTTCTGCAGGTAGCAGCATTATCAATGGCATTCTGAATAATGTAATCGGTTCAGGTACCTTCAGTAAGCAGGATCTCTGTGCCCATACCTGGAAGTACAGCAAGCCGGGATGCGCCTTTACTTCTGAGAATCTCCTGGCAAAGGCTGGCGGTGAGATTGCTGCCAACAAGGTAGAGGAGAAGTTGGGTGAGTATTACAGCAAGTTTGGTTTCAGCGGTTCAAATACTTATTTCACCTTCAAAACTGATGGAACTTTCGCAGCCAAGATAGACGGCAAGTCATGGCAGGGCAATTATACTTTTGATGAGAAGACTCATGCCATTCAGATGAAGGGCTTGCTCTTGAGTATGTCGGGTTATGCTACGAAGACTACCAACGGCATCAGCCTGCTTTTCGACCAGACAAAGTTGCTCAACCTCATCAAGACCATGGGTGCCCTCAAGGGCAGTTCTACCCTCAGCGCTATCGGTACTATCGCCAATAATTACGATGGTATGCGTGTAGGTTTCGAGATGACTAAGTAATCCTGAAGGATAGAATCCATAACTGAGCCTTCTGTTGGAGTGGGCTCAGTCAATAGGAATCGCCCTGTAAGAAGTAAAGCATCTTTCAAGCTATGCTTTGCTCTTTACAGGGCGATTTTTCTTGTTTATTTCACGTTCAGTTTCATTGTCTTTACATCCTTGCTGTTGGTTCCTATCATAATCTGGAAGTCGCCTGGTTCTATCACGTGCTTCAGATCTGCGTTGTAGAACTTGAGCATATCTGGGGTGATATCAAAGCTTACCTCCTTGCTTTCACCTACTGCCAGATGGATGCGCTGGAAACCTTTCAGCTCCTTTACAGGGCGGGAGATGCTGGCTACCATGTCACGGATGTAGAGCTGCACAATCTCGTCGGCATCGCGGGAGCCATTGTTCTTAATGGTGACGCTAGCTGTAATCTTCTTGCCATCCTGCCATTCGGTAGCCTCCTCATTGCTGATGTCGGCCTCCTGGCTGCTCAGGCGGAAGTCGCTGTATGAAAAGTAGGTATAGCTCAAACCGTAACCGAAAGGATAGAGCGGACCATTGCTTACATCCAGACAGTTGCTGGCAAACTTGGCAAACTTCTCATTATCGTCTGCTACAGGGCGACCGGTGTTCTGATGGTTGTAGTAGAGAGGCTCCTGACCGGTGGTCTTAGGCATCGAAGTGGTGAGTTTACCCGATGGCGATTTGTCGCCAAAGATAACATCGCAGAGTGCATCGCCCATCTCTGAACCTCCAAACCATACATTCATGATGGCTGGTACATGGGCTTTCTCCCAGGTAAGAACCGTAGGGCGGCCTGCAAAGTTGAGGAGCACTACTGGCTTGCCCGTCTTCAGGAGTTCGGCGAGCAGTTCGCGCTGTACGTCCGGCATCTCCAGGTTGGTACGGCTACCGCATTCGCCGCTCATCTCGGCACTTTCGCCCATAGCACATACTATCACGTCGGCCTCTTTAGCAATCTTCAGCGCTTCAGCCTTCATCTCAGCCTCGTTGCCCCAGTTGATTGGTTTACCGGATTCGCCGTTTTGCTGCAGTTCCTTATTGCGCCAGATATTGCTTCCCTGGGCATATAATAAGGTGGCTTTTCCGGCAAGAGCATGCTCCATCGCTTCCTTGATGGTGGTATATTTAGATGGTACCTGAGCCACGCTCCATGTACCGGCTATGTTGTTTCGGGTGTCGGCAAGCGGACCTATCAGGGCTATCTTTCCTTCCTTTTTCAGTGGCAGGATATTGCCTTCGTTCTTCAGGAGCACGAAGGTCTCTGCTGCTACATTGCGGGCTGCCTGACGGTTCTCTGCGGTATAAATCTCGCTCTTGCTGCGCTTGGTGTTGCAGTAGCGGTAAGGGTCGCTGAACAGGCCCAGTTTATATTTCGCTTCCAGAATGCGGCGGCAGGCGATATTCACATCTTCCTCGCTCACCTTTCCTTCTGCTATGCTCTTAGCCAGATGCTTTACGAAGGCGTTGGAACACATATCCATGTCGGTACCCGCCTTCAGTGCCTGTTCTGAAGCCTCCTGGATGTCTTTTGCCGTTCCGTGCTGCAGAATCTCGGTGATAGAAGCGTAATCGGTAACCACGAAACCGTTGAATCCCCACTGCTTTCTCAAGACATCGGTCATCATCCATTTGTTGGCTGTAGCAGGTATGTAGTCGATGAGATTGAATGAAGACATCACGCTGCCCACGCCAGCCTTCACCACTGCCTCGTAAGGTGGAAGATACTGGTTCATCATTCGCACGCGGCTCATATCTACCGTGTTATATTCCTTACCGCTCTCAACGCCTCCGTACAGGGCAAAATGCTTCAGACAGGCCATGATGCGGTTGGCTCTCAGAATCTCTTCTGTGCGCATATCCACGCCCTGGTAGCCCTGTGTCATCGCTGCTCCCATCACGCCGCTCAGATAAGGATCCTCGCCATTTCCTTCGCTTATTCGTCCCCAGCGGGCATCGAGTGCAATGTCTACCATAGGAGAGAAAGTCCAGTTGATGCCGTCGGCACTTGCTTCCTTGGCTGATACTTCGCCTACTTTCTTCAACGCCTCGGTATCCCATGAGCAGGAGAGGGCGAGAGGGATAGGGAACATCGTTTCGTAACCATGAATCACGTCCATACCTACGAGCAGCGGAATGCCCAGACGGCTGTTCTTGATGGCGATTTCCTGCAGAGCCTTGATCTTATCGAGGCCTTTGATGTTGAAAACTCCGCCCATGTTACCCTGGGCGATATCGCTGCCTACCTGAGTATCAAGTGCGCCGCCGGTGGTGATGTCGCCAGCTACCATCAGGTTCAGCTGACCAATCTTCTCCTGTAGTGTCATCTTCGCCATCAGTTGGTCGATATACTCCTTCATGGGTAGAATCTTGCCTTTCTTGGTTGTGGCAGTTACTTTTTTCTTAGGGGCTGCTGTATGGGCGAAAGCAGGTGCTGCCATAGAACCAGCCAAAAGAAATGTGAGTGATAAAAGTGCTGTTCTCATTGTTTATTATGTTAATTGTTATTTTTATGTTTATCTTTTGCAAAGATAATAAAAAAGATGATACGATGCGCGATAGAAATGTTAAAATGTGGATGAATTTTTCTTTTTAGATAGGAATGTGTCTGATAATGAGATGGATAAGAAAATGGAGAATATATAAAAAGTGGATGCGGTATAGACGAAAAATGCGAAGAAATCTATATTTCTTCTATATTTGATTTGTCGTTTCCGATTTTTTTATTACTTTTGCACATGAAACCTCATGAAAATAAATCAATCTTAAACGGAATCAAGTTGATGTATCGCGTAAATGAATTATGGGGAAAGGCATTCTTCTTCCTGCTCTTTGTCTTGATGCCTCTTTCTCTTGCAGCAAAAACAACAGATAATATAGAGCAGCTTTTTCAGAGTCTGGACAACGCCATTGCCCATTCGGCTGATTATGTGAAGGTACGTGAAGCCCGAATTCGCGATTGGGAGCAGAAACTGAAGACCGCCAGGCGCCTAAGCAGTAAGTATGATGCCTGTTTTGCGCTCTTTGAGGAATACCGCTCCTACAAGAACGACATGGCGCTGAAATATATCAACCGATGTATGGAACTGGCCATCAGAATGGGCGATAAAAAGAAGGTGGAAAATGCTAAGGCGCTGCTTGCTTTCCAGGAGTCGACCACGGGCGATTATGTCGAATCATACGACCTGCTGAAGTCTGTCAATATCGCTGATCTTGATGCAGAGGGCAGGCGCAACTACCTCTGGGCTTGCCAGCATCTGTATGGCGAGATGGCATATTATTCCAACGTTCCCTCTTTGAAGAAATATTATACAGGCAAGCGTAATGCCTATCAGGCTGCAATAGACAGCACATTCAGCCATGATGATGACCTTTATCTGCAGATGCAGGAGGTGAGGGCACGCGATGCAGGCAATATGAAGGAGGCTTTGCGATTGAGCGATAAGCGGCTGTCGATGACGAAACCGGGCACCCATCAGTATGCCATTGTACAGTTTTATCGCGGCTTGACCTACAATCAGTTTGGCGATGAAGAGCAGTTTCTCAGCTGCCTTTTGCGTTCTGCTATCTGCGATGTCCAGTTGGCTGTGATGGACCAGGGGTCGCTCTGGGAACTCGCCAATCTGCTCAATGCCGAACCGGGCGAGCAGAAGCGCTCTCACGAGTATATCAAGTTTGCCTGGAAGTCGGCTACCATTTTCAATACGCCTAGCCGCAGCCGCCAGATCATGCCTGTACTCACGCATATTGAGGAGGAATATCAGAAAGAACTTTCTTCGGGCAACCAGCATCTGCGGCTCATGGTAGCGTGTTCTGCCATGCTTCTCTTTGTGGTTATGCTCTTGCTCTACTATGTCAACAAGCAGCGCAAGCGCATTGCTGCGGCCCATCATAAGCTGAAGGAAACCAACCATGCCTTGCAGTTGGCAAATGAGCGTCTTAACGAGATGAACCATTCTCTCAACGAGAGTAACAAGATGAAGGAAGTATATATTGGTCGATTCCTGCGCCTTTGTGCCATCTATGTCGACAAGATAGAGACCATGCGCAAGCGAGTAGTGAAACTGGTGAAGGCTAGAGAACTCAACAAGTTGCTGGAGCAGATGCAGGCTGGCGAGGCCTACATGGGCGAGCTGTATGAGTATTTCGATTCCGCCTTTCTGAAGCTCTTCCCTAACTTTGTTGAGGAGTTCAATGCCCTCTTGAGACCTGAAGAGCGTATCGTGCTCGAAGATGACAGCCGTCTTTCTACCACCCTCCGTATCTTTGCCCTTATCCGTTTGGGCATCGAGGACAGTTCTAAGATTGCCGAGTTCCTTCACTATTCTGTGAACACTATCTATAATTATCGCGCCAAAATCAAGAATAGTGCCATCTGTGACAGGGAAGAGTTCGAGCAGCG
>ERZ1023701.494-NODE-494-length-11833-cov-11.092206_pt1 | contig 11833 bp, 7 predicted proteins | sample MGYA00380350_ERZ1023701 | MGnify/ENA primary metagenome ERZ1023701 (study PRJEB33179, sample SAMN07449025) | human gut metagenome | biome: Human-gut; feature: Human associated habitat; material: Faeces | host: Homo sapiens | place: India:Kasaragod | collected... | reverse complement strand
GAGTAATAATATATGAAGGATAAAGTGTATATTAAGATAAAAGGACTTGCATTGGAGGAACAGTCTGTTGATGGAAGTATCACAGAGGAGGCGGACAATGTTGAGGTTATAAGTGTGGGAAGGCACACAAGCCGCAACGGTAAGGAGTATATTAAGTTTGAGGAAGTATACGATGGTGCAAGTGAGAAGTCGCTCACTATTATAAAGATAACTGATGACAGTATTGAGGTGAGCAAAAAAGGCGCTATAACAACATGTATGGAGTTTGCTAAGAACAAAAGAACATTAAGCTGTTATAATACGCCGTATGGAAGTATTGATATTGCTATATTTACAAGTGTTCTTGACATTAAAAGGGAAGAAGACAGGATAGATGCAGCCATAGAATATACTATGGAGGTTAATAATCAGCAAATGAATACTAACAGGGTTGAAATAGAGATTACAAGTAAGAGTATAGAACTGTAGAAGTGTGATGTAAGGTGAAACTATGTGTGTATCTGTCAGATTTTGTGGAAGTCATAAGCAGTCACCGGAGTACTACAGGAAACTGTCCGGATATACATCCTGAAGACTGGCTATTTAGCATCATAGAGAAACAGGAGATTAGATATCATGGAGAAAAATCTTACAACCGGAAGTGTACTTAAGACGATAATATATTTCGCACTTCCATATCTTTTATCATATTTTTTACAGACCTTATATGGTATGGCAGACCTTTACATAACGGGGCAGTTTAACGGCGTTGACTCTATAACGGCGGTGTCAAATGGAAGTCAGGTTATGCATATGCTTACAGTTATAATTGTTGGTCTTGCTATGGGAACAACGGTTATAATAGGCAAAGCCATAGGCGGCAATAAGCTTGATAATGCAGGCAGGGCTATAGGTAATACAATAACATTATTTATGGGAATTGCCATAGTGATGACAATAGTGTTTCTTATAGCAGCAAAGCTGATAGTGCTGCTTATAGGAGTACCGCAGGAGGCTGTTGCCGGAACAGTAAGGTATCTTATAATATGTTTCATCGGAATTCCATTTATAACAGCTTATAATATAATAAGTTCCATATTCAGAGGACTTGACGATGCTGCGGCTGTTGGCATAGTTGAGAAAATGATAAGTGCAATATTCATAATTCCATCATCTATGCTTGCTACAGTGTCGGCGCTTTCAGCCCAGAATATAGGTGCAGGAAAGTATGACAGGGCGGCGAAGACACTTAAGTATGCAACTATGATTACAAGTGTGTATGGCGTATTTATGGCAGTTATTATGCAGGTGCTTGCGGCACCACTTCTTGCATTATTTACAAAGGATGCGGCAGTTGTTGTTCTTGGAACACAGTATATGAAGGGATATATTATCGACAGCATATTTGCAGGAGTGCATTTCTGTTTCAGCGGCTACTTTGCAGCATATGGAAAGTCATATATCGGATTTATGCATAATATTATATCAATAACCTTTGTGCGTGTGCCGGGTTCATACCTTGCCTCGAAGCTGTTTGGTGATACGCTCTTTCCTATGGGACTGGCAGCACCAGCGGGCTCACTGTTGTCGGTTATTATATGTGTGTGCGCGTATATATATCTGAAGCGAAGCGGTAAATTGGAACCGGTGGCAGCGTAGATTAAGAAAAAATAAATTATGATACAATGAGCGCAAAAGAAAAAGAAGCGGTTGCGAAGCAGACATTTACTTTTCTTGCGCTATTAATGAACAGTCACGCAAAGCAATTACGGCAGTTATCAGGGTAATCCTGATAGCTGCCTTTTTTAATACACTTGACGGGCGTTGTATACTTTCTATGTATAGAACAGTTGCGCGAAAGCATTAATCAGAATATAATAAAGATAGACTAAAAGCTGTTATTTACTGGCAGATATTGGCAGAACTTTAGAAAAAACGTGCGCGGAAATGGAGATTAATATGAATTCAACATTAAAAAGAACATGGGCAGAAATAAATCTTAATGCTCTTGCTCATAATTATAATACATTAAGAGAAAGAATAGGCAGTAATGTAAAGTTCTTAGGAGTGGTTAAGGCGGATGCATATGGACATGGTTCAGTACAGGTAAGCAGGCTGCTTGAAAAGCTTGGTGCAGATTATCTTGCAGTGAGCAGTATAGATGAAGCGATAGAATTAAGGCATAATGGCATAACAATGCCAATACTTATACTCGGACATACTCCTAAGGAAGAGGTAGGAGAGCTTATAAAGAATAATATCACACAGGCTGTAACTTGTAAGGCAAAGGCGCTTGAATACAGCGAAGAGGCAGTTAAATGTAATGGCACATTAAAGATACATATCAAGGTTGATACAGGTATGTCACGACTTGGTTATCTTTGTGATGGTGATTACTTTGACAGCGGTGTTGAAGGAATATGTGAAGGCTGTGAGCTTCCGGGACTTATGCCTGAGGGTATATTTACACATTTTGCAGTGTCAGATGAACCGGGAGAAGAGTGCAGGGCTTATACAAAGCACCAGTTTGAGCTGTTTACAAGTGTGATAGATGCAGTAGAAAAGAAGCTTGGAAAGAAGTTTCAGATAAGACACTGTGCCAATACAGGTGCGGTTGCAAGGTATCCTGAGACATGGCTTGATATGGTAAGACCGGGACTTCTTCTGTATGGATATGGTGAGTTTGCAGAGGAACTTGGCTTAAAGCCGGTTATGTCACTTAAGACAACGGTAAGCACAATAAAGACATACCCTGCTGGAACTGCTATAAGCTATGGCGGAATATATAAGACAGACAAGAAGACAAGAATGGGTGTTGTTCCTTATGGATATGCCGATGGATTTTTCAGATGCCTTTCTAACAGATATGAGCTTATGACAAGTGAGGGCTTAGTTCCACAGAGAGGCAAGATATGTATGGATATGTGTATGATAGACCTGACAGATAAGATGGGCGTTGATGTTGGAAGTGAAGTAGAGATATTTGGAGATAACAATCCTATTGAAAAGATGGCAGAGCTTGCGGGAACTATTCCTTATGAGCTGACATGCGCAGTAAGTAAGAGAGTTCCAAGAATATATATGCAGGATGGAAAGGTTGTTGAAAAGGAGTTAATGCTTCGCGGTTAGTGCGGGGAGTGCACAGATGACAGAACAAACCAGAAAATATGAACAGGAGAGAAGCTTATGAAACGAACAGCGGCGATGCTGCTTGCACTTGTTATGCTTGTTATGACAGGCTGCGGCGGTAAAAGCAAAAACATAAGAGTAGGTGCGGCTGATATCGGTGGTGTGTATTATGCATATTCAAGCACATTTGCACAGATAGCACACGAAGATATGAGCGGTTATACTTTTGAAACCAAGACAACAGCAGGTTCGGTAGCGAACTTAAGGCTTATATCAGGTGGTTATATCGACCTTGGAATAGTTCAGGCAGATATGCTTAGTGATGCCTATAACAGCAGGGGCACCTTTGAAAATGGCGATTACCAGAAGGGGTATAAGGCACTTGCGTCACTGTATATAGAAGCATGTCAGATAGTCGTAAGAAAGGAGTCAGGTATCAGCTCTATAGATGACCTTGTCGGAAAGACAGTGAGCATAGGTGCAGCAGAGTCAGGAACAGAGAAAAATGCTGAGGAGATACTTAAGGTAAGCGGCATAACAGAGGAGCTTGTAAAGACAGTCAATATGGACTATGCAGAGGCGGCAGAAAAGCTTGCTGACGGTAAGATAGATGCGATGATTTGTACAGCCGGAATAAGAACGGGTATAATAGAACAGATATCAAAAAGCTGTGACATAGATGTTATAAGTCTTGATGACAAATGTATTGAAAAGCTTCTGACAGCTTATCCTTTGTATGAAAAATATACAATTCCTGCGGGAACATATCAGGGACAGAATGAGCCTGTAAGCACGATAGGCGTAAGGGCGGTGCTTATAGCATCTTCAAGCCTTTCAGACTCAACAACAGAACAGATAACAAGTCTGATATTCTCACACAGTTCAGACTTTAAAAATGCAACTTCACTTGATGCTTTATTCGATGTCAAGGAAGGAGCAAATGGCGTGGATATTCCATTTCATGCAGGAGCGGCGGCGTATTATGCTAAACAGGGTGTTAATGTTAAGACAGAATGACAGTAACCGTAACGGATATTGTCACCCTGACTGCTTATGGGTATAAGTATGATACTTATTAAAGGGCAGTAAAAAAACTGTTATATATAGCAGGTATAGTTAATACGTTTATGAAATGGAGATATATATGAAAATTCAGTTAGATATGTATCAGACAATGGCTGTTGCTGTAGTAGTTCTGATGCTAGGAAGTTATTTACGAAAGAGAATAAGCATACTTGAGAAGTTCTGTATACCAGCACCTGTAGTTGGCGGTTTTTTATTTGCAATATTCACATGCATATGCTATGCGACAGGAATTCTTGAATTCGAGTTTGATGATATATTAAAAGAGGTATGTATGGTCTTTTTCTTTACATCTGTAGGGTTTCAGGCCAATCTTAAGGTGCTTAAGAAGGGCGGAAAGTCTATGGTAATATTTCTTGGACTTGTAATTGTGCTTATATTTACGCAGAACCTTGTTGCCGTAGGACTTTCAAAGCTTCTTGGACTTAATTCACTTATAGGAATGTGTACAGGCTCTATACCTATGGTCGGAGGACATGGTACAGCGGGCGCATTTGGTCCTGTACTTGAGGATTTTAATGTGCAGGGTGCTACAACCATATGTACAGCAGCCGCTACATTTGGACTTATATTCGGAAGTATCATAGGCGGACCTTTAGGTAAAAGACTTATAGATAAAAAGGACCTTTTAAAGACAGCTATTCTTGAGGATGACAGCCTTTTAGTCGAGGATGAGAAGAAACACGAACGTCATACACAGATGTATGCAGCGGCGGTATTCCAGCTCATCATAGCAATAGGAATAGGAACAATATTTTCATGGGCACTTACTAAGACAGGTATGACTTTCCCTATATATATAGGTGCGATGATTGCGGCAGCTCTTATGCGTAATATTGCGGAGTACTCAAGCAATGAGAATTTCGCTATACATATGGGTGAGATTAATGACCTTGGTGGTATAGCACTTTCGCTGTTCCTTGGTATGGCGATGATTACACTTAAGCTGTGGCAGCTTACAGCACTTGCACTTCCACTTGTTATACTGCTTTTGGCACAGGCGCTTGTAATAATGCTGTATACATATTTTGTAGTGTTCAATGTTATGGGAAGAGATTACGATGCGGCAGTGCTTGTTGCAGGAACATGCGGCTTCGGTATGGGTGCAACACCTAACGCTATGGCTAATATGCAGGCGCTTTGTGATAAGTATGTGCCATCTGTCAAGGCGTATCTTATAATTCCTCTTATAGGAAGTCTGTTTGCAGATTTCCTTAACAGCCTGATTATTACGTTATTTATTAATCTGCTGTAAAATGTGAGAGGCAAATGTAATGTTGGAATTAAGATTAATATGAGGAGGAATGCTATGTTTAATTTTTTAAAGAAAATGCGTAATAAAGATAACACTCCTAAAAAGGGTTACGACCTTTCGTATGATAATCTGGCTATTCCGGAAATTCATATAAAGGGCAATGCAGATGCAAAGCCTGGTGGGAGTGATAACAAGGTAAACGGGCAGCAGGCAGAAGGTGCCGATGGCGCAGGTGATGTCAATGCACAGAATGTCAGAGCAGGCAATGAAGATATGGCAGCAGATAATGCTGACTACCACGCACATATGCATAAGAAGACACATGTTACTTATGACGGAGTTGCAGTTCCAGAGATACATTTTAAAGAAAATGATTAAAAAGGTGTTGTTAATTAAATTATCCCGTGGTACAATAACAACCAGCAAAAGCAAATAATTAAAAGCCTTGACGGAAAAAGTAGTATATGTGTGACATCCAGAGAGAGCTGTGTGTGGTGGAAGCAGCTTATGAAGCTATTATATGAAAACCATTCCCGAGCTGTGCGTAGAAGAAGCATATACGTGAGTATATACTTTGAAGCGTTACCGTGTGGTGTACGTTACAGACCATTAAAGTGAAATATAAGGTGGAACCGTGTGAAAGCACCCTTAGGCAGGCGAAAGTGTACCTACCTGAAGGTGCTTTCGTTGCATTTACACCAGAAGTATGCAGACAAGAGCATATGTGAATTCTGGCATTATTGAAAAAATCGGACATTATTAGAAGGAGAAAAACAATGGTTAATTTCAAAGAAGACGAACAGTTAAAGACATTAAATCATTCATGTGCGCATCTTATGGCACAGGCTATCAAGCACCTTTATCCACAGGCTAAGTTCTGGGTTGGACCAGTAGTAGCAGAAGGTTTCTACTATGATGTAGACCTTGGCGATGATGTTATAAGGGATGAAGATATTCCTAAGATTGAAAAGGAAATGAAAAAGGTTGCAAAGAGCGGCAAGAGAATTGTCCGTAAGGAAATCTCAAAGGAAGAAGCTATGGAGATGTTCAAGGATGATGAGTATAAGTTAGACCTTATCTCTAATCTTGAAGACGGAACAATCTCTTGTTATGAGCAGGGCGACTTTACTGACCTCTGTCGTGGACCTCACGTAGATAATGTTAAGTTATGCCGTAACTTTAAGTTACTCAGACATTCAGGTGCATACTGGAAGGGTGACAGCAACAATAAGGTTCTTCAGAGAATTTACGGTGTATGTTTCCCAACACCAGAAGAACTTGAAGCACATCTTCAGGAGCTTGAAGAAGCAAAGGAAAGAGACCACAGAAAGATAGGTAAGGATATGCAGCTCTTTATGGTGGATGACCTTATCGGACGTGGACTTCCTATGTATCTTCCAAAGGGTTATATTATCTGGCAGGAGCTTGAAGATTATATAAAGGGTAAGGAAAGAAAGCTTGGTTACCAGCATGTTCTTACACCTTGTGTAGGTACAGTTGACCTTTACAAGACATCAGGACACTGGGATCATTATAAGGAAAATATGTTCCCAGCTATGCAGGTTGATGATGAAAGCTTTGTACTTCGTCCAATGAACTGTCCTCATCATATGATGATATATGCTAACAGACTTCATTCTTACAAGGATCTTCCTATAAGAATTGGTGAGATTGCACATGACTTCAGATATGAGTCAAGTGGAACATTAAAGGGTATTGAAAGAGGAAGACATTTCTGTCAGAATGATGCACATCTTTTTGTTACACCAGAGCAGATTAAGGATGAAATATCAAGCGTAGTTGACCTTATATTCAGCACATATAAGGACTTTGGCATCACTAATTACCGTTGTGTACTTTCTCTTCGTGACCCAGAGAACAAGACTAAGTATCATGATGATGATGAAATGTGGAATAAGGCTGAAAATGCTTTAAGAGATGTTATGAACAGTCTTGGCATTGAATATACAGAGGAAATTGGTGAGGCTGCATTTTACGGTCCTAAGCTTGATGTTAATGTTAAGCCAGCTGTTGGTAATGAGATTACACTTTCAACATGTCAGTTAGATTTCTGTCTTCCAGCTAAGTTTAATCTTTCATATGTTGACAAGGATGGCGAGAAGAAGACTCCTGTTGTGCTTCACAGAGCTATACTTGGTTCTCTTGACAGATTTATGGCTTATATACTTGAGGAAACAAAGGGTAATCTTCCAACATGGCTTGCACCAGTTCAGGTAAGAGTAATGCCTGTTAAGACTGATAATGAAGATATTATGAATTATGCCCATAAGATAGTAGATGCTCTTGCTGAAAAGGATGTAAGAGTAGAGCTTGATGACAGAGCAGAGAAGCTTGGTTATCGTATGCGTGAAGGCCAGATTCAGAAGGTTCCATATCTTCTTGTTATTGGCTTTAATGAGCAGGAAAATGAAACTGTATCTTACAGACTTCACGGTGAGCAGGATACTACAACACTTGCGCTGGATGAGTTTGTTAAGAAGATTGAAACAGAGATAAAGAATAAGGTTAGATAATGGATGTTGTTGTCAGGTTATTAACGGACGGACGACATAATATAAGCGGATGTCTATAGTACAGACATCCGCTTATATTATGTCTGACAGTGGCGGAATTCACAAAAGACAGCGTGTTTGAACTGTATTGTATGGCAGTAGTATTAATATGCAAAATATAAGAAGCAGCACAACCGGCTTTCAAGTGTGTCCTACGCAATACTCGCGACAGCTATCCCGTAACTTATGTCTGTCTTTGGCAGAATATAATAATAAAAAGCGACAAAATATCCATATACTTTTAATAAATAAACAACATTGTTTTTATAAATGGTACTAATTTACCACGTTAAAGTATGTACATTATTATACAATATTGCTAATATAAGCGAGTAAAACATCATATGTACAAGGGATATTGTACAAATAAATGTATTGGGAGGCATAACATGAAAGCTAATATTAGCAGAAGTGCCCGCAAAGGATGGGCATGGATACTTGCAGCACTGATGGTTGTAAGTGTCATTATTCCAACAACTATATCTACCGCAAAGGCAGAGGTTGGAGCAGTACAGTTTAACGGGACAGCAGAAGGCTGGCTTGAGTCAGCTTATGCAGAATGGGCGGTTGATAAAGAGGCAGACGGATATACAGCGTATATCAAAAAAGCTTCACAGTCAGATTCAGCATACGCAAGAATTGATAATGAACTCATAAGAAAGTATAAGAATTACTATAGGGTTGATGCTGTTGGTCTTGCGGCAGGTGACTATGTTATTAAGGTAGTGCCAGTAAAGAATGGTAAAGAGGTAACTGCCAAAGCTGAGGTGACAGATGTACTCAGCGTAAGCTCATATGACAGGTCTGGTTTCGCATTTTCTTCTGAATCAAGATATAAGACAGGTTCGGGAGCATATAACGAAGACGGAACACTTAAGAGTGATGCAATCGTTCTTTATGTAACTAATGATAATGCAAAGACTATAACAGCCGGCATTATGGAAGCAAAAGGCGAAAAGCAGTATACAGGTCTTCAGACAATTATCGATGCATATACAAAGAGTGCCAGCAAGGGTGTAGAAACAAGGGCACTTGATGTAAGGGTAATAGGATGTCTTACAGATGCAGGTATGGATAAGTTCTCAAGCTCATCTGAGGGTGTGCAGATAAAGGGAGCAAGTGCTTATTCTAATCTTAATATGACTTTGGAAGGAATAGGCGAGGATGCAAGTATAAGCGGATTCGGTTTCCTTTTAAGAAATGCAGGAAATGTTGAGATGAGAAATCTTTCAATTCTTAACTTTATGGATGATGGAATTTCTCTTGATACAGCAAACTGCAATGTATGGATACATAATGTAGACCTTTACTACGGCAAGGTTGGCGGGGATGCTGACCAGGCAAAGGGTGATGGTTCTATCGATATAAAGGGTGATTCACAGTATATAACAGTTTCATATGTACATTTCTATGACTCAGGAAAATGTTCTTTATGTGGTATGAAGAGTGAGAGTGGTCCTAACTACATCACATATCATCATAACTGGTTTGACCATTCAGACTCAAGACATGCCAGAGTAAGAACAATGTCAGTACATATGTACAACAATTATTATGATGGAAATGCAAAGTATGGCGTAGGTTCAACTATGGGTTCTTCTATATATGTAGAAAACAACTACTTTAGAAACTGCAAGTATCCTATGCTTTCATCTAATCAGGGTACAGATGCTTTAGGCGAAGGTACATTTTCAGGTGAGAATGGTGGTATTATCAAAGCTTATGGTAATGAGATAGTTGGTGCAACAGGTATCATATATGCCAATGCAGCATCAGTTACAGGTGAAGCTGCCAATTCTACAACATTTGATGCATATCTTGCTTCTTCTGCAAGTGAGAAAGTACCATCATCATACAAGACAGCAGCAGGTGGTACATCATATGATAACTTTGATACAACTAAGGACCTTGGAGTTAAGGCAGGAAGCCTTATAGCAGCAAAGGATGTTCCAGCACTTGTTACATCTTCAAAAGGAGCAGGAAGTCTTGGCGGTGGTGTTATCGACTGGAAGTTCAGCGATGAAGACGACACAGCATACGTTGTAGATAAAGATTTAAAGGCTGCAGTTACTAATTATAAGAATACAGAGCTTGTAGCAGTTGGCGGAACTAATGCCAGCATAGTAACTCCAGAACCTTCAACAGATGAAACAACAAAAGCAACAGAGAGTACTACAAAGGCTACAGAGAAGGCAACAACTTCAAAGGCTACAGAAAGTACTACAAAGGAAACAGAAAAGGCTACAACTTCTAAGGCAACAGAAGCAACAAAGGAAACAGAAAAGGAAACTACAGGTTCAGATACTAACAACAGTTATGATAAGACAAGCCTTGATTATTCAGGCGCTTATACTGACTTAAGTACAAAGAAAGATTCTGACTTTAAAAATGCAAAGTATGTTTCATCATCATCAGAAATTCTGTCAGCAATAAATAGTGCAAAGGCAGGAGATGTTATTATTGTCAAAGATGGAACTTATAAGTTCACAGACACAATAGTTATCAATAATGCTATGAATGGAAAGAATGGTGCTTACATAGTTGTTAAGGCAGCAGATGGTGCCAGTGTTAAGTTTGACTTTTCAGCACAGACACTTGATGGTGCAAACAGAGGTGTTGTTGTAGATGGTGATTACTGGTATTTCGAGGGAATTAACTTCTATGGAGCTGGTGATAACGGAGTATTACTTGCAGGTAACAATAACATTTTTGAAAAATGTGTATTTGAGGCAAACAGGGATTCAGGCCTTCAGATATCAAGATATGACACAACAGCAGCAACTAAGGATTTATGGCCATCAAACAACCTTATAATCAACTGTACATCGTTTGATAACTGCGATTATCCAGACCAGGGTGGTACAGGTGAAAATGCTGATGGTTTCGCAGCAAAGCTTACATGCGGCGAGGGTAATGTATTTGATGGATGTATATCATACTGTAATTCAGATGATGGATGGGACCTTTTTGCAAAGTCTGCTACAGGTCCTATCGGCGTAATAACTATAAGAAACTGTGTATCATTTGGTAACGGAACACTGTCTAATGGTGTTCATTATGCAAATGGTGATATGAATGGTTTCAAGCTTGGTGGTTCTGGTGTTGGTACACCTCATGTTGTACTTAACTGTCTTTCATTTAATAATGGAGCAACAGGATTTACTGATAACAACAACCCATCAGGTCTTACAATTATAAATGCTACAGCATGGGGTAATGGACAGTCAGCAAAGAAGGGTAACTTCTTGTGCTACAGAGCTTCAAGTGAAGCTGTATATGTTGGGCTTGTTTCAGCAAATGCTATAGACTCAGATAAGTTTACAGGTAATATGAGTGACTCTATATATTACAATTCAGGTAAGTATTTCAGACTGTCAGGTGTATTACCAACACCTGTTGTAAATGGTGACAAGAAGGGTACAGTTGTAGATAATCCGGCTACAGTAACTGGAATGTTTAAGAATACAGATAATTCCATTAATCTTAATGGTGATATAGATAAGCAGTTAAGAAATGTTGACGGAACTATCAATATGAACAACCTTTATGAAACACAGGGCAGTTATGCAACTCTTGGTGCACACTTTAATGCAGCTAACCAGATTATAAGCGTTACAGGAAAATCATCAGATGAGGTAAAGCCAACAGAGAAAGAAACAGAGTCTGTAACAGAAGCTACAACAAAAGCAACAGAAAAGACAACAGAAGCCACAAAGGCTACAGAGAAAAGATCAGCAGCCACATCAAAGAATACAAAAAAGAGAACAACAGCAACAAAAAATTCAACAAATCAAACAACAGAAAAAAAAAAAAA
>ERZ1023701.493-NODE-493-length-11834-cov-10.613550_pt1 | contig 11834 bp, 10 predicted proteins | sample MGYA00380350_ERZ1023701 | MGnify/ENA primary metagenome ERZ1023701 (study PRJEB33179, sample SAMN07449025) | human gut metagenome | biome: Human-gut; feature: Human associated habitat; material: Faeces | host: Homo sapiens | place: India:Kasaragod | collected... | reverse complement strand
TTATAGCAAACTCCAATATACCTTCAATACAATTTTAATTACCTCTATAAACATAATATTTATATTTATCGGTATTTTCATAAATAGCCATCAATTGTTCATAAGCTAAAGAATTAGAAACATCACGTTTTAGAATTTCATAATAATAATTGGCTGCCTCATCTTTCTTTTCAAGAATTAAAGATAAGTGACCAAGTCGTTCTAATATACCTACATCATCAGGATTATGTTGATATTCTCTTTTATATTCTTCATAAGCTTGTTCATATTGTTCGTTTGCTTCAAATTGTTCAGCCAACTGTAAACTCATTTATAATTACTCCTTTTTGTATAAAATATTTGCTTAACCGATTATAACACTATTTCTGAGATAGTTCAATCTAGTTATATGTATTTTGAGCACTAGCCATATCATTATCAAAATAATATTCAATAGCTTCAACAGATGTTTTTAAAACAGGTTTCAAAGACTCTAACTGGTCTTTGTAGAAATTTTGCAAAACAAAAGTTTCTGATGGTACTGGCGGTTGTGGACCAATTCCAATTTTTAGTCTTGCAACAGATTGAGTACCAACACATTTGATTACTGATTTAATACCGTTGTGCCCACCATCAGAACCATTCGGACGAAATCTCATCTTTCCGAGTTCTAAAGACAAATCATCATAAACCACCAACACGTCAGATACATCAATTTTGTAATAATTCATAACCAATTGAACAGCATCTCCTGATAGGTTCATAAATGTTGTAGGTTTGATTAGCATTATATCTTCAAAACCATGCTTATATTTTCCTATAAAACATTTTAACCTTTTATCTTCTTTAAAAGAAACATCATGCACAATTGCCATACGATCAACGACCATAAACCCTGCATTATGTCTTGTAAAACAGTATTTATCTCCGACATTACCAAGTCCGACAACTAATTTCATATTACGAAAGCCCTTCAATATTGTATAAATCTTATATTTAGTATTTTAACGCAAATAAATATTACCATAATGATATACCAACCCTAAGCTTAACAAAAAGATAAATAATAACTAAATTATATAAAAAATGAGGTATTAAATATGAAACACGAAACAAAAACATTAAAAAGTTCACAAAAAGTTGCTGATTTTTTGAATAGAAACAACTTACACAAAAAAGATTTTGCAGAAATGATTGGTGTAACACTTTCGTATGTATATAACTTGATAGATGAATCTATTCCCTTTTCGACAAGAAGTACAACGTTAGAACGAATTGCTACGGTCATGAATATTGAACCTGATGAATTTGAAGAATACAAAATACCACAAGAACCAATTTTACAAGATGATACAATAGAACTTTTGAAAAGCATAATCAAAGACAAAAAAATGAGCATAGTAACCTTTTTAAAAGCCTTTCCTCGAAAAAAACGTGTAGAAATTGTCGACATGCTAAGAGGAGCTTACCCTATTCCGATAGATTTTAAAGAATTATCCATGATTGGACAAATTTTAGATTTGGACAAAAATGACATATATAATGTCTGGGAAGAACGCATAAAGCAGGTTTTGGAAACAAATGGAATGAACTTGAACGCAAACTCCGCGTTATTAAATTCAATGTTTGAATGCGCCAGAAAACACGTTGATATCTAAATTTTAGCAAGACTCAAAAAATTTTTTGAGTCTTTTTTAATAAAAAGTGTTGACAATGAAAAATGTTCTTGTTATGATGAGTTCACGCGGTGAACGAAACCGCAAGACACTAGAAAATATGAATAGACATTTGCGCTTGTAGCTCAGCAGGTAGAGCACTCCCCTTTTAAGGGATAGGTCGCGCGTTCGAATCGCGCCAAGCGCAATTTTTTATTTAAAAAAAAGGGTTTTAAACCCTTTTTATTTTTTAATAATAAAGGAACTTTTATGAACATAACATCTGATATGGAAAAGTTGGTAAATGAATTATACAAAGAAAGCAATAGCTTAAAATATCACAGATATAAATCTATGATTTATTGTTTTAAATTTTTCCAAGAAAATGTGATAGGCAAAAATCCAGATGAAAAAACATTCGATTTAGCTGCACTAAATTTAATGGCATATCTAGCTAGTTGGGGCATGTATAGAGGTTCGTCATTTATGTTGCGATGCAACTATAAAGTATTTGTTGATTTAATCAAAGAATTAAAAACATATAACTTTGATCCATATAACATTGAAAAGAATAACCCACAAGAAGTCGTTAAATGTTTTAACTATATTGATAATTATTTGAAGCCTATCAAAAAAGATTATTCTAGAAGAAAAGCTCCTAATGACAATATAGGAACAACACTAATCACAAAAATTATGTTAGGGGTTTTTGGAATTACACCAGCTTTTGACAAGTTCTTTGTTATGGGACTATCTACACACAAAGAATTTGGCTTCAAAAAGACTTGGTATCAAAAAACAAATAAATTTGAAGATGCTTATGATAAGTTATTAGACTTTTACAGAGAGAATAAAGAAGTAATAACTAAACTCGGGAAAGACAACAAAACAGATGACGTAGAAATACCTCCAATGCGAGTAATTGATATTTACTTTTGGAAATTAGGAAAAAATTTAAAGAACTTATAAATAAAGGAGAGAAATAAAGTGAAAAGGTATTTAATTTTATTAATTTTGGTTCTTTTGCCAATTAAAGTCGTAGCAAACGAAACTATTTCTTACAAACCTATTCCAATTCCATATATGCAAATTCCTATAAATCCTATACAACAACAAAGTAGTGGAGCTATCATATATACGGGTCAGACAACAGCTGGCACGGATAATAAAATGATAGCTCGTGCAACTTATTATTATAGAGCAGGAGATTTAAATACTGCACTTCGAGAAATAAATAGTACACTTATGTACTATCCAGACGATGTCCAAGTTCAATTTTTAAAAAGTCAAATTAGTTATAAATTAGGAGATTTAGAAGAGTCAATAGAATGTGCAAATAAAGCAATTGAAATATTACAACATCCAAAATTATATATATGGAGAGTATTCCTACTTGTTCAAACAAATGATAAAAAGAATATAAATCAAATTAGCAAAGATTTGAAACTTATAATAGCAGATAGTGGACCATATGAAAATAGAGTTCTAGGAGGAGCTTATAACGAATATATACAAGAAATTTTATCTAAAGACAGAATATCTTCAGATATGATTTCAACAACTTTTGAAACCCTATTAAAACTAATGATTGAAAATGATTGTAATACAAGAACAATAATTCCAGTGTTAGCAAGATATACACAATATATCTTTGATTTAGATAACTCAGATCAGTTGTTTGTTAAATATGGGAAAGATAAAAATTCAATTTTAAAAGCATATACTTCTTCTTTTCAAGGTCAATATTCAGAAATCATGACAGGCTTGCTTACTTACGCAAGTGGAGATAGAGAAAAAGGCTCCCAGCAGATAGAATCCGGATTTAAAAATATAGATGTAGATAAGTATAACCTAAACTATGCCGTTGAAATGATTAAAAATACAAATAGGATTATTCATCCTTATGAAAGCGAATATACTATTTATGGAATAGGTGCCAAATACAAATATGCCCCATATAGATTCGGTATAATAATAGATTCAGTTAAAGCAGGAAGCCCTGCAGATTTAGCAGGGATTAAAGCTGGAGACAAAATTCTTGCACTCAATGAAAAGAATTTATCAGAATATCCATCTTCAGATGAAATAGACAGAGTCGTTTCATATGATAATAATACATTCATAAAATTAACATTATCCCATGCGGGTCCAGTTATGAAGTGGCTTGGTTTAGCAACAGTATATACCGTTTCTGTTCCTGTAAATTATCCAGAAAAAGTCACAGAAAGGAATTATATCAAAATAGAAGATGTTCAACTTAAAAATGGGCAATATTTAAGTAATTACGTAAAATTATCCGACTAAAAAATAAGAAAATATTTTTATTATTTATTTAGAATTATAGCCAAAAGAGGAATACAATGTTAAGAATTATACAAATTATAGGTTTAATAATAATATCAATGCTCATAGTAGAAGGACTAATTCAATCTCCAAATTCTAACGCCAATAATGTGACTCGCATAAACAAAGCCAAAAATTGCGAAGATAGTGAAATAAAAGACTTTGTTATAAAAACATTTAAAGAACATAATCAATATTATAAAGACATCGACCAATCTTCTGTAAGTAGTATTACTCTAATGTATCCAGCTGCTACATCTTACAATAAAGATATAGATAGATATAGTTGCACTGGAACAATTGTAATGACAGCTCCAAACGGTTTTTTACCAGCAGTATATGACCCCAATAATAGCTATTATACTGCTATTAACAATGGAACAACAACTATGAGCACCTATGACACATTAAAAACAGAGGTTGTCTATGATTCTTTAATATCTGAAGGTGATATCTTAGTTCTAACGGAACTTAAGAATGATGATTTTTCATGCAATGGTATTTGTAAATTAATTAACAATATTCCTTACATCGAAGAAGAAAAGGCTGAAAAGGCACGACAGCTAGCAATCCAACGGCAAGAAAAAGCAAGACAAATGGAAAAACAGCGTGATGAACATATTGATTTACCAAATTTTTACTAATCATAACTATTCTCAAAAACACACATTATATAAAAATAGGCTCATTTGAACCTATTTTTTGTGCTAAAAACTTACGTTTTGAAAACTACATTACAGAATTTACAAATGATTCATTATCATTTTCTATTATGATAGCTGTTAAAGGAGCGTTTTTATATTTTCCGCACCCTGTATCAATACAGATTTTATCTTCTTTTACCAAAGGAGAGTCAAATTCCGTATGTCCAAATATTATTTTGTATGGGAAATCATGTTTTCTGTTAAAAAATTCACTTCTGATATAAACCATATCAACAAGACTCTGATTTTCTAACGGAACCCCAATACGAAAACCGGCATGAACAAACAAATAATCTCCTTGTATATAATATGGTTTCAAATTATTAAAAAAATCTCCATGAATTTTCATAATATTTTCAAAACTACCGTAACTTTTAACTGTAGCATCCCCACCATAATTCCAAAATAGATAATTGTAATAATCATCAGACTTGGCATGCAACATTGCGTATTCGTGCGAACCGATAAGATAAACGCAATTACAAACATCCTGCATTTCTATAACCTTATCCACAACATCTTTTGACTTTGCCCCTCTATCAATATAATCCCCCATAAACACAATAGTGTCATCCTTTTGAGGTGAGACATTTTCTAATACCGCGCAAAGTTTTTCATATTCGCCATGTATATCTGTAATACCGATTATTCTTGCCATAACAAAATTTTATAATAAATTTCACCTAAAAACAAGAAAATCCGCACAAATTGAAATTTGTACGGATTTTAAAAAATTATTATAGATTTTATTTAACTTCAAATGTCACATTTGATACGGCAGTAATTTTCTTTTCAATAGTAGAAGTATCGTTTATTCCCATATCAGAAACATCTGTAGAATCAACCGGTGTAATTTGGAATACTCCCATTTGTACGGATTGAATTTTTCCAACATGATTATTAGTTGATTTCAACATCGCAGAGGCTCTTTGTTTAGCATCTGTTGTTGCTTTATTCAGCAATTGAACTTTCAAATCAGGCAACTTTGAGTAAGAATAACTGGTTGAACGTACATCAATATCTATACCTTTATCCATCAATGAGGCAATATCTAATGACGCATTTTTAATTTTATTAACATCAGAAGATTTAACCGTTACTGTTTGAGACAAATTATAGTAATCTGTTTCATTTGTGGTTACACCGTTTGGAGCCATTTTATAAGTAACATAACCGTTTATTGATTTGATATTAACATCATTATTTACATCAAAACCTTTTGAACCTAAATAATTCAGAACTTCCGGCAATTGTTTTTTAGCTGTTGCATAAGCTAAAGCCTTTGTCGGTTTTTTAACATTCAAAGACAATTCCATATTACCTGAATCTGATTTAACAATTTCGTAAGCTGAACCTGTCACCGTAACCGAATGTTTTGCAAATGGAGAAACTCCTGATTTTACGGCAAAAATCAAGCCAAAAGCCAATAGCAAACCTAAAATTGCAATTTGTAATTTTTCTATTCTCTCTAACATCTTAAACTCCTTTACTCTATATCAAATATATTATTATCACAATTAAAATAAAAAACAATATCCTAAATATTATTCTACTTAATACTTTACATTAATTATTTAACATTCTAAAATAATGTTATCTGCATGTAAATTAGTGTTTGTAACGTTTTGTTTATATTTTATTAAATGACTAGCAAAAGTTATATTTTCAAGGTTTATAACTTTTTGAAAGGGGCAACATGGCAATGGTTTCAAAAATAACCTTTAAGGGAGAATGTTCCACAAATTTACTGGACAAAATGAAGTCTAATCAAAAAAATACACAACCTGGAGTTAATACATATACAAGAACTGAAACTCCCTCAAAAAATACAACAAAAGATTATACGACAACAACGAAACCTGATAAAACACTGACTTATGTTTCGTCAGCGGTTGCACTAGCTGCTCTTGGCGTTACTACTTATGTTGCCGTAAAAAACGGAAAACTAAGTCGAGCATTGGGCGAAGTTTCCCATGAACTTGCCGATACAAAACAGCATTTGACAGACAGCATCCATCATGGATTAAGCGAAGCTGACAGGAAAATTCAAGAACTCGGTAGGTGGCAAGATGGACAAGTAGAAGGAGTTGCTAAAAAAGTAGAAGAAGCAGAGCAACACATAAAAGACTTAGGCAAATGGCAAGATGGACAAATTGAGGGAGCGAAACAAGAATTAAGCACAAAAATTGACTCTCTATCTGGAGCCGTTAAAGCTGCAGGAGCTCAAGAAATCTTAACTGAACCTGTAAATGTAAACGGATTAGAAATGCAGCTTGCAAAAGTTATGCATGGTTATGGCAAAAACCAAGGCAGCCTTGAAAAAGAACTCAGAAGTGAATCCACAAAACGTATCTTTGGTATCGTTGACCGTTCAAAAATCACTCCACCGGATGAAATTATGGTTAGAGTTCCAACCTCTGAATTTAAAGGCTTTTCTAGCACCGGAGGTATGTCGATAGTACCGAGAGAAGTTGTCGCAAACCTTGGAGCAATAATTAACAGTAAACAAAAAGCAAAAATTGTTGTGGATACTCCATTATACTTGGGGCAAGTTGAAGACAAAGTTTATTATTCTATCGTTAAACAAGCAGATGGCACATATAATTATGTAAGTTCTAAAATGGACAAGCCAATGGCTAAATTGGAAAAAATCGACACCATGAAATTGCCGATTTATACAGACAAAGGTAAAACTAATGAAGCCGTTGAAGTTTATATGGCAAAAGGCATGGAACAACAAGTTGATTTGAAATTACTTGTACCATGGCTTGAAAAAGATTTGGCTGACGAAATTACAAAAGCTATCGAAAAAGGTCATCCGTTTGAAATTAACACAGATATACTAAGAGTTAAATTCAAACCGGAACAGGGCATGACAAAACCTGTAGCTACAGTAAAATATGATGCTGTATTTTATAAGCATGATAAATTCAGAATGGATGGACCTGTTGTAGATGGCGCAGCAAAAAATATTTATAACAACCTGACTCATGAGGCTGGCGAAACAGAAAGATTTATCTACTTTGATAAATTCTTCTACGAACATTTACTTAGAAATGCAGAAAGTTCAGATGTTCCACTAAGGGCAGATTTGATTATTGGCAACGATTGGCAAACTGGCGGTATCAGCGCAATGACAAGATTGCTTACCACTGCTAAAAAATATTTCGGACTAGATCCTAAAGTTGCCGAAAAAATTTATAACACTCCTATTATGACAATTATGCATAATGCAGGCTTGTCAGGAGATAGTTGGCATTCTCAGCCTAAATTATTAAATATTATGTTTGGAGAACATGCAGCTGTAATTGCGAAAAACGCTTGGATGCCAAAAAATGCAAATCTTAATGCTGATTCATTAAACGGATTATTCCACGGAACAAATCTAAATCCTCAAACAATGGCAGCAGCTTATTCAGATGTAATTACACCAGTATCAAAAGGTTATGGACATGAAATGGCATCTCACAGCGGATTTGGTGGAGGAAACCACGACATCTACAGAATGAGAGCCAGATACAACGAATTTGGCGATATTGAGCACATCAAATACTTGGCTCGCCAAAACGATTTGGATTACACAAAAGTTCCACAAGATAATATCAGCTATAAACCGATTACAAATAGTTGTGACAGAGTAAATAATACTCTAACTGAGCAATTAGCAAGAAAAATCGAATATAATTTAGGCTTGGAAAAAGGTGCTTTGAAAACTTTTGACGGAAAAACTCCTGTAATTGATGTTCATAACCACAACAAAGAGGTTTATCTAAACAAAGTTATTTCTGATATCAATTTGGCAAGAAATAAAAAAGCAAACCCTATGAATATTGAATTGCCAGAACTAACAAACCTTGAAGGTGTAAATAAAGACACTATGGTTGTATCAACTGCAGGTCGTATTGTTGACCAAAAGGGTTTAGATATCTTTGCCGAAGCTATTGACGAAATTCTAACTCGTCACCATGATGAGACGAACTTACCTGTATTCTACGCTCAAGGTGTTGGTGACAAAGTATATATTGATAAAATGCTTGAAATTAAAAACAGAATTAAAGACAAATTCGGTGAAAAAGCCGCTGAAAGAATTGTATTTGCAAAATTATTCAGTGAACCGGGAAGATATGACGGATGTAAGTTAATGTCTGACTTTACTGTAATGTCCAGTTGGTTTGAACCATGCGGACTTGTACATAAAGAAATCGCAGCATTTAGCGGTTCTATTCCTATTGTAAACAAAGTCGGAGGTTTAACTGACGGTTTAACTGATGGGGTTAATGCTATTTTTGCAGATTTTAAACCTAAATTTGAAAACTACAATGATGCAATTGACTTTAATAGAAAAGCCTTCGCTGATGCTATAGAAAGGGCAATGACTCTATTTAGAGATAAACCAAAATTTGCACAAGTATTAACCAATTCATTTGAACTTGACCACAGCTGGTTAAGACCTACAGGTGCGATAAAAGAATATGTTAAAACTTTTGTTGATTTGAAAGTTCTAAAACCTGAAATTCTTGACTATGCTCAAAAAGCTCAATAATAAATATGACAATACTAAAAAGTCGAAGATTATAAAATCTTCGACTTTTTTAATTATTTAGACATTGAACAAATTATTCTGCTGTAACCTGTTCGCCTTCTTCAGCTTTTTCTTTTTTAGCACGTTTTTTTGCGGCTTTTTCAAAAGAAATTTTACCGTCGACCAAAGTTACTTTGATTGTATCTCCAGGACCATATTTACCTGACAAGATTTCCTCAGCCAAACTATCTTCCATCTTACGTTGAATAAGTCTTCTCAATGGTCTTGCACCATAAGCTTCAGAATATCCGTTTTCTGCCAAGTGGTCTTTAACTTCATCAGTTACTTCAATATTCAAGTCTTTTTCTGCTAAACGCTTGAACAAGTCCTTCAACATTAAATCAACAATTTGTCTGATTTCTTCTTTTGACAAGTGAGCAAATACGATAGTTTCATCGATTCTATTCAAGAATTCAGGTCTGAAAGCTTTCTTCATTTCTTCTGAAACTGTTTCTTTAAGTTTTTCGTATTTGTCTTTTGATTCATCCTCTGCAGTAGAGAAACCAAGTTTTGATGTATTTGTAATCATACTTGCACCTACATTAGAAGTCATAATAATTACAGTGTTCTTGAAACTGATATGACGACCTTTTGAATCTGTCAAACGTCCATCATCAAGGATTTGTAGCATGATGTTGAATACATCAGGGTGAGCTTTTTCAATTTCATCAAAAAGAACAACAGAATAAGGTTTCTTTCTAACTAATTCTGACAAATGTCCACCATCATCATACCCAACATATCCAGGAGGAGAACCGATAAGTTTTGCTGTAGAATGTTTTTCCATAAATTCAGACATATCTACCCTTATCATGTTATCTTCTGAACCAAACATCGCCTCTGCCAAAGCTTTTGCAAGTTCTGTTTTACCAACACCAGTAGGACCACAGAAGATAAAGCTACCGATTGGTCTGTTTGGAGATTTCAATCCAACTCTTGCACGTCTGATTGCTTTAGAAATAGCTACAATCGCATCATGTTGACCGATAACTCTTTTATGTAATGTATCTTCCAATCTAAGAAGTCTTTCACTTTCGCCTTCTGTCAACTTAGTAACCGGAACACCTGTCATCATTGAAATAACTTCCGCTACATTTTCAGCAGTTACAGTTGGTTTATTAGCATCATGTTCTTCTCTCCATTTTGCTGAAACTTCACGAATTTTATCTCGCAAGTCTGCCTCATCATCACGAAGTTGAGATGCTGTTTCAAATTCTTGGTTTCTGATTGCATCTTCTTTTTCTTTAATCAAGGATTTCAATTGTTTTTCAAGCTCCTTGCCTTCAGGACACATATTAGAAGCTTTTAGTCTAACCTTTGAACTTGCCTCATCTATTACGTCAATAGCCTTGTCAGGTAAAAATCTGTCATTAACATATTTACTTGACAATTTTACAGCCGCAACAATAGCATCATCAGAAATGATTAATCTGTGGTGTTCTTCGTATTTTGGTTTTAAACCTTTAATAATCTCAATAGATTCATCAATAGAAGGTTCTTCAATCAAGACAGGTTGAAAACGTCTTTCTAATGCTGAATCTTTTTCAATATACTTACGATATTCATCAGATGTTGTAGCACCGATAACTTGAATTTCGCCACGAGACAATGCAGGTTTCAAAATATTAGCCGCATCTATTGCACCTTCTGCAGCACCTGCACCTATCAAAGTATGCATTTCATCAATTACAAGGATAATATTTCCTGCTTGACGAATTTCGTCCATAATTTTTTTCAAACGTTCTTCAAATTCACCACGATACTTAGTACCTGCAACCAAAAGCCCCATATCTAATTGTATAACTTTTTTGCCATCCAAAATATCAGGAACTTCTGCATTGACTATTCTAATTGCAAGACCTTCTGCTACAGCAGTTTTACCAACACCTGGCTCACCAAGTAGTACAGGATTGTTTTTGGTTCGTCTTGCTAGAATTTGAATAACACGTTCGATTTCTTTTTCTCTGCCAACAACAGGGTCAAGTCTCAATTCTTGAGCTGCCAAAGTCAAATCTCTACCAAACTCATCAAGGCTTGGAGTCTTTGTTTTTCCACCGGTTGAAGATGATGAACTTGAAGAACTTGAACTTGAACCACCCGCAGTTGCTTGAGGTTTTGATTCTCCTAGCATCTTGATTACGTTAGAACGAACCTTGTTCAAATCTACACCTAAATTTTCCAAAACTCTTGCTGCAACGCCTTCACCTTCTCTGATAAGACCTAACAACAAGTGTTCTGTACCGATATAATTATGACCTAATTGTCTTGCTTCATCCCAAGAAAGTTCCAAGACTCTTTTTGCTCTCGGAGTAAACGGAATTTCCACCGCAACAAACCCTGAACCCCTACCGATAATTTTTTCGACTTCAGTTCTTGCATCTTTAAGGTTTACCCCCATAGATTTAAGAGTTTTAGCAGCAACTCCGGTACCTTCTCCGATAAGACCTAACAAAACCTGTTCTGTACCAACAAAGTTATGTCCCAATCTTCGAGCTTCTTCCTGAGCAAGCATAATAACTTTTATTGCTTTTTCTGTAAAACGTTCGAACATTTTTTACTCCTATCTCTTCT
>ERZ1023701.474-NODE-474-length-12183-cov-9.660373_pt1 | contig 12183 bp, 9 predicted proteins | sample MGYA00380350_ERZ1023701 | MGnify/ENA primary metagenome ERZ1023701 (study PRJEB33179, sample SAMN07449025) | human gut metagenome | biome: Human-gut; feature: Human associated habitat; material: Faeces | host: Homo sapiens | place: India:Kasaragod | collected... | reverse complement strand
GCCGCGCAGCATCGTGAACCGTGCCAACGATATCCTGAAGCAGTTGGAGCAGGATAATGCGGGAGTTGGCGGTGCCGGCAAGCCGAACGTGCAGCATCTGGATGAACATAAAGAGGGTGTGCAGCTGAGTTTCTTCCAGTTGGACGACCCTGTATTGAGTCAGATTCGTGATGAAATCCTGGGTCTGGATGTCAACAACCTCACCCCGGTAGAGGCATTGAACAAGCTCAACGACATCAAGAAGATTTTGTTGGGAAGATAATCTTCTGTAAATAGGAAGATGAAATAACATGATAAGAAGCTGATATTTATCAGAAGTTACCCTAAGGTAACTTGTCTTTGGGTAACTTCTGGTATTATTGGTTTTGGGTAGGAGTAAGTTTTCAATAGAAGAGAAACTTTTATAAAGTTTAGTTAGACGTTGTTTAATCGCTATTCGTTTGTAATAGCACTATTTTTTTCGTATGAACAAAGCAAGAGTTATCCTTATTTATATGCTCATCTTCATGAGCCTGTCAAGTTGTAGTAATCGTAAATACGAGCAGACAATTACTCGTGCAGACAATCTTATGGAACTCAGTCAAGACTCTGCTCGTTCTGCTCTGGCTATATTGGATAGCATTCGTCCAGACTTATCGAAAATGGGCAAATCTACTCAAATGCGATACCAATTGGTTTATGCAAAAGGTATGAACAAGGGCTATGTTGACTTCACGACAGATAGCTTGATGAAAGAGATTGTAGATTACTATGACAATCACGGGACGTGTCAGCAACAAATGTTGGCACATTATCTCCTGGGTTGTGTCTATCGGGATTTAGGCGATTCTCCTGCTGCTTTATCTTGCTACAATGATGCCGTGGAAAAGGCTGATACTGCGAGTAAAGATTGTGACTATAAACTCCTAACTAGAGTTTATGAGCAGGAAGGTGCACTTTTTCTGAGTCAAAGTATGCCTCAAAATGCCTTGTCTGCCTATCAGAAGGCTGAAAAGTATGCCTGGATAGCCAAAGATACACTTTCTGCAGTGCTTTCATACGAACATCTTGGCAATATTTATGAATATATGGACAATAAGAATAAGGTGATAGAAGTATATGAAAACGCTTCCCGTCGCTATCGTCAGTATGGCTATCCTGTGCAGGCCGCCCGTGCCTTAGGGGGAGCTATCCAAGCATTGATACTTACCAAACAATACGCCAAAGCCAAGAAATATATGGATGTTTTTGAGGCAGAGTCTGGATACTTCCAGAAAGATTCCTGTTATTCATACATAAATTATAGTCATTATTACTATCTAAAGGGACTGTACTGTCTGGAATCACATTCTGATTCTGCAAAATACTGGTTTGCTAAAAGTCAGGAATGCGCAAAAACAAACAATAATAAAAGTTTTAGTGCTTATGCTTGGTATCTCTATTACATCAAGCAGCAGCAAATGGATTCTGTTGCCAAATATTCAGAGCAGGCTTTTGCTTACAATGATTCTGCAAACCTGGATATGGAGCGCGACTTAATGCAGAAGATGCAAGCAATATATGATTATGACAGGTGGAAAAATGTGGCTCATAACGAAGAGATAAAGGCTACAAGGGCAAATCTCACCTTATTAGTTAGTATTCTTGTTTCAGTTTCTGTTATAATAATAGGTATATTGACATTTCTTGTCTATCGGAAAAAAAGAAAACTGGAACTGCAGGAAAAAGAAGAGCAGGAAAATATGATAAGGCAGCAGATTTATTATACGAAGCAAGAGCTGGTTTCCGAGAAAGAGAAAATCGAACTTTTGAAAAGAGAGAATTCGTCTTATTCTGATAAAATGGCAGAAAAGGAAGAGAAAATTCTGTCTCTTCAGCAAGAATTAGATGCTCTTAGTGCAAACATAACCAACTCGGAGCCCCGAAAGAATGTTGTATGTAGTAAAAAGGCAATCGTCTTAGTCTTCAAGGGGATGGCGAACCATGGTAAAGTTCCGACAGAAGAACAATGGAAGGTTTTGGCAAAATCTTTAAACGATCTTTCGCCAACTTTCCTAAATGTACTTAATGATAAGAAGCTAACCGAAAACGAGTATCGGGTATGCATGCTGGTATGGCTTTTATTCTGTCCAAGAGAACTTGCCATTTTGATGAACCTATCGTCCTCTAATATATCAAACATCAGAAAACGTATGGCTTATAAAATCTTTGGAGAAGATATGTCTGCAACCAAGTTTGATAAGAGAATTAGAGAAATTCAGTAAGGTTGTGAAAAAGTGAAGAATTGCATAATTCATTGTTAGTCAAATTTTTATTGTTTTTCTTGTGAAAATGTGAAATGTTAAAGTGGCAGATAGCATCCTATGTTATCATAAAAAGCTCTATCTTTGCCATAAAAATAAGTTATGGGAAAGAAAATCATTTTAGCGGTATTGTTCATAATGATGGTTGGGGCTGTTAATGCAGATAACCATAGACTTTATTTATTTAGGTCCAACAAAGACCATGAATATAATCCTGGAAGTCGTAGCCCAACAGCTCCACTAATAGTTTTGCAAGATGGACATCAAATAATACTACTCCAATCTGAGCAGACAGTTCAGGTAGCTCTTATAAAAGACAATGTGGTAGTTTATGTTAGTTCTGTTATTGAGGATACAAATTATATAGAACTACCAACAAGTTTTTATGGTGAATACATTTTAGAGATGTATATTGGAGATGTTAGATATTGTGGAAATATAAAACTATAATTTGATATAATATGAATCTACTCAAAGTCTTTTCAAACAAAAACAACATATATACGTGGCTCGTATGTATGATAAGTGTAATACTAACTGGCTGTCAACTGAAAGAGGTTAACAGCCAGTTAGAAGAGACTTTGAACGTATCAAAAGGCAATGAACAGGAATTATTGAAGGTTGTTGATTACTTTACTAAAAAGGGAGATACCCTTCAATTAAAAGCTGCAAACTTTTTGTTGGAAAATATGGCTGATAAATATTGGTTGGGAGGAAGTTCTGTTGCCGAATATTATACCTTTATAGATTCTGTTTACCAGATAAAGCAAGAAGAATATGATATACCTTATATATATTCCTGCTTTATAAAAAGGGCAAAGTATCTTAAAGATAAGCCACAATATCTGATGGATGCAGAAAAGATAAAAGCGTCCTATCTTATTAAGAATATTGAAGAAGCATTCAAGGTATGGAATAAACCTTGGAATCTGTTTCTGACGTTCGAAGAATTCTGTGAGTATATACTTCCTTATAAGGTAAATAAGGAAGAACCACAAGAGTGGCGGAATTTGTATGCAAACAGATTTTCGCAAGCAATACCTGCATCTATACAGACTGCAGAAACCGCATGTTGTGAAGTAAACAACCAACTTATCGGTTTGCCAATACATATAAGTACCAGCAGCGTTATGCCAATAGATTTGCGTCCGAGTACTTTGTATAATATAAAATTTGGCTTATGTAGCGATTATACAGCATTGGGAGTCTATGCGATGCGTTCTGTGGGTATCCCTGTAGGCGAGAATTTGATTCCTCATTGGGGAAATAGCAATCTGGGACATGTGTTCAATTTTGTCTATGGTAACGACCGAAAGTATCATGACTTTGCAAGTGGTGAACAAAATCCCGATGAGCATCTTGTTAGATTTAAAAATAAAATCCCGAAAATCTACAGGATGACTTTTGGACGTCAAAACACATCCTTAGGTGTCATCTGTAAAGATATGGAAGATGTCCCTTCATTCTTTAAGAATCCATGCTTGGAAGATGTAACTGGTAAATATGCTGTAGTGAATGCCCAAACAACGGAAATTGACATTTCAAATAAGCAAAATAATAAGTTTGCCTACTTGTGTGTATTCGATCCACAAGGTTGGTTTCCGGTAGCTTGGACTCAACTAGAAGGAGATAAAGCTGTTTTCAAGAACATTGGTCCTAATATTGTCTATCAAGCCGCTCTATATGATAAAGGAGAGATACAGCCAGTAGGCAATCCCTTCTTTTTGGATAGTATAGGGCGCAAGGCATACTTTGTTCCTCAAAAACAGAAACAGCTGTTGCGATTGGAAAGGAAAAAAGAAAATTCCTCTAGTTTAGAAGAAATTGCCCTTTATATGAAAGGGGGTAAGTTTCAAGGAGCCAACAAAAAAGACTTCAGCGATGCCGTTACATATCATGTAATAAAAGCTACGCCAAAGCCAAAATATACGACAGTCATCTGTGATGAAAGTGCCCAAAACAGGCCCGTGAAATATCTGCGTTATTTATCATCTGATGAAACGTATGGTAATATGGCAGAGGTGGAGTTTTATGCACGCGGACAATTGAAGCCACAGAAAGGAAAAATAATTGGCAAATATGAAGCGAGTCGTTTTTATCCAAGGAATGGAGCTGAAAAAATGTTTGATGGAGACCCTTTGAGTTTCTTTCATACAAATGACACATTAAGTTGGGGAGGTTTGGAACTCAAGCAACAAGCCTGCGTCAACAAGATAAGATACCTCATACGAAATGATGACAATGGAATCAGAAAAGGTCACCTCTATGAACTCTTCTATTGCAAAGATGGTGTGTGGACATCACTTGGAAAGAAAAGGGCAATATTAGATGATGAGCTTATCTATAAAAACGTTCCGCAAGGTGCTTTACTCTGGTTGCGTGACCTCACAAAAGGACAAGAAGAAAGAATTTTTGAATATAAAAACAAAAAAGTATATTGGTATTAATCATGAAGGATTTAAGATTATCTTCATACACGATTCCTGTAAAACTGGAGGCAGAGGAAGACAAGTACTTCTTGGTGCATGGCTATACGGGAGCAATAGATATAGTTGAAGGAGAATGCTGGAGACAAATCGAGCATTTTTCTTCGGACAACAATCTATCAGCAGAAACGATAGGTACCCTCACGAAAAGAGGATACCTTACCAGTCGTACCCTGGAGGAAGAGCGACAATATGTCTGGAAAATAGCTAATGTGTTGCATCAAGCACAAGCTAAAATGCATAAGTCTTGGGGCTTTATCATAACATATAATTGTAACTTTAGATGTCCTTATTGTTTTGAAAATTCTATTTCTCAAAATGGTAAAGCATGGACAGGTAAGACATTTACCAAGGAAATGGTAGATAAGGCTTTCTTGGCTATGAGCAGAATTGAGCCTAAAAGAAAATTGCATAATAACGAAATTCTATTATATGGAGGAGAACCCTTCTTGAGAAACAACAAAGAGGTAGTTTCTTATATTATCAAAAAGGGAATAGATAATAATTATAAGTTTAAAGTCATATCAAATGGATATGACTTGGACTTTTATGCGGATGTTTTGTCAGAAGAGTACTTTACTTCTTTTCAAATAACATTAGATGGGGATAAAACTTATCATAATAAACGAAAAAGGCACATTGTGGAAGGCGATAGTTTTGACAAGGTGCTCAGCAACATTGGACTTTTGCTTAGCAAATCCATAAAAGTAATTGTGCGTGTAAATCTAGATGAAAATAATTTTCAAGACCTTGATGGGCTAAAGAAATTATTCTCAGAAAATGGATTTACGCAGAATCCTTTTATCCATCAAACTCCAGCTCTGATATTGAATACAGATTCAAATCAAGATTGTAATGACGTGAAATTCTTGAATAACAAAGATTTTCTACAATTATTGAAAAGTAAATCTATAAATCTTCTTAGAGGTCAGGACTTTGGCATTGGAGAAATGTTCTATGATTGTCTCAAAAAGAAGATATGCTATCAGCTGAGGTCAACGATTTGCCCATCACAATATGGTACATATCTGTTCGATCCTTGCGGAGATATTTACACTTGCTTGGAGTTTGTCGGAAGAAAACAACACTCTATCGGGCATTATAGTGAAAGCATAGAATGGCTAAAGGAAAAGGAGTATTGGCAAACTCGAAACATTAGTAATATGCAATCTTGTAAATTATGTAAATATGCTTTAATTTGTGGTGGTCAATGTTTAGCTAGGACTAAATATACAGAAGAGCATGGTTTTGAAGTAACAAAATGCAAAATGTTTCATACCCAAATTCCTCAATCTATAAACAACGCTTACAAGCAATATATTAATTAATTCTAAAGCAACATGAAGTTAAAAAAACAACAAGAAATCATTTCACTAAATGATAATTTGTTTAGTGAGATGTTTCTCCAAGAATTGGAGAACAGATTGGAGACTGATCCTTTGATGCCAAATGGATTAGTTGATTTGGTTGGTGATTCTTCCGTTAGTCCTTTGTGTACTTGCTACCAAGCAACCTATGCGGAATGTCACTGTTATCAAGCAGGTTTTGTTTCTTAACCTATTAGAATTGTTATGTGGTAAAATACCACATAACAATTTTAGCGTTTTTTACAAAGCGTAAACTCGAATATGTTTATCATAAGCAAATGTTTACAATTAATATGGAAAGAAAAATAGTAATGGCAAGTTTGTTGGCTCTTATTTCATTTACTACAGCCTATAGCCAAACGACAATAAAGGGAACGATTGTTGATAGCCAACAAGCGGGAGTTTCTTATGCTGCTGTAAAAGTTCTGAATCTGGATTCAACTTTTGTAAAAGGAGTTGCTACTGATAGTGTTGGACAATTTAATATGGAAATCTCCGCCGAAAGAAATTATATATTGCTTGTAAGTTGTATGGGCTATACTCCATACAGTCAAAATATCAATGTTCATAGTGAGGAAATAACAATACCAAACATTACGTTGGAGAACAACTCTGTGGCATTAAACGAAGTTATAATCAAGGGTAATAAGCTTGTCCGCAAGGAAGATAAAGTAATCATTATCCCTGACCAACAAATAGTGAAGCATACTTTCGGCGGTTATGATTTGCTTGCGGACTTGATGATTCCTAACGTAAGAGTCGATAGATTTAAAGGAACTGTTGAGACTTTTGGAGGAAATGTATCTTTGTATATTGATGGTAGAAAAGTTGACTATAGGGAGATAAAGAACCTCAAACCGAAGGACGTAGAGAAAATTGAATATTATGATGTGCCAACTGGTAAATATGCAGAAGATATAGCAGCCATCAACTTCATAACTCGCCAATATACAACAGGTGGTTATGTGGCACTTGATGGTACTCAACAATTTACATATTTTGATGGGGACTACAATGTAGCCGCCAAGGTGGCTAGTGGCAATACTACCATAACATTCTTCGGTGGATATAACGGGAAGGAATATAGTGGAGACCAGTATGAGAAAAATGAAACATTCCATTTTAAGGAAGGTGATATGATGCGTAACTATAAACAGACGGGTGGTACTAATAAGTCCAACCAAGAGTATGCACAAATGAATATTGTCACGAGAAAGCAGAAATATATGTTGTCGGAGAAAATAACACTTGTTCGCAATGAAAATCCTGGTTCAACTACAACAGGGGCGTTGACGACAAGTTATGGGGCAGCTCCTTCTGAGTCTTTTTCTCGGAACAAACAGTCTAACTTAATGCCGAAAGTTAATTTATATGGAAATTTTGATATTACAGATAAGCAATATCTGGAAGTCACCCTTATGGGCTCATACAGCAAAAACAAATATTTGTATGAGTACCAATTGGATGGCTTTACTACTAATACAGACTCCAAGGAAGATGCATATACCTTACAAAGTAATATCAAGTATGGCATAAAACTGCCTCATAAGAATTCGCTGTCTTTTTCTCTTAGTAGCTATTATTCAAATAATTCTATCTCATATACAGGAACTTATACATCGTGGCAGCATCAATGGACGTTGCAGAATTCTTCATATATAAACTATGTTCAACGCATAGGCAAGTGGAATATATCAGTGACTCCTGCTTTCACAGTTTTGCAATACCGTCTGCATGGAACAGAAATAGTTAAACAATATACTCCACGTTTCTTTTCTACTATATTTGTGCAACCAGCACCCAACCAACAATTGTCATTGGATTTGACTTATGCAAATGCAAACCCAAACATCAGTGCCACAAATATGGCAGAACAAACTGTTGATGAATTGATTATCAAAAGAGGAAATAAAGATTTGCGACCATCTAATTTCTTTACAGGTACGCTGAATTATAATATTCAGTTTGGTAAATTTAATGCGTTTGTTATGGGTTCATATACATATCAGCATCGTCCCATAGTTTCTGTTTTTTATCAGCAAGAGGGAAAAATGATTCAAAGTTTTGATGATCGTGAAAATACCCAAAGTTTAGTAGGATTACTTTCTTTAACATGGCGTGCTTTTAAAAATTTCAATATGTCCTTTGATGCTCAATATAACCATGTTGATTTTTATGGTGTATGTGACAAAGTGTTGGACCAATGCAATTTCAGAATCGTTGCGAATTACTATTGGAAAGATTTTGCTTTCCGTCTTAATGGTGGTACAAAATCAAAGATTCTCTTGGGCAATATGATAAAAGAAGAGAATCCTGCGTACTATAATGCATCTGTTTCTTGGAGCCATAATGTTTGGAATTTAGAAGTAGGAACTTCAGCTCCATTTACGAAACGAGTTCACTTCTATAGTTCGTTGGATGCTCCGCTCTATAGCTATAATGTATGTTCCTCTAGCAAACAGTATCAGCAAACAGTCTATCTAAAAGCAGCCTACACCTTTAACTTCGGCAAGAAGACTCAAAAGGATTGGAAGAACATTGATATGAATGTGAACAGTGCCATCTTGAAAGCAAAATAAAGTATGAATGAATATTGCAACATTGAGATACAAAAATTAGCCTCATCTGCAGCTTCTGGCAGATATTTGTTAGGGTACAACGGCAAGTTCTTCGAAGCAAACAGCTATGTCGTTGAACTCATCAACTATCTGCAAGAGAATGCAGACGAGGATGTTGCCATCTCAAAGTATATTGAGAAGCGACAAGGTAAATATACAAAGGAACAAGTGAAAGGGTTTATAGAGAAATATTTATATCCCTTGGTCAATACAGATGTTCCCCAAAAGAGAAAGCAATTCCTTTATGAGAAGGAATTGTTTTCAGCATCGATCGTAGATAAAATTACTCCATATTTGGTGGGATTGTTTAATAAATGGCAGGTGTGTGGCATCTTGATCTTTGCAGTTATTGCTGATGTGTCGTATCTTAGCCAGACATCCAATTTGTTGGATTTCAACAAGCACATAGATGCATATAGTATTATAGGCATCGTCATGTTTATGCTAGGTTCTTCTTTGTTTCATGAGCTGGGGCATGCTACAGCTTGCAGACATTTTGGGATCCAGCATAAAGGCATTGGTTTCGGATTATATCTGAACTTTCCTGTTTTTTATACCGATGTAACTGAAATATGGAAATTGAATCGTCAACAAAGAAATGTCGTCAACCTGGCTGGGGTTTATTTCCAAAGCTATTGTCTGATCGGACTCATCGTCATTTATATGATAACCCCGTCGGACCTTATAAGATATCTCATTCTAAGTATGAACTTTGGCTTTTTAATGGTATTAAATCCATTCTTTAAGTTTGATGGATATTGGATAGCCTCTGATATCTTGGGCGTTCCGAATCTAAGAAGAAGAGCGCAAGAGCTATATGGCTATATATATCATCGCCTGCGAGGGACTATGGGTAGAAAACCTTATCTGCTAGAATTGAAACCATGCGCAAAATATACATTTATGGTGTATTCCATCTTAGTAAACCTATTCATGGGCTACTATTTTGTGTATATTATACCTTCCTTTGTATATCACTTCGTAATGTCGTTTCCGTCTGAAATAGAAAAAATCGTCATATTGTTATCCAATAACATGGCACCACCATTCTCTCTCTTGCGGAACATTTGTATGCAGCTATTGTTCCTTATACTTATACTTGTTATGATTTATAGAATTGTTAGTCCTCTTTTCTCAAAATGCAAGAAATGATAAAACAAAAAATAGATAACTACATCATTCCCATTACTCTTATGTTTGTAATGGGAATGATGCTTCTTCGGGTAAACGATCCTCTCTGTTTGAAAACCATATTTCTCCTGATGCTTACATTTGCAGTGAAGCCATTCGGTACATATAGATGGACGTTGATAGACTGGAGTATTTTGATAATTTGGGGATATGACATTATCAGCTGTTGTGTATCCATAAATAAATATCCCTCAATATGTTTTCTACAGTTATCAACAAACTGTTTCCTTGCCTATCACCTGATAAGATATTCTTTTGCAAATACCAAAGAGAGAAATCTTCAGAAAGGATTCTTTGGGTTAAGTTGCGTAGCTGTTATTCTGTCATTTTTTACGTTTTTCTTTTTCTGTAAGAATGCTCATAAAGCAGGCTTTGCCGATTTATATCCTGTTAGATTTTTATATAAGCCTCTCGGGTTTGATACAAATAGCTGGAATACCATTCTTTTATGCCTTTTGGGTATTATCGGATGCCAACGCAAGTCTAAAGTTGGAAATGTTCTTGTATGGGGCATAGTTACATTGTTGCTTGTCTCCTTCTCTAGAAGTATATATATATCATTGGCAGCACTGGTCTTTGTTCTTTTTGTGGATCTATTGGGGGCGGAAGAGAAATCGCGTCATATTAGACTTCTTCTTATATTTGCATTCTCTCTTTGTGCCGTAGTGGCTTTTTTCAATAAAGAGGTGAAAACGACGGTTAGTATGCATTCAACTGTTTCACAGCAGAAGAGTTCTCAAAGTCGTATTCATGCAACAGTTGCTGCAGTTCATACCTGCGAAGAGCACCCAGTTTTGGGGGTTGGTAATGGAAATTATACATTGGCAACAGATGCTAGATTAAATCAGAATACAAACGTGCCATTTACTCCATTCGCTCCAAGCTGGTTTATGAAACTCTTGGTAGAAAGAGGAGTTGTTGGTACATTGCCTTTCCTGATTTTGAGTGGTGGTATTGTTTCCTTTCTTTTTCCCCGCAAGAATAGACAATGCAGGAAATTTGTTGGTTTTGTTTTGGCAACGATATTATTAAAGGAAATGTTTCAATGTACTCTATTTGATAACTCAATATCATTAATGTTGCTTTACGTGTTGTTGGCAATATATATGCCAAGAGATAACACAAAAACGTATAAAACGAACAGTTATGACCGGCTCGTTCTACCTGTTGTATGTTGCTGTGCAATGTTGTGCTTCGCTTATATGAAGTTTTGGATGCCTATTTCGAAAACCTCAACAGCCCTGCTCATCAATAAAAGTATCTGCTCTATCAATTCCTATAACAAAAAGAAGGATGATAGACAATGGAGGGAAGCTGAAAGCAATCTGTTGCTTGCCAAAAAACTGCAACCACAAGATGTTCAAATCGATTTTATGCTATTTGAATTATATTGTGCTAACGGTTCTCGGCAAAAAGCACTATCCTATATTCGTAAATTAGTAGAAGCATATCCCAATAATGCATTGTTTCAATACAAGTATTATGCATATCTAGAAAAGTTGGGGGCTCACACGGATGCATTTAAACATCTAAAGATTGCTTTGAGAATATATCCCAAATTAATCACATTGGATAATATTGAAAAGTTAAGAAACAGGCATCGTTGCTTTTTCTCATCTAAAAATCTTGTGTTGGATATTCCGATATTCTGTGAACAGGATTATGCTCGCCTTGGAGTTCTTTCTTTTTATCTTCATGATAACAAAACAGCAAAGGAATATTGTATGCGAATCACTCATTCCATGCCTAATCTTTTTATGCCGTGGTTAGTTTTATATCATATATACCTGCAAGAACATAATATGGTTGAAGCTGAAAAATGTAAAAGAAAGTTTTTGTTCCTTTCGTATGGAGTAATTGAGCAAAACTTACTACAAGATGAAAGCAGATTTGCAATACCACATTGTAAAGAGCATCTTTTATATAATAGCTATCATGCAAAGTTTAAGCTATGGTATGGTGGAGAAGTGGGTGGTTGCTAATGAACAAGCTCAACGACATCAAGAAAATCCTGCTGGGAAGATAAAGATTTAAGGAAGAATAGCCTATCAGAAAGTCTGGTATAGGCTAATAATTACTAAAAGTTACCCTAAGGTAAGTTACCTTTGGGTAACTTTTTGTATATTTGCAGATGATACGAATGCTATAAAGCAGGTAAAACGAATTTAATAAGAAGAATATGGCTGTATTTCAATCTCCTTTTCAGTTTGGTACTTTGGCTACCGAAGAGAATTTTATC
>ERZ1023701.465-NODE-465-length-12336-cov-52.197948_pt1 | contig 12336 bp, 10 predicted proteins | sample MGYA00380350_ERZ1023701 | MGnify/ENA primary metagenome ERZ1023701 (study PRJEB33179, sample SAMN07449025) | human gut metagenome | biome: Human-gut; feature: Human associated habitat; material: Faeces | host: Homo sapiens | place: India:Kasaragod | collected... | reverse complement strand
AGAGGGCTCCACCTCTTTTCCCAAGCCCTTTTCCCCTCAGGGGACAAGGGATGTAGCTGGCGACGCTATAGCTCTGCCAGAGTTTTGGTATCGGCAGCGGAGCCTGTGCCCTAAAGGGCTGCCGATGATTGTCTACGCAACAGAGTAGCGATTGTTTGTGCGGTGTTATACCGCCTTGGTTGTAGGTGGGGACACCGCCTTGCTTGGAGGTGGGGGCTGCTTTTTCGAATCACCTTGTTCCTCTTTGCTATTAAAGAGGTTTTTTCGAATCACCCCGTCCCTCTTTCCAAAGAGGGCTCCACCTCTTTTCCCAAGCCCTTTTCCCCTCAGGGGACAAGGGATGTAACCGCCCTCCGGTGCTCAGAACCGCTACGCTATAAGGTTGGCGGACCAATCAAAGGTCTCGCCAGATTGTGCGGGCTGGGACCGCCTGGGGTGGAGTGGGGACAGGCTTGCTGGGACCGCCTTGCTAAAGGTGGGGGCTGCTATACCGCTTAAAGGTGGGTGCAGCTTTGTACGCAGAAGGCACTGAGGGCGGCGGTGAGGATCGTGATGAGGAAATTGATGATGGCTTTCCAATTCTCTTTTTTCATGTTCATTCTTTTTGTTTAATGTTTGACAATATACTGATAACTCTGAAGATGGGCAGGATGAGCAAGTATCCGTTCATGACGGGGATTCTTTACTGTTTGCTGATGGTAGCCTTGGGCGTCATCGGAATACTCCGGACTGCACCCTGCCTTGTCTTCAGATGCTATCAAATGGTTACATCTTCACTATCTCCGGTTCCGGAATCTGTTCCGGTATTACCACCGCTCGGAGTTGTGCCACCGCCGCTTGGTGTGGTATCTCCGCCGCTTGGAGTAGTGTTACCGCCGCTCGGAGGGGTTCCTCCAGGCGTGCTGTCATCGCCTGGGCTCTGGGTGCTGCTGCTCTTTACGGCATCCACTCGCTTGATAGATGTGTCAAGGTTGGCGGATGACAACTCGCCGGTGGCTCTGGCACGGAGCTTCAAGCCAATGATGTACTTCGCTACACTGAAGTCTGCCTTGGTGTCGGCTCCGCCTTTCACCTTCAGACCGATGGAGAAAATGGCGAGGTCGGGGAACTTGACGTTCTTGCCGAGAAGGAGTAACTCCTTGGTGCAGACTACGGCATCGGTCAGAATGCCCTTGATGGCTCCCTTGCTGAATGGCGTGTTGTGGCTCGCCATGTGCTCAGCCAACTCGTCAAGCCCGATGGTCTCCTCTGCCACGACTCGAGGATACCACTTCTGGTAAGCCTGACTTTTCTCGTTGTTGTTTTGATACAATGAAATTCTTAACATACGCTTTGTTTTTTAAGACAATGCAAAGATACAACATCGGGGATGGGGCATCTGGCACTTTCTGGCACTTTCATGCACTTATGTGTACTTTTTGGTGCTTTTGTGACTTTTCTATCATGGATCGCCGAGGTAATCGAGGATCATGCATACCTGGCGAGTGGTGAAATACTTGCTGCTGCGGTAATAGCCGGTTGATTTCAGCTCCTGTAGGAGCGTGGGGTTGCGGTTGATCCAACGCATTAAATGGCAGGTTGCCGTACGAGGGTCGCTGTCGGGAAAGTAGAGCATGGCAAGCTCTTGTTTGCTGTAACTTCTTATTTTCATAATGATAATGTTTACCTTTTTCGAATCACCTTGTTCCTCTTTGCTATTAAAGAGGTTTTTTTTTTCGAATCCCTCCGTCTCCCTTTCCAAAGGGAGCTCCACCTCTTTTCCCAAGCCCTTTTCCCCTCAGGGGACAAGGGATGTAGCTGGCGACGCTATAGCTCTGCCAGAGTTTTGGTATCGCAAGCGGAGCCTGTGCCCTAAAGGGCTTGCGATGATTGCTTACGCAACAGAGTTGCGATTGTTTGTGCGGTGTTATACCGCCTTGGTTGGAAGTGGGGCATATGTGAGATGTTATTCTATCTATGATGATTACTATTTCTATCGACGATAGTTTCGATGTCTATCGATGCTAGTTAGGATGTCTATCTATGGCACTTACGGAGGCTATCTATGATAGTTAGGATGTCTATCTATGGCTCTTTTGAGTGACAGATGACAGATGTGACTCTTCTTTTTTTTATTTTCTTCTAATTATATATTAGTTTATATTTTTAAGATGCTGTTTTCCTGCCTGCGCGCGAGGGCTTTTATGAAAACAGGTGTCACAAGTGTCATGTGTCACGCTGGTGGACGGCTTAGAAGGACGCTTCGGGTTCCGAATCCGGCTCGGCATCCATCAGGAGGCGGTGCTGGTATGCCTTTATCTCCTCCGGCGTGCGGCAGACTACGATGAATCCCCGGCTGCTGTTGGTGCGTACACGCTTGAAGCCTAAGTCGCTGAAGGCTCTGCCTACATTCACGGCACTCAGTTTCTGGCTGATTCCGTTGCTGATCATCTGAAGGGCTCGGGCCACGGATATGAACTCGCCTAACTCGCTATCGATTGGTCTGCGGAAATACAGGTCCACCAGCTCGTGTTCGAGATGGGGTGTCTCAAACTGCTTGTTGTGTCGGTTCAACTCCTGGATTTCTTCTTTTGTAAACCAGTACTGGAAGCCGCTGGTGTAGAGGGAGAGAGCCTGGGCGTAGATGCCTTCGTAGTGGAAAGGATGCTCTCTGGGCGAGAGGATGCTCTCCACCTCGAAGGGTAGCCAGCGGCGGTTGCCGGTAGGGTCAGACAAGAACTGGGTGTTGTTGCCCGTTCCGCAGAACGACGCTATGTGCTTGCGGTGCTCATGATAATGGGCGTAGGCTGCTCGCTCGTCGATGCTCGGCATGGTGACGGCTGCCTTCAACTGGTTCAGTTCGGCTGGGCGCATGGTGTCTAGCTCCTCGCAGCAGACGAGGGCATACTGCGCCAGGGTCAGGATGTCGTCCTTCGACATGCGGTTGGCGTTGGTCTTGGTATAGAAATACTGCTTCAGTGGGGGTGGAAGAAGGTAGTTGAACCACGTGGTCTTGTACGCTCCCTGCTCTCCGATGAGTACGAGGATGACGTTGTTGACCACATCTTCTGAGATCCAGCTCGCCACCATGCCGACGAGCCACTTCTTCAGGTAGAGGTGCCACAGCTTCTGCTCCTGCTCGCCGCCCTTTACTCGGACGGTTTGAGCTAGCTCACGGATATAATCTTTTTCTCCCACAGATTGTTTTTTATCTTGAACTCCCACAGATTTACACAGATTATTTAAATACGCTTTGAAGGGATTGAATACTGGGACATAGTCTGATTCTATGACACGATACATATCCTGGATATTGACACGGGTAATGGTGGACATCTGGCTCCATAGGGAGTTGACGATGCGGTCGTTGACAGGCATGAATCTGTGTGCATCTGTGTTATCTGCGGGAATTTCATATTCTACACGGGATGTTATCTCGTTGAATCTGAGGGATATATGGCCATCCAGGAAAGACTTGATTTCCTCGACTGTTGCCGTTTTGCTGTCGCCTCTGTTGTCGCCACCTCCTCCCTGCTTGCCGTGAGGAGAAGCGTTGGCGAAGCAGGAGTTGATGACTTGCTCCGTGTCGGAATAGTCCTTCCCGAACTTCTGCATCGCCCATCTGAGGGCGACCTTCTTTGAAAAACGGCGTTCGGCAAGCTTGTAGCCGACCCGCATCACATAATCGTTATGGCTGCCGCTGCGGAATTCGATTTTTGCCTTCGCCAGCTGGGGCGCAATGAGGGTGTCGAAGTAGGTCTGGATGCGCTGCATCTGCTTGTCTTCCTTGCTCTGCTTCACATAGGCTGTTGCTGCGGTGGAGATTTCTTCTGCCGTGAAGGGAGTGACTTCGGATTGGGGGCGTAGAAAGACTTCTGGGTCGTGGGCAAGACCGCTCAGTCGGGTGATGTTCTTGCACTGCATATCCGCCTTGGCTCCCAGAAGTTTCTCGTAATAGGCATTGCCGGCATAGAAGGCCTGCTGATAGTATGCCTCGAACTTCTTCACCTCTTCCGCATCCTTGGGAACTCCCGAAAACTCCGGGGCTATCTCATAGGTGAAAATGACGCGGAGTCCGTTGCCGCTCATCGTGATATAGCAAAGGAGGGTGTGAGGATCGGCTATCGCCTTTCGCTTCAGAATGTTAAGTTCTTTGGCAACAAAGGCTTTCCATTCTCCGTCGCTGATGGATTCTTCACTCTTCACTCCTCGTTCTTCACTCCCTATGGCATGGTCGAAGTCCACGAGCGACATACCCGTGAGTTGTCTGATGTTGCTTCTGCCTTTTCCTCCCTCGAAGAGGCAAGGCACGGCAAATAACTGGCTTTCGTTCTTGAAAGTCTTGCTACCGGTCTGGCGATAAGACCGGGTGAAAACTGCCAACTTCTCATCGGTTCGAATGAGGTTGGCGACGCCTTCAAGAAGCCCTGGCAAGGGCAGCTTGCAGGTCATGTCATGGAAAATACTTACGTTCATAATCGTTAAGTGTTAGTTGGTTCATTTTTACGTGGCAAAGATATAAAAATGACAGAAACAGCCGCCTTAACATGATAAGGCGGATTTTATATTTAATTACATTTTTTAATATTTTTAATCAAAAAGTTATGCCAAAATCAAATTTCCAGGCGGTTAACCGCCAGTTTGGAGCATTCCTTCGTGCTGAGTTGAAGCATCACTGCATCACGGTGGAGGCTTTCAGAAAGCATTGTCATTTCGACCGCAGTGCTTTCTCAGATTTGAAAAGGGTGTAGGAACCAGTGCCTATCCCCTGGGTTACTATCAGCAAGTGTTACTTGCCTTCCGAGAGTTTGTTGACGAAGATGAATTCAAGGAAGTAAAGCGCAGATGGGGAGAGGCGTTGAGCGAGTTTGACGTGATCTAACTATTTTTTCGAGGAAAACCGCCCTACAGTGCTGTGGATGCCCCACCTGTCCCTCCCCTGGGGGAGGGTCCTTAACCCACTCCCAAGCCCTCGCCCTTTCCAAAAGGGCAAGGGATGTAACCGCCCTCCGGTGCTCGGAACCGCTTCGCTATAAGGTTGGCGGGGCATCAAAGCCCTCGCCATGTTTTGCGGGTTGGGACCGCCAGGGAGTAAAAGCTTTGTGTAAGCAGATTCATTAATTAACATAATAGCATAATTATGTATACATTTTTAGATAATATGTTCAAGGTACTCAAAGTTGCAGGTAAGCGTCCAAAAACGGATTTGGTGATTTGAGAAAGATGATGTAACTTTGTCGCCAGTAATTTTAAACGTAAGTATAATGTACTGCGACAAAGACTTTCAGACATTCTGGTTCCGCTACAAGACGGAAGGGGAGCCACATGGAATTTCAATTAATTCCTTTTGTATTAACCTAGGTGTTCCATACAAGCGTTTGTTTGTCATTGCTTTTGAAAGTTTTGATTGTGATTTTTCCTTCTTGATGTAATTGAGCAATCGCATCTTTAACACCTTGTGTCTTTAGCTCACCGATCTCGTCATCAATGATGCTCTTCTCTACCTGTGATTTGAAATTGGGGTCGAAATTTTTCTTCTTCCAATAGGTTGTATAGCGATTTTCTGATTTGGGAAGCATCCTATAGTCATGTTAAGTATTGAATGTTAAGTGTTGATTTTTGAAGACTAATTATTGAAGAAATAATTTCTTTAGAATGAAGAAAATAGAACTTTTTGATTACCAAGAGGATATGAAAGCACGGATAGAGAAGGCTTTGTGCCTTCACCGTTCCGTGATGGCACAGATGCCTACGGGAACAGGTAAGACCTATCTGCTTACAGCTGTCATAGACTCTTTCGTGAGAGCCAATCCTAAGGCGAAAGTATGGATTGTTGCTCATAGAAGGGAACTGGTATCCCAGATTGATGAAACCGTAAGGAAGTTCCATTCTTATTCCTCATCAAACACCTCTTCACTGTTGTCATCCGTCAAGGCTGTGTCGATACAATGGTTGTCGAAACACTATGACGAGATTGAGGAAGAGCCTGGACTGATTGTGATTGACGAGGCACACCATGCGCTTGCCAAAACTTACAAGGAGATGTGGGAGAGATTCCCGAAGGCTAAGTTTCTGGGACTGACGGCTACACCTTGCCGATTGAACGGTAAGGGTTTCACAGACCTGTTTGATGTGTTGGTGCAGTCGTGGGGTGTTCCTGAGTTTATCAGCAAGGGAAGATTGGCGACATACGATTTCGTGAGCATCAAGTCGGATGGTGTGACGCAACGGCTCATTGACTCCTTGCAGAAGCGAGGTGCAGATGGTGACTACCAGAACAAGGAAATGGATATGTTGCTGAATAAGAAGCCGAGCATCGAAAGGCTCTATCGGAGCTTGGAAGAATTTGGTAAGGACAGAAAGGGCATCGTGTATGCTATCAATATCAGTCATGCTCAGAAAATCACAAAACTGTATCAGGAACATGGCGTGAAAGCCATTGCCATAGACTCGAAGACTCCTGCTGCGGAAAGACAGCAAGACATTGAAGCCTTCAAGAAAGGTGACATCCAAGTGCTGGTGAATGTGGACATTTTCTCGGAGGGATTTGACTGTCCGGATGTGGAGTTTGTACAGTTGGCTCGACCTACGCTGTCGCTTGCCAAGTACCTGCAGATGGTGGGACGAGGACTGCGAGTAGCCAAAGGAAAGAAGAACTGCGTGATTATAGATAATGTGGGACTGTATCGGGTGTTCGGGTTGCCTTCGCAGGTATGGAACTGGAATGCGATGTTTGAAGGAAAGCTGAAAGTTGGCAAGAAAAAGGAGACTCCGAAGGAAAGAGAGTTTTTCCTGATGAGCAAGGTGCAAGACGATATTCCGATTCATCCAGAATCGGAAATGATGATGGTGATGAGCCATGAGGAATTGCTCCAAACGATACAGTATCGTGAGTTTGTGGATAGCAAAGGGGAGTTTGCCATCATCAAGCTGCCTGATGGAAAGATGACGGTAGTGAACCGACAAGGAGAACAAGTACTGGAGCCAGGCGATTACTATGACATGAAACTGCTGGATGGCAACATCCTGTTCTACCGGCCTCGCAGAAAGGCGATATGCTATTATGACCTGTTGGCAAAAGCTGTCATCGACGATGGCACTAACGTAGCAGGGGCTCCCCAGGTTGTCAACATCAAAGGATGGGAGTTTATAGAATATAACGACATCTTCATGTCTCGAACCCAAGAAGAATTTTCTTTGCCCTATCGTCCTTCACAATATGATTTTCTGAATTATGGGTACTATATGATATTCAGATTCAGACCTTCTGCTCCCGGTTGTCAGGTATGGTACTATTGTGAGGGTAATGAAGGGAAGATGCGCATGAGCCATGAAGAGAGCAGGAATGTGTGTTTCCTGCGTAATGATTACGAGCATGTGTATTGGTTATGTGCCATTCTGTATGGTGAACGTATTGTTGTCATGGACAGCAAAGAGGACTACTACCTGGTGGATTCAAGTTTGAAGAAGACCTATATAGGGTGCAATCAGCCAAAGAATGAAAATGAAGATTTGAATTTTGTCATGCCTCGGATTGGCAAGAAATACTATCAAGAGGCGATGTTACAGAAGAAGGAAATGGAAGCAAGTGAGTTGCTTCTTTTGCATGAGAAGTCAGAGGCAGGTCATGTGGAATTGTATCAGGCCGGAAAGAAATGGGGCTTAAAGGTAGATGGTAAAGTTATCGTGCCACCCCTCTACCACCATATAGCGCTACCTGTCGGTGCCTATTGCGCCTTTGAACAGATACCCCGACATTGGGGTGTTATGACATTAAATGGAAAAGTGATTGTTGATGCCAAATATGAAAAGGTGGAGATTCGTGATAATGGAATCGCCGTGCTAACAGGCATCCTGGGCAAAACACAGACCATCCATCTGAAATAACGGAGGATATTCAGCTTTTCAGAAATGTTCAATTGGTCTATTGGATAGGAGGGGTAATATTATCCTCCCGCCAGAATATAAAGACATATACAGATGGAATGAACATGAGGTTGTAGTAAAAGGTAATGATGGGTTGGCTTTTTACGTTTTGAAAACGTTACTCATTTTATTTGGAATAGCCAAATTTTTCAGATGATTTTTATATTATCAGTGATTATTGTTAGATATCGCAAACTAAATGGGGATTTCTTTGCAGCTATGATTTTTTTTTTGTATCTTTGTCCCCAAATATAAGTACTTAAAGCATATTGTAAGATGGCTGCATTAAAATTATACCCTGTGGGAATCCAAACTTTTGAGCGAATTCGAAAAGAAGATAAGCTCTATGTTGATAAGACGGAATACATTTACAGAATGACGCATTCTGGTGGATGTTATTTCTTCTTGAGCCGACCGCGCCGTTTCGGAAAGTCGTTGCTGGTTTCTACATTTCAAAGCTATTTTGAGGGTAAGAAGGATTTGTTTAAAGGGCTTGCCATCGAAAAACTGGAGCAGGAGTGGACGGAATATCCTGTGCTGCATTTTGATATGTCGGGTGGCAAGCATATGGAAAAGAAGGAGTTGGAAGATTATTTGGGCTATCAATTGGCTAAGAAAGAGGCTACGTATGGTATTACAACACCTCAGAATGGAGCAAATAATCGTCTGACCGATTTGATTCTGACTGCTTATCGAAAGACAGGCAAGCAAGTAGTCGTGCTCATCGATGAGTATGATGCTCCTTTGTTGGATGTAGTACACGAGGATACTTCCTTGCAGGTTCTTCGCAACGTTATGCGCAATTTCTATAGTCCATTGAAAATGTGCGAGCCTTATCTCCGCTTTGTCTTCTTGACGGGCATCACCAAGTTTTCGCAGATGAGTATCTTTAGCGAACTGAATAATATCACGAATGTGAGCATGCTGCCTCAGTATGCGGGAATTTGTGGTATCACCAAGGAAGAACTGGTGACCCAAATGTCGGCAGATGTTGATGCTTTGGGCGAGAAGTTGGGCAAGACGAGAGAAGAGACGCTTGCGGCTCTTCGAGAGTACTATGATGGTTATCATTTTGCAGATGTCTCGCCTGACGTATTTAATCCATTCAGCTTGCTCAATGCCATGACAAATGGCAAATTAGATTACTATTGGTTTGCCTCAGGCACGCCAACTTACTTGATCAACATGCTCAACAAGTTCCAGGTAATGCCATCTGAAATTGGCGGCTGTGAGGCAGATAAGTCGGAGTTTGATGCTCCAACCGAGAAGATGACCACCATCATGCCGTTGCTCTATCAGAGTGGCTACATTACCATCAAGGGCTATGACCCAGAGACGGAACTCTATCTCTTGGACATACCAAACAAGGAGATTCGTGTAGGCTTGTATCGTAGCCTTTTACCTTATTATATAGGTATGAATACGGTGAAGGGTACCACCACAATCGCCAAGATGTCTGCCGCCATTCGTCATAATAAGATAGATGAGGCTCTGGAAATGCTCCAGACTTATCTCGGCACGATTCCTTATTGCGACAATACGGATTATGAGGGGCATTATCAGCAGATGATGTATGTCATCTTCTCCATCCTCGACAATTATGTGGATGTGGAGGTTCACACGCCAAAGGGACGTGTCGATATGGTGCTCCGTACTGCCACCCATCTCTACCTCTTTGAATTGAAACTAAACCAAAGTGCTGATGTGGCAATGAAACAGATAGACTTGAAGGAGTATGCGAAGCGTTTCGCCCTCTGCGGTCTGCCAATTGTGAAGGTGGGCATTAATTTTGATGTGGAGACGCATACCATCAAGGATTGGAAGGTAGAAGATAAATGATAGAATTCAAGCATAATTCTATTATCCAGCACTCTTTTCTATCCAAGTCATAAGTACCGCCACTGCATATTGCTGTTCTTCTTCTGTCAACTGTCTTCCGGCAGGTATATGATGCCATTTGAAGAAACAACCACGGCAGCAGCAGCCAGTAGCATGCTGGGCAATGAAAACAGGATGACCTCTCATCGGCGTCTGCTTGCCGTCATTGGGAATCACTGCAGGAGCAAGGCGTTTAGCAACGAAATCCTCCGCATGCTTACGGATGGTAGCCAAACCCTTTTCTGCAATATATTCCTTATCCTTCTTCGAGAGATGGAAACGGCTGCGGAAAGCTGATTGGGAAAGTCTTTCAAACAGATCTGTCAAATCATACTCTTTGTCTGAAGAAGTATGGCTTTCTTTACTATCTGAGGAGATAGAGTCTTTCTGATGAATCTCTATCTCCTCAGGAAACAAATTGAGTTCTACATATTTTGCTTGGTTTCCTTTTGAATCTTTTTTCATTTTTATGAGTCTCCTATATCTATGAATCTCCTATATATTTAATGGATATCAGATTCTTCTGCTACAGATGCTTTGTTTTCCTTGGGTTGTGGGTTGGGTACGAAGCCCAGAATGGCAACCAGACAACTCATCAAAGGACTGATGATGTTGAAGAAGCAGAAGGGAAGATAGACCAGGGTCGGGATGCCAAGAACTGTACTCTGCGTCATACCGCAGGCAGTCCATGGAACCAGAACGCTCGTCACGGTAGCACTATCCTCTGTACTTCGGCTCAAGAGTTCTGGTCGGTAACCTCGTTCAGCATACTCATCCTTGTAGATAGATGCATTCATGATGATACTCAGGAACTGGTCACCCATTACGAGATTGAGCAAGACGCCTGATGTCACGGTACTGCAGACAAGCGAGATGGTACTGTGGATGCTTTTCAGGAGCATGTGGGTGATGGCGTGGAGCATGCCGCTGGCTACCATGCATGATCCGAAGCACATGGCACAGAGGATGAGCCAGATGGTATTGAGCATGCCAGCCATGCCTCGGGTGGCAACAAGATCATTGATGTCCGCCATACCGCAATCTACCTGGGTATGGGTATAGCAGGTGGTCATGATTCCTTGAAAGAGGCTTTTGGCAGAAATACAATCTTCGCCGGCTATCCCTGCAAGTACTTCCGGCTGGAGAATGAGGGCACAGATGCATGCAGAGAGGGCAGAAAGCAGAAGGGTGATGAGGGATGGCGTCTTTCGGTAGATGAGCCATCCGGTAAAAGCCGGAACGAGCATGGTAAACAGAGAGATATTGAATCCATGGCTCAGACCGGTAAGATACTGGCTGATATCCACTGGCTTGGAATCATAGCAGAGACCGATGATAAGATAGAGTACCAGTGAAAGCAGGATGCTTGGTATGGTGGTGTAGAGCATATAGCGGATATGTGAGAAGAGATCTGCTCCAGCTATACTCGAAGCCAGGACGGTGGTATCGCTCATTGGCGAGAGTTTATCACCGAAATAGGCACCGGAGATAATAGCTCCAGCCGTGTAAGGGGCTGGTATTCCCAGAGCATCTCCGATTCCCATCAGGGCAATGCCAATGGTGGCAATGGTGGTCCATGAGGTTCCCGTCATCACAGAAATGATACTGGAGATGATGCATGCGCAGGGAAGGAAAAAGGTTGGTGACATAATCTGTACGCCATAATATATCAATGTAGGTACTACGCCACTGATCATCCAGGTAGCTGACATCATTCCGATGAGCAGCAGGATTAGGATAGATACTCCGGCATCGCCCACCGTCTTTTTGATCATCTCTTCAAAGATATTCCATTTCATCCTATAGATGCCCATGCCGAGTGCCACACATACGGCTGTGGCTATCATAAGGGCCACCTGGGAGGCACCAGCCAGGGCATCGTCTGGGAAGAGTTTGACAACCAGGACGATGAGGGCGATAAGTACTGCCAGTGGTATGACAGAAATGAAAGGATGTGGACTAGCTGGCTGCTGCGGTGGGCAGGATACCTGATTCTCTGCAGCTTGAGATTTCTGTTTCTTTTCTTTTTGTTCCATTTTTAATGCTCTCTTATACAATTATTTAAAATCAAAGTCTTTTATTTACTTTGCGTTTGTCATCTGGAAGACCAGTGTGATGATACCTATACTGTGCTTCATACTTATATTGTACTTTTCCTGCAAAGGTACCAAAAAATCCTAGATTACGCAAGAAAAGGTGTAATATGTTGTTCTTTTTATAAAAAATTATAAGTTCCTTGGATTTTTCTTGGCTATTTTTCTTTTGAACTACTAAACGTAATTGCAACTATTTTTCTCCGTTTTTATGCAGATTCTTACAGAAAAGTAAGCGAAAATGATAAAAATGCAGCAAAAAGCAATAATTTTTGGAATTTTATGCTTGATATTGTAGAAAAAGTCTTAACTTTGCAGCGGATTTGAGAAGATAAGCAGTTTCCGGCCGTCAGAAAGGTGAGGAATCATCGGGCAGGGAATGTGCATCTGGCTCATCCGTAGATTCACTTATAACAACTTTATAAATTAAAAGATTCGATTATGAAAGTAGCAATTGTTG
>ERZ1023701.459-NODE-459-length-12526-cov-39.150670_pt1 | contig 12526 bp, 10 predicted proteins | sample MGYA00380350_ERZ1023701 | MGnify/ENA primary metagenome ERZ1023701 (study PRJEB33179, sample SAMN07449025) | human gut metagenome | biome: Human-gut; feature: Human associated habitat; material: Faeces | host: Homo sapiens | place: India:Kasaragod | collected... | reverse complement strand
GAGGGGCATTGGCAGCAGACGCTCTACATCATGTTTGCCCTGCTCACCAACTATGATATCCTCGTGGAGCAGCATACGGCGAAGGGCAGAATCGATATCACGATGGAGACTGCAGATACCATCTACGTGATGGAGCTGAAATTCAACAAGAGTGCCGAGGAGGCTCTCGCCCAGATAGAGGCAAAACACTATGCCGATGCTTTCAAGATGAGCGGCAAGAAGGTGGTGAAGATAGGCTTGAACTTCTCGGTGAAGGACGAGGTGAACTGCCTGGAATGGAAGATAGATTGAATTGTATAACGTAAACAACATATTATGATGAAAAAGAAGAGAGTGAGAGTTTGGGCGCTGGGAGCGATGACAACTTTGATGTTGGCTTCCTGTGGCACCACACAGACCGTGCCTCTGACCGGTAGAACACACCGCATCTCGGTTTCGGATGCGCAGGTGTTGAGTTTGTCGAACCAGGAATATACCAAATATATGGCTTCTGCCAAGAAATCTACCAATGCCACGAAGACGGCGCAGGTGGAGAGAGTGGGCAAGAGGTTGGCGGCTGCCGTGGAAACCTATCTCAAGGAAAACGGATATGCCAACGACTTGCAGAACTATTCCTGGGAATTCAACCTGGTGCAGGATAATAGCGTAAACGCCTTCTGCATGCCGGGTGGAAAGATTGTGGTTTACGAAGGACTGCTCCCAGTGGCTTCGAGCGACAATTCGCTCGCCATCGTACTGGGACACGAGATAGCGCACGCCGTGGCTAAGCATAGCGCCGAACAGATGTCGAAGGCGCAGAACCAGCAGGTGGGCACCAGCATTCTGGGCAGTGTGCTCAACCAGACTGTGGGAAGCGGAGTGGGCGACATGGCGAGTGCCGTGGCAGGACAGTATTTCTCCTTCCGCAACCTGAAGTATTCGCGTGAAAACGAGACTGAGGCTGACTACATGGGTCTCATCTTCGCCGCCATGGCAGGCTACGACCCTCAGCAGGCGATTCCTTTCTGGGAGCGCATGGCTGCGGCTTCGGGCAACAGCAACAAGAGTGATCTCTTCAGCGACCACCCTTCGGATGCCAAGCGAATCGCTGCCCTGAAAGCGGCGATGCCTACTGCCTTGAAGTATTACAAGCCGCAGAATGGAGCATATTCTACTTCTGGTGTATCTTCAAAGTCTTCAAAATCTTCGAAATCATCGAAGTCATCGAAATCTTCCAAGACTTCAAAGACTCCGGTAAGAACCATCAAAGCCAGTTCGCTAAGCGGTTTCTCTTCCAATAAGAAATAAGTTCTTCTTTCACGAAGAAAGTAATCATTAAAAATATCATTAGCTATGATGGACTACATCTCTCAAAACCTATGGCTATTCTGGACAGTCATCATGTTCATTTGCCTGATTCTGGAGTTGTCTTCGGGCGACTTCTACGTAACTTGTTTTGCCATCGGTGCGCTCATCAGCATACCGGTGGCGGTGATGGACGCTCCCTTCTGGGTGCAGGTGGTGGTATGGGCGGTATGCTCCGTGATGAGTATCCTGCTGATCCGTCCGCATCTGGTGAAGGCTATCCGAAAGGGTGCCGATGAACGCAAGAGCAATTCGGATGCCCTGAAGGGACAGATAGGAGAGGTGACCCAGACCATCGTGGCGGGCGGATACGGAAGAGTGAAGCTCGATGGCGACGACTGGAAAGCGGAGGCTCCCGGATGCAGGGAGGATATCGCCGAGGGAGCCCGAGTAAGGGTGAAGGGACATCAGTCTATCATCCTGCAGGTTGAGGAGTTTTAGCATCTTGCCGCAACCCGAAGAAAGTTATAGAAAAAGTATTAATTAAAATTATAAATATCATGGAAATAGGACTTTATGTATTAATCGCTCTAGTGTTACTTGCACTGGTTGTGGTGAAGAAAACCATCGTGATTATTCCCCAGAGTGAGACCAAGATTATCGAGCGATTGGGTCGCTACTATGCCACCCTGAAGCCGGGTATCAACATCATCATCCCGTTCATCGACCAGGCGAAGACCATCGTGGCGATGCGTGGGGGTAGATATACCTATACCAACAACATCGACCTTCGTGAACAGGTGTACGACTTCGACCGACAGAATGTGATTACCAAGGATAATATCCAGATGCAGATTAATGCGCTGCTTTATTTCCAGATTGTGGATCCTTTCAAGAGCGTGTATGAAATCAACAACCTGCCTAACGCCATCGAGAAGCTGACCCAGACCACCCTGCGTAACATCATCGGAGAGATGGAGCTGGATCAGACCTTGACATCGCGCGATACCATCAACACCAAGCTCCGTGCCGTGCTCGATGATGCCACCAACAAGTGGGGTATCAAGGTGAACCGTGTGGAGCTGCAGGACATCACGCCTCCCGAGAGCGTGCTCATGGCAATGGAGAAGCAGATGCAGGCTGAGCGTAACAAGCGTGCCACCATCCTGACCAGTGAGGGTGAAAAGGAGAAGCAGCGTCTGCTCTCTGAAGGTGAGAAGGCTGCCATCGTCAACAAGGCTGAGGCTGCCAAGCAGCAGGCTATCCTCAGGGCTGAGGGTGAGGCTACGGCGCGCATCCGCAAGGCTGAGGCTGAGGCGATTGCCATCCAGAAGATTACCGAGGCGGTGGGCCAGAGCACCAACCCAGCCAACTATCTGCTTGCACAGAAGTATATCACCATGATGCAAGAGGTGGCTCAGGGCAAGGACAACAAGGTGGTTTACCTGCCATACGAGGCTACTAATCTGATGGGTTCCATCGGTGGCATCAAGGATTTGTTTAATAGTAAGTAAACTTTTGTTTAACAGTAAGTAAACTTAGAAATAAGTAAACTTAACAGTAAATAAACTTAAAATATGAGTAAGAAAATTTGTATTGTGGCTGGAGCGAGACCTAACTTCATTAAGGTGGCTCCGGTGATTAGAGCGATAGAGAACGCCCGTAAGCAGGGCGAAGATGTGGAGTATGAACTGGTGTTCACGGGTCGTGAGGACGACGAGACGCTGGAAGGCTCCCTGTTCTCTGATCTGGACATCAGGAAGCCGGATGTATATCTGGGCGTGGACTGTGAGAACATGAACGAGCTCACCGGACAGGTGATGGCACAGTTTGAGCGCTATTTGCAGCAGCATCCTACGGATGTGGTCATCGTGGTAGATGACCTGGCTTCTACGATGGCCGTGGCTATCGTTACCAAGAAGCAGGGCGTGAAGCTGGCGCATATCGCTGCGGGTACCCGCAGCTTCGATATCACCATGCCTAAGGAAATCAACCGACTGGTGATAGATGGTCTGTCGGATATCCTCTTCACGGCGGGTATCTCGAACAACAGCATCGCCAACAAGGAGGGAGCCGAACTCTCTAAGGTATATATGGTGGGCAATGTGCTCATCGACAACATCCGATTCCTGCAGCAGCGCATGCAGCGCCCTGCCGTGATGGACCAGGAGCATCTGGAAGAAGGCAAATATCTGTTGCTTACCTTGAACCGCAAGGCGATAGTGAACAACATTGAGGAGATGAAGAAGCTGATTTCCACCATTGATGGGGTGGCAAGAAAGGCGGGCATTAAGGTATTGGCACCTCTGCGTGGCAAGGCATTGGGATTCGTTTTGGCATTCAAGGCTTATCAGGATGTGGCTGATCATCAGTCGGGCATTATGGTGGTGCAGCCTCAGGGCTATCTCGACTTCTCTTATCTCGCTGCCCATGCCATGGGTGTGATCACGGATTCGGGCAATGTGGCTGAGGAGGCTACCTTCAATGGTGTGCCTTGCATCACGCTGAACAGTTACACCGAGCACCTGGAAACGGTGACTGTGGGTACGAACGAGCTGGTTGCTGAAGACCCTGAGAAGCTGCAGCTGGCGATGGAGAAGATTGTGAAAGGCGAATGGAAGAAGGCCGGCATTCCTGACAGATGGGATGGCAGATCGGCTGAGCGCATCGTTCAGATTATTTGTGGGGAATAAGAAAATCCAGACGCCCTGAAAGGGCAGAAGCTCCTAGCCCAGGGCAACACCCTGGGTAATCATGAGCGCAAGGTTGTCGCCCTGTAAGGGCAAAAGCTTTGTGTATGAGAAGCTTTTGCCCTTACAGGGCGATTTTGCTATATACCTTGTAAACCCAGGGTGTTGCCCTGGGCTAGGAGCTTCTGGGCTTTCAGCCCGTGTGGGGCTTTCGTTTATTTCACCGGATAATCGTATTGTTTATAATAGGAAGGCGTCTTTGGGGTGTTATACCAGTTCCCCTCAACACTTACGCCGATGGAGAAATTCTTGTTGGTGTATCTTACTCCGGCTCCCAATACGTTGGCACCGGCGGCACCCATGCCGTATCCGCCTGGCATCACACCCATGCCCCAGGCTCCGGGATACATGCCGTAACCAAATGGACCATAGCCATATCCTCTATAACCATAGGGACCATAGCCATATCCGGCATACCTATTATATATAGAGTTATAATTATTAGCCACGCTCACCTGACCATAAACGAAAGCCTCCCAGTGCTCGTTGAATTTATACCCCAGCATGCCATACACGCCGCCATCGTGGAAGTTGTCGCTTCCGTAATTGATGTTGTTGATGTAGGTGCCCAGCGCCATCCACAACTTGTTGTCCTTGGTGAGAGGTGTGAGATAGGTGGCGTTGATGGTCTGGGTGAAGCCGCCCCAGTGAGGGGCATTCTTGCCGAAAGTAGCGAAAACCGAGAGATCTATCGAAAGATTCAAACCCTTGTGAAGTCCCCAGCCATAGCCATATCGGTTCCAGCCATATCCGTTTCCAAATCCATCATTTCCAAATCCATCCCCGAAAGCTCCGCTATTGGCAAGGTTGGAAATCGGATTATTGTAGTAATCGCTATCCTTCGGATTCTTTAGGGCATTATTCAATCCATCCCCTAAACAATCCTTCATTCCATAAATCTCGTCATTTAATGAACCAGAAGCGATATGCCTGAGTGGGGTATAGGTATGCTTCATCGGCTTGCCGCCATAAACCACGGTCTTTCCGTCCTGATAAACGGTGTCGCCAGGCAGCAGCCAATCCTCACGCGGGCTGTCGGGACTATGCAGAGGTCCGAAGCTCACGTGTTGTGCTTGGGCTTTCATTCCCAGTAGAGCGAAGCCCAAGAGAAGAAGATATAATCTTTTTTTTATCATCATTTTATCATTTTCTTTATTTTGAACGCAAAGATATAAAGAAAGTTCGAGAAAAGCATAACTTTTTAGAATAAAATCATTATCTTTGCAATCGATAACAATTGATTCGATAAAATTCATAAGAAAATGAAAAAAATACTATCTTTCTGCGCAGTCTTGCTGATGGCTTGCTCGGTAAATGCGCAGACTCAGACGAATGCACAGCAGAATGCTTCGGATGCAAAGGCAGGCCAGGCACAGCTTCTCCCATGGGAGACTCCTCGCGACACCACCTGCCACGAGGTGCTGCTCGAAACCACGATGGGCAACATCCGTGTGGCACTCTATAACGACACGCCGCACCATCGCGACAACTTTCTGAAACTCGTGAACAGTGGCTATTACAACGGCTGCATCTTCCAGCGAGTCATCAAGAACTTCATGATTCAGGGCGGCGACTACTCCTGCCGAAAGGTGACTCCGGGAAAGGTTGAGAAGTTTGATGTAGACTATACAGTGCCTGCCGAAATCATCTATCCTAAGTACTACCACAAGCGTGGACAGCTCTGTGCGGCTCGCGAGGGAGACGATGAGAACCCAACCAAGGCTTCGGCTTCCACCGATTTCTATATCACCTGGGGCAGAAACTTCTCGCCTCGACAGATGAAATACTATGTGGAGAAGGAGAAGAGAGAGGGCAAGTCGTATGCCATCCCATCCACCGAACTGCAGCAGGGATATATTAAATATGGTGGCGTGCCGCATCTTGACAACGGATATACCGTGTTCGGAGAGGTGCTGGAAGGCCTTGACGTGGTAGGTAAAATCCAGAATGTTGCTACCAACAAGGAGAATAACGATCGTCCGCTGGATGATATCGTCATCAAGAAAGCAACTCAGGTGAAATAAATAATTAACAATTTAATAACCAAAACATTATAGACGAGACGGATATGAAATCATTAAAGGAATTGTACAGAATAGGAAAGGGTCCTTCGAGCAGTCATACCATGGGACCTCAGCGTGCAGCCAAGCTCTTCCTGGAGCGATGTGGCAATGCTTCCTCTTACGAGGTGACACTCTATGGGGCCCTCGCTGCTACCGGCAAGGGCCACATGACCGATATTGCCATCGAGGAGGTGCTGAAGAAGCACATCGTGCACATCAACTGGGAGCCTCAAACCTTCCTGCCTTTCCATCCTAACGGAATGAAGTTTGTGGGCAAGGACCTGAATGGCGACGTCATCGACGAGTGGACGGTGTACAGCATCGGCGGCGGTGCCCTTTCTGATGGCACCGAGGGTCACGAGGAGCTGGGCGCAGAAGATGTCTACGACCTTCATACCATGGCTGATATCCAGAAATGGTGCTACGAGAACGGCCGTGCCTTCTGGGAATACGTAGAGAAATGCGAGGATAAGGACATTTGGGATTATCTGCGCAAGATTTGGGAAACCATGAAGCAGTCTATCCGCAACGGTCTCAACCACGAGGGTGTGCTGCCTGGTCCGTTGAAGCTTCAGCGCAAGGCTGCCACCTATCATATCAAGGCAAAGGGCTACCGGGCTTCCCTGCAGAGCCGCGGCTTGGTTTATTCCTATGCCCTGGCGGTGAGCGAAGAGAATGCTTCGGGTGGCACCATCGTTACGGCACCTACCTGTGGTGCCTGCGGCGTGCTTCCTGCCGTGCTCTATCACATGCATACGGCACACGATATGAGCGAAGACCGCATCCTGCGTGCCCTGGCTACTGCCGGACTGGTGGGTAACATCGTGAAGAACAATGCCTCTATCAGTGGTGCCGATGTGGGTTGCCAGGGCGAGGTAGGTGTGGCTTGTGCGATGGCTTCGGCTGCGGCATGCCAGCTTTTCGGTGGAAGTCCGGCACAGGTGGAGTATGCTGCCGAAATGGGATTGGAGCATCACTTGGGTATGACCTGCGACCCTGTTTGCGGCCTGGTTCAGATTCCGTGCATCGAGCGCAACGCCTTTGCTGCAGCTCGTGCCCTGGATGCCGATCTCTACGCATCCTTCTCTGATGGTCACCACAGCGTATCCTTCGATAGAGTGGTAGAGGTGATGAGACAAACCGGTCACGACCTGCCATCGCTCTACAAGGAAACCAGCGAGGGAGGTTTGGCAAAAGGCTTTAAAGGAGAATAATCGCCCTGAAGTAGAATACTCGGACTTCCCGGCACGCCCTGAAAGGGCAGAAGCTCCTAGCCCAGGGTAACACCCTGGGTAAAAATAGCAGTTAGCAATGTGCCCTGAAAGGGCAAAAGCTTTTTATTAATTAGATGATTTATAACAGATTAAAACGATTTAGTTTAAGTACTTTAGTAATAGCAGTCTGTCTTCTCCTGTCTTCCTGCGGTTCGGATTCTTCCGATGCGAAGAAGCAGTTGAAGACGAAGGCGGATTTGCAGGGCGCCGTAATCGGCGTTCAGCTTGGTACTACCAGCGATGGTCTTGCCACCGAGTTGGAAAAGAAGGGGGATGGTACCAAGGTGGAACGCTACAACAAGGGAGCCGATGCCATCCAGGCACTCCTTCAGGGTAAGATAGATTGCATGGTGACCGATGAAGCGCCTGCCAAGGCATTCCAGCTGGTGAACCCATCGCTCCAAATTCTGCCCGAAACCTTCGATGCATCCTCTTTCGCCATCTGCGTGGCGAAGGATCATGGCGAGTTGAAGCAGTCTATCAACCATGCCATCCGCATCCTGAAAGCAAATGGCGTCATCGATTCCATCGTAAACCGACATCTGGAACGGGGCATTGCCGTGGCATATACGCCGAAGACATCTGCTGGTAAGCTGAACTCATCTTCTGATGCCTCGCACCCTTCTGATGCGAAAAAGATGGGACCGGAAGCCTTGCAGAAGCTGGGTTTGAAGAAGAGCCTTCGCTTCGCCACCAATGCCACCTTCGAACCTTTCGAGTATTACCAGAATGGTAAGATTGTGGGCATCGATGTGGATGTGGCGAATGCCATCGGCGATGTGCTGGGTGTGGATGTGGAGATTCTCGATATGGAGTTTGATGCCATCATCACCTCGGTGCAGGCAGGCAAGGCTGATGCCGGAATCGCCGGTATCACGGTTACTCCGGAACGAGAGAAGAATATCGGATTCACGGATTCCTATGCCGATGTGCGCCAGGTAATCATGGTGAACTCGGGTGATGTGAAAGTGGCTGATGCACAGCATGGATTCGTTGATAAGTTCAAGTCATGCTTTATCGACGATAACCGCTATCAGTATATGCTCCAGGGCTTGGGCAATACCCTCATCATCACCTTCTTTGCCATCATCCTTTCCGTGATTCTCGGAACGCTGATAGCCATCGTCCGTGCCCGCCACGAGCGCAAGGGCGACTGGAAGATTCCTAACATCATCTGCCAGTTTTACCTCACCATCATGCGAGGCACGCCAACCATGGTGCAGTTGCTCATCATCTATTACGTGGTGTTTGCGTCGGCAGATGTCAACAAGATTTTTGTTGCCGTCATTGCCTTCGGCTTGAACTCAGCAGCGTATATTGCCGAGGTAATCCGTTCGGGCATCATGTCGGTGGATAACGGACAGATGGAGGCGGGCAGGAGTCTCGGTCTCTCTTATGGCAAGACGATGCGTCTTATCATTCTGCCGCAAGCTTTCAAGAATGTACTTCCGGCGATGGGTAACGAGCTTATCACCCTGCTCAAGGAAACGTCTATCAGCGGCTACATCGGACTGGTGGATTTAACCAAAGGCTCGGACATCATCCGAAGCATCACCTACGAGGCGATGATGCCATTGGGCGTAGTAGCGCTGGTCTATCTCTTCCTCGTCTTGGGTCTGAATGCCGGGGTAAGGAAGCTGGAAAAGCGATTAAGAAAGAGTGAAAGGAAATAGTGCTCTGAAAGACAATTTGCAAGTTTTTCGCAGCACGCCCTGAAAGGGCAAAAGCTTTAAATGATATGGATAAAAACGAGATAATCAAGATAGAAGGACTTCGCAAGCGCTTCGGCGACAACGAGGTTCTCAAGGGCATTACCACCTCCTTCCATCAAGGCGAGGTGGTAGCCATCATTGGCCCATCGGGTTGTGGCAAGAGCACTTTTCTGCGCTCCATCAACCTGCTGGAGCAGCCTACCCATGGCAAAATCTACATCGATGGCGTGGATATCACCGCCTGGGATGTAGACATCAACAAGATGCGCCAGCGCGTAGGCATGGTGTTCCAGCAGTTTAACCTCTTCCCCAACATGACCATCCGCCGCAACATCATGCTGGCACCCGTGGAACTGGGCAAGATGACAAGGGAAGAAGCCGATGAGAAGGCTACCGAGCTCCTTACCCGCATCGGCTTGCTGGATAAGGCAGATAGCTATCCCGACAGCCTTTCGGGCGGACAGAAGCAGCGTGTAGCCATCGCCCGTGCCCTGGCTATGAATCCAGAAGTGTTGCTCTTCGATGAGCCTACGTCTGCGCTCGACCCCGAGATGGTGGGTGAGGTGTTGCAGCTGATGAAGGATGTGGCTGCCGAAGGCATGACCATGGTGGTGGTGACGCACGAGATGGGTTTCGCCCGTGAAGTGGCGAATCGTGTTCTCTTCTTCAGTGATGGCTATATCACGGAGGATGGCACGCCTGAAGAAGTCTTCAATCATCCGAAGTCTCCAAGACTCCAGGAGTTCCTGGGAAAAGTTTTGTAGAGTTAATAGTTTATAGTTAACAATTTATAGTATGGCTATTTATGTTATGACTATTTATGTTATGACTATAAAATAAAAATCCGATGCATATCTTTTTGATAGATATCCATCGGATTTTTCAACTGTTATTGTTATTGTTATCAATTACTTCTTATCATGATGATTTTTCAACTGTAATTGTAATCGTAATCAATTACTTCTTATTCTCGATAATCTCCTCAGCACGCTTCAGCGCCTTGCTGATATGATCCGTGATGTTCTCCTTGCCGAGCATATTGTAGAAACCGGCCTTCTCCAACTGCGCATTTACCTTCTCGCAAACACCAGAGAGAACCACCTGGATGTCCTCCTTCTTACTCATCTCGCAGAGATTCGTGAGGTTGTGAATACCCGTAGAATCAACAAACGGAACCTTGCGCATGCGGATTACTCGAACCAGCGGACGGTCGCCGAACGCAGCCATCACCTCCTCAAACTTATTACCCGCTCCGAAGAAGAACGGACCGTTGATCTCGTAAACCTCCACACCCTTCGGAATCGTATAGTGCTCCAGGTTGGTAGAAAGGAAATCATACTCCTTGTTCAAGTCAATCTCATCCTCCGTAACTGCCGTAACATCAGTGGTTTCGCTCATTCGCTTCATGAAGAGCAGGCAGGCGATGATCAAGCCCACCTCGATGGCAACAGTCAGGTCGAAGATGATGGTAAGGAAGAAGGTAATCAGGAGCACGGTAACGTCGCTCTTAGGATTCTTCATCAGTGCCAGGAAACTTCTCCAGCCGCTCATGCCGTAGGAAACCACTACCAAAACACCCGCCAGACAAGCCATCGGGATGTACTTGGCAAGAGGCATGAGGAACAGGAAGATGAGCAGCAATACCACAGCGTGGATGATGCCCGCTACAGGAGTCTTACCGCCGTTGTTGATATTGGTCATGGTACGGGCGATGGCGCCAGTGGCAGGGATACCGCCGAAGAGAGGAGAGGCGATGTTGGCCAGCCCCTGGGCTATCAGCTCGGTGTTGGAATCGTGATGGTCGCTGATTACACCGTCGGCTACGGTAGCAGAGAGCAAGCTCTCGATGGCACCGAGAATGGCGATGGTGATGGCAGGAGACACGAGGCTCTTGATGGTCTCCCAGTTCATTTCCGGAACCTGAGCCGCAGGCAACTCGTTGCTGATGGAGAAGCGGTCACCGATGGTCTCGATGCTTTCAACTCCGGCAAACTGCTTGAGCAGCAGTGCCACAACGGTCATCAGGATGATGGCGATGAGCGAACCCGGAATCTTCTTGCTGAACTTAGGAGTGATGGCGATAACCACCACGCTCACCACGCCGATGAGGGCGCACCAAGGGTCGATGGTGTCGAAACTCTGGAAGTAGACACCCCATTTCTCCAGGAAGTCAGAAGGGTTAGAAGCCAATGTCAAACCAAAGAGGTCCTTAATCTGCGTGGTGAAGATGGTTACGGCGATACCGCTGGTAAAGCCCACCACGATAGGGTAAGGGATGTACTTGATGATGGTACCTAAGCGGAGCAGTCCGAAGAGCACCAGAAAGAGACCTGCCATCAGGGTAGCGATGGTCAATCCCTCGAATCCATATTTCTGGATGATGCCATAGATGATGACGATGAATGCTCCTGTAGGTCCGCCGATCTGCACCTTACTTCCGCCGAAGATGGAGATGATGAGACCTGCTACGATGGCGGTGATGATACCCTTCTCGGGTGTCACGCCAGAAGCGATACCGAATGCGATGGCCAGAGGCAGGGCTACGATACCAACGATGATACCTGCCATGAGGTCAGACATGAATGTTTTCTTGTTGTAGTTCTTCAAGCAAGAAAACAAACTCGACTTAATTGCTATTGCCTTCATTTAAAAAGTTTTGTTATATAAATTAATGTGATTTTGCTTCGTTATCCGAAAATCGAGTGCAAAGGTACAACTATTATTTCATATAACAAAATATTTTTTAAACTTTCTTAATATCTTGGATGGTATTTAGGCACGGATTACACGAATTACCGTGTAATCCGTGCCTAATAACTTGATTAGGGGGCTTTTACTGCAGCTGCGTCATGTGGTAGCCCATCGACTTCAGCTGGATGGCGGCACCCATCAGATACATCTGGTGGAGGGCGGCGATGAAGCCTCGGAAGGCAGCCTCGGTGCCTGGCTCAAAGCCCTGGTGGATGAGCAGGGTATAGGTGCGGGCTGCGCATTCTGCCACGAGTGCCGATGTAGCCTTGTGCTCATTCTCGTCGAGCAGGAGAACGTTGTCGAGGATGTGGTCGTCCATGTGGTCGAAGTCGATGCGGTCGCGCAGGTAGGTGTAGAGATTATCTACCTTACTATATAGCTCCCAGTCCTCATCCCAATACTTAGCCACGGCCATGCCCACGAACATGATCCAACCCAGTGCCACGGTAGGGTATTTGGTGAATTCCCTCATGGCATCAGGCAGATAGGCCTCGCCAATCTTCGCCCACTGCTCCTCGATGTCCGGAGCATCTGGCAACTGCTCGTCTACCCGGTTCTTACCTGCAAGATACATGTGAAGATCCTGCTTGAAAAACTCTTCAATCTTTTTGCTTTTATTTTCCATTATCTTATCTTGTTTATTCAAGTTTCGCAAGTAACCTTCGGTCCCCGAAGGGGGCCAACTTTCAATA
>ERZ1023701.457-NODE-457-length-12545-cov-15.257646_pt1 | contig 12545 bp, 12 predicted proteins | sample MGYA00380350_ERZ1023701 | MGnify/ENA primary metagenome ERZ1023701 (study PRJEB33179, sample SAMN07449025) | human gut metagenome | biome: Human-gut; feature: Human associated habitat; material: Faeces | host: Homo sapiens | place: India:Kasaragod | collected... | reverse complement strand
CGTATCATCGGAATGGAGATACCTTTGGATATTCCTTACGACCACCCTCAGTACATAGTAGGAGAAAAGGCTGCAACAAGTCGGTTGGGTAAGTTGGAAGACAAGGTTGATTCTATCAAGGTGAATGGAATGCAGATAGGCGGCATGGGAAGCGGTAATGGTGGAGGTGTCTATGTCATTGGCATGAACGATACCACTCCTGCATCCGATAGTAACGTTTATTCTGCTAGACGTTCTAGGATGGAGTTTCTGTCCAGACTTTACGATGTAACTGCTAACGGCACTATCACCTTTCAGAAGGTTCAGAAATTCTTGCAAGGATTGTTCCTTGGCAACGGAAACAACTATAGCATAGACGGCAACGGCAACGCTATCCTCTCTAGTGTGTTGGTGAACCTCTTGAAGTCACTCGATTTCAACGAAGCAGAGCAGAGTGGTTTCGCTATCAAGCAGAGAAGTGACGGCAAGTATCAGATGTTGCTCACGGATTTGATAGTGTGGGGTAAGGCGATTTTCAATACGCTGCTTATTCGAGAATTATCCTACGTTGGTGGTAACATTGTTCTCTCCCCCGCTGCTGGCAAGATAAGCTACATCAAGGAAGTATATAGCGAGACAACGAATGAGCTGATTGGATGGAAATGCTATCTCCTCGCTGATGATGGAACGACCGCAACAATCAACTCATTCAAGGTGGACGACCAAGTTAGGTGCAAGACGTTCAACATCAAGGCTGGTGTTTATGAAAATGTAAGCAACAAGGACTATTGGAGACTTGTCACTAAGGTATCTACTGAGAACGAGGTAATCACGGATGCAGAAGGTCACGAACTCTATGACGGCAAGAAATTCGCTTGGATTCAGATAGCCAAAGACAACTGCATGGAAGGCTCGGATATTCCTGCCGCTGGTGATACCATCGTGCTCATGGGTAACAAGGATGAAAGTCAAAAGAGCCGACAACACCTTCTCCTGATGGAGACCGAAGGAGATTCCGCACCTACATTCACCATGTACCGTGGTGTCAATTCATACTCCCTAGAAAAGAAATCCATTTTCGATGTAGGCATCAACGGCATCAATATCGTGTCTAAGTACTACCACATGACGACCGTTGACGGAGAGAAGATTTGGACACCTATCTATCGGGGCGATTGGAAGGAAGGTACGGAATACGACTACTACGATGAAGTGACTTGGATGGGCACAAGGTGGCTCTGCATCGTCTCAGAAGGACAGACTACAACTGCTGAACCTAGCGAGGACTCGCCTTACTGGAAGGCAACTACAGCAATACAACGAAATAAGCTTCTGATTGATTTGCGTGGGCAAGATACACTTGATTGGGGAGAAACGATTGATGTCGTATGCTCTGTTGTCCGTGGTGATTCTATCGTTGACACATCGAGCGGTTGGGATTGGAGTGTTGAAAGGAATAGCGGCAATAAACAGGAAGATGCGGCATGGAACGCCACATCTAAGGCTCAGGACTTTAGAGGTACTATCAATATCGCATTTACCGAGAGTGAGAATGACCTTGGAGCTGAGAATAAGAACACTTTCGGTGTCGTGTTCACCTTCAAGGCTTGGCAAATCGGTAACAAAACCAATGAAGTTTCGGCAACACTGAGTGTATGATAAAATGATTTACGAATTTTAAAATAATTGGAAGTTATGAATAAGAATTTAGGAACGGCAGATGTTGCATCATCCGTACAGCAGACGGATAGTGTACTTGCCGAAATTGGCGGTGCTATGAGAAGAGTAAAGGTGAAGGATTTATCAAGAAGCCTTAACCTTTCTATCACTTCGCCAGAGGTATACGCATACGGCATCGAGTTCGATGTAACGGTTAGCTCAACAGCAGCAACGAGAATCGGAAACATGAGCATGCACAGAACATTGCCAGTGCAGACTTTGATGAAGGGATGCTTGCTCGATGATGATGGCAGTGTGGTTGACTATCTCGACCCACAGGACTGGACTAAGGCTACACGTGACGGAAGCCGAGGTCAGGTTATGGTTGAGCTGCCAGAGTATTACGAGAAATTTGAGACGGATGGTAACAAGCGCAGGGCATGGATGAGCCTTGAACCTTTGGCAGGTTTCCGAAAAGTTCCGAAGCGTTACGTGAGTGCTTATCAAGCATACGTCAAGAATAACAAGCTGTGCTCTATCGCTAGTGTGTTGGCATCATCCAATATCAGCCGTACAGGATTCCGCAATGCGGCAAGAGCGAGAAAGACTGGTAGCGCAGAATGGAATTGTCATGTATATGACATTCAGAGAGAACTCTATTGGCTCTTTGCTATTGAGTATGCTCAGTTGTCTTGTCAGACAAATTACAATGCAGCTCTGACTACCGAAGGTTATCATCAAGGCGGTCTTGGCAGCGGTGTTGTTGGCGTAGATTGGACTAAATGGGCTACATACAATGGAAATAACCCATTTGTTCCTTGCGGCACGACTGATAGCCTTGGCAACCGAAGCGGTGTTATTACCTACGACACTGGTACGAAGAATGGTGCTACTCTCGGCAAGGTAAGCGTAAACAGATACCGTGGTATCGAGTGCCCATTTGCTCATGTTTTCCAATGGACTGATGGAATCAACATTGAAGTACAGGCAGGTGATAGCGGTGTCAGCAAGGTATATGTATGCCGTGACCCTAAGAAGTTCTCCGATACAGGATATAACGGATATACCTATGTCGGCAACGAATCGAGAACGGAAGGTTTTGTCACACAGATTACCTTTGGCGAGTATGGTGACATTACAGCGAAGGCTGTTGGCGGTAGCGATAGTAGCTATCATGGTGACTATCATTACACTAACATTCCTACAGCTACTACTCTACGTGGCGTTCTCTTTGGCGGTAATGCGAGTAACGGGTCGTCGTGCGGCTTCGTTTTCTCGTACTCGTATAACGCTCCCTCGGACGCGACTGCGTCTTTCGCCTCTCGCCTTTGCTTCCTACCTGCTGCATAATCGAAGCGACACGGCTCGTCACACGCCCTATGCCGCCCGCCATTTATTGGCGGCATAGGGTGATTAAAATTAGGTTTAACATTAAAATAATAGAAATATGGCAGACAATAATACAAAACAAGACGATGGAAGTCTTGCATTCTTGAACATTCCTCGCAATGAGAACAGCCGTTCATTCAACTGCAAGGAAGTAAGTCAGAGCAAATTGGTGAATACATCATTTTGGCTGATTGATTTCATGGAGGATATTCCAACAAGATTCTCTAAGCAGAAAGGCACGAAAGGTCAGACCTTGGTGCTTGTGAAGCGAAATCTTGAAGACCCAGAGAGTGAAGCGATGAAGTTCTTCACAGGCTCACAGGATATACTATATATACTGCAAGAGATAAAGAAGCGGAATGCCTTTCCTCGCAAGGTGACAATGCGAGGTAACGGAAACCGATATTTCGTAGAATAAAAGATATTAAGGTTGATGATTCCTTACGTGGCGTTCACTTTGGCGGTAATGCGAATAACGGTTCGAAATGCGGCTTCGTTTACTCGAACTCGAATAACGCTCCCTCGGACACGAATGCGAATATCGCCTCTCACCTATACTTCTAAGGTTAAAAATTATATATGGGAATCATAACCTCACCTCTTGGTGAAAAATTTAGGAACTCAGAAACGTGTTGGTAGGTATCGGCAATATCGCAGATAGTCGAAGACTCGGAGTAAGGAAGCAAAATAGTAAAAAGGTGAAAAGGATTGGTTATCTCTACGAGAAAATCATATCAATGGATAATCTCAGATTAGCTGACGAAAAGGCTAGGAAGGGAAAGAGAAATACCTATGGTGTGAGAGTGTTCGATAAGAATAGAGAGGAAAATCTGTTGAAGCTGCATGAGATGCTGAAAAACAAAACGTTCAGAACATCAAAGTATGACATATTCACCATCCATGAGCCGAAGGAGAGAGTGATATACAGATTGCCATACTTTCCCGACAGAATCGTTCACCATGCGATACTGAATATCCTTGAACCTATATGGCGCAGCGTATTTACGTACAATACATATAGCTGCATCAAGGGAAGAGGAATAGAAGGATGCGCAAGAATGGTTGGTGAGATTATAAGAAGGCATCCTATTGACAGGCCTCTGTATTGCTTGAAGATAGACATCGTAAAGTACTATCCTAGCATCGACCATGAGGTAATGAAGAGAATTATCAGACGGAAGATAAAGGACGCTGATGTACTGAATCTCCTTGACGAGATTATAGATTCTACAGATGGATTGCCGATAGGTAACTATTCAAGTCAGTATTTGGCTAATCTTTATCTTGCTTACTTCATGCACTGGGTGAACGAAGTGCTGAAAGTCGAGAGTACAGAATATGCCGATGATATAACATTCTTTGCGGAAAATAAAGAAGTATTGCATAAAGTTCGCAAAGCTATCAAATGCAACATCGAAGGAGAATTGAAGCTAAAGATTAAAGGAAATTGGCAGATATTCAAAATCGGTATGAACAGATACGATAAGAGCGGTCGTGCATTGGACTATGTAGGCTATCAGTTCTTCCGCAAGCAGAAACTTATGCGTAAGAGAACGAAGCAGAACCTATGTAGGGAAATGAAAGCCGCAAGAAAGAAAGGAATTAAGGAGGATGCACTGAAAATGAGGATAAGCCCTTGGTTAGGGTGGACGGCTCACAGCGATAGCAGACATCTGTTGGAGAAGATAGGTGCGTTCCACGATATACATAATTATAACTTTAAAAAGATTGCGATATGAAAGTAATTTACGACAATGAGCCTTCAGTATTGGAGGCAGTAGGAAACGGAAGTCACCGTTATCACTACGACATCAATGCGGTGAAGGCAGAATCAACAGAGAAGTCTTCTGGTGCAGAATCAAAAACTCAGTACGAGTGCCAGGAAGTGATTGTATGGGAACCCATCACGTCTAATAAGATTACCGAAGCGGTCATTGCTGAAAAGTGGGATGGTAATCAGGAGCAGAAGCTCATCAACGAGTATAATGCTATTCAGCTTGGTATCACTACTGATAAGACAGAGATAGCCAACAAGACTGCTGCTTACAAGGAGTTCCTTGAAGAGCGAGTAAGATTGAAGGCTATCGTTGATGCCGACTGCAAGACGCTCGGAATCGAGTAACGTGATTGTTCAACACTTATAAACAGATAAGATATGAGAACGGAAAAGAAATTCATGCGGCGCAGGTATGCGCCATTGGTTACTGGATGTTCGCTGACATGTACCACCCCAGAATCGCCACTTACACAGCTCTATAGTGGTGGAGAATATCAGCCTAACCGAGAGGGTACGGCAGCAGTTCCTTGCGGTATCTGTCCTATCGTCAGTGCATCAGCAAGGGATGGCAGTTGGCAGGGTAATACACGAAGTAACGCCCATCTGTCACAGATGCAATGGTATGTTGACGGACAGAAGATTGAGAGCGTAGCAAGCTGGAATGGAAAGTACTCTATCATTACGAATGGAGACAATAAGGGAATGCTTATTATCAAGCGCAATATCGGTCTGAACGAGCGTGTAAAGTTGCGTTTTGAGGGTCAGTTGCTCGACTTCCGTAATAATGAGCTTGTGCCAGTAAAGAGTGATGAGAAAACGCTATATACGGTTCAAGCCGCACAGGATTCATGGAGTGTAGAAACAGACTATCCGCTTAACCTCATGTATTCCTGCATCGATGATAATATGCTATTGCATGACTATCAAGTAAGCCACGGAATAGCAACATCACTATCTGAGCAGCAGATTAATGACGGAGAGCAGTATCTTCGCACGGCAGCAATACGAGTTCGCAAGGGAAAAGATATTCAGACTAGCGGCTATACATTGGAACTCTACCGCACAGATAACGGAACTGAGGTGAAGATGAGTGTCGGTTATGAGGTACAGGCATTATCCCTTACAAGTATGACCCTTGACTTGCGTCTTGTGCCTAACGCAGCCACTTATCTCCTTAAAGTGCTTGTTGGCGGTAAGGTGGTTTGCTTGAAGACTATCTGCACAGTCAACAGATTGCATAAAGCAATATCAGTAAAGCCGAGCGTTGAAAGCGACATCTACCCAGATACGGATATTATGTATCAGGAAGCTATCGTAAAATGTAAAGACCATGACGTGCCTTGCGCTGAGAACGTTATCAAGATGGTATTGCTTGGTACTACCGCTTACGAATCTGATGTGAATCTCGGAGAAGGAAGAGGGGTATTTTTCCGTCTATCTGACCTCACGATGGGTGATACTCAGAAAGATAACTACGTTGCAACAGTCTTCGATTACGACTACAAGGAAGAATATAAGGTTGCTACCGATGCAAGCGGTAACGTATACACAGATGAGAACGGCAATCCGTTTATCTTTAACTAGAATGATATGAGATACGTTTTAGCAGATAAGGAAAAAGCTATCTTAGCAGGATTTGATGTAATCACGCACAACGTCATTGATATCGAAGGAGAAAGCAAGATGGTTATCACGGAGAAGGGAATGATGGACACATCGTTGCTTGTCGGTGATGAGAGTGAGAGATTAAAGCAACTCAAAGGCACTATGTTCGATAGTGCAAGAGGGTTGGAAGAGTATTTAATGAACTTTAAAGGTTAAATTATATGGAAGGAACATTATCAGGAAGTATCACTCTGAAGAGATTGAAAAAGGGTGTGAACGTAGTATTGAGCATAGAGACGGAAAACGCTGCTCTCTATCAAGGTTGGAATGACAAGACTTCAACCCCAGCCCCAAACTTTCAGACACCAGCCAATCAGCCAATCCTCGTTCCCAAGGCTGTTGCGACTAACGGTCAGACCGCAAGCATTACAAACGGAACATGGTATTACAATAACACCATGTTGGTAGTTACAACTACGGCTACATCGGAAGGTTTCTATAAATGCAGCGATGCTCGATTTGCCATCAATCCATCCAACTATAAGTTGAGAATCATTGATAACATTGCATCTGCTAGCAATACGAGTAACGATATGTTCACATTCAAGTGCTCGGGCGAAGCTGCTAGCACAAGTTATGAATCAGAGGCTACCGCAGAGCTTCACTTGCAGATTGTCGGTAGTAGTGCGGCTGCTCTGTATATTGAGGGCGGTTGTACCTTATCTTTGGCAAATCCTTCGACAAAGCTTAAAGCGAGGTTCTTTATTGATGGAAATGAAATTACAAGTGGATATTCATACCGCTTCTTTGATGAGAACAATACGCCTTTGCAGGATAGTACATCAATAGAGTTTACGGCTACACGTGACATGATTGATGGTATTGGCGGTATCTACTGCTCTGCATACAAGACTGGCGATAGTGAAAAGACAGCTCTTGCGACAGACTTCCACAAGATTACCGATATTGGCGATGAGTATGAGCTTGAAGCTTCGGTCGATAAGGATTGGGATGGAACTAATAAACAGATAGTAACCGCTCATGTATACCGATTTGTGGCAGGTGAAAAGGGTGAGGAAATCACTTCAACTCTTAAAGGCACATTCACCCATACATTCGCCAGCTCTCTGAAAAATACAGAGCTTGGAACTAAGACAGGTGTATCGGTAGAAGTTGGTACGGAAATTTGGGGTAAGATAGCTAATGATAATGAGGACGTAAGAGACTTCATTAGCTATAAGGCGTAATATAAAAACTATGTGCTTATGTTAACGACATCAATAACATTACATAGGAAACCAAAGAACGGCACTGATGGTGTAGGCATCACCAGTGCCGACGTGGTGTTTGCTCAATCTAAGAGCAGCACGAATCCTCCTGCTGATACAGATGTGTGGAAAACCAAGGTCAAAGAACTATCATTGGTTGATGGCTACCTTTGGAGTGGTACTAAGATAGTCTACTCTAATTCTAACGGCAAGGGTGTTATTACTGGTAAATATTGCATTGGCAGCACACGAGACTTTACAGATATTGAGGAATTGTATTACCTCTCTGATAGTGGTGACAAGATACCTACGAACGTAACGTTTCAGCCAAGCTTCAAGCCCGAAAAAGGAAAGTATCTTTGGACTTGCATCCGTTACCGATTCAAAGCTCCAAGCGGCTCGTCTGAAAACACGAATTGGGTATATTCTACGCCTACTTGTGCAGGCTATTTCGGTGATGATGGTGTTAGCGTTCAATCATCTGATGTTGTGTTTGCTATTGGCGAAAGTAGAACTACCGCACCAGCTACAGGTTGGATTACCAACTTTAGCGGACTTACACTTGCTGAGGGAAAGTATGTATGGACTTGCACAAAGACTATACTGACAAGTAGCAGTACCCCTATCTATACAGGTGCATACTGCCTTGGCGAGTGCTATGACTTTGCGCAGGTTGAAGAATTGTACGCACTTGGCAGTAGTGCCACCAAATCGCCAGATATAGATTCTTCACTTGGTGACAATATATGGCAATCGTCATATACGCCTAAGAAAGGTATGTATTTGTGGACTTGCGTCAGAGTTACCTATAATAGTAATACTTCACCATATTATCTCAATAAGAAATGCGCGAGCTACTTTCCAAAGGATGGAACTAACGGCACGAACGGAACGAGCTTCAATCTGCTTGGCACGGCGGCAGGGCACATGAAGACATGGGTTAAGCCATCACCATTTTTATGGAACACCATCTATCTTGTCGATGGTGTAAATGGTGGTTATCCTATGACCTATAAGATTACGACAGAAGGAACAAAGTCTGCAAAGGCAGATGTAGGAGACGCATATATCATAGACGGCAACTTATGGGTAGCCAACACTACGGAATGGGTAAATGTTGGAAACATACAAGGTGCTCCAGGTGAGCCAGGACAGGATGGCGAGGATGCTCTGAATATCGAGTTATCTACGGATAAGATTCTGTTTAGTTGGGATAGAAAAAACAAAAGATATGATGTTGCAACTAAGGACATTACTCTTGTTGTCAAGCAAGGCAACAACATCATTAATATTGATGACTACACAATCAACTTTCAAGCTGTAGAGAACTTTGAGCTAGGTAGTAACAACAAAAATATCAGAACAGATGGAGCATCTGATGGATATACCTATAATATTTCCGTCTATTCTGCTGGTATTGCCATGCCAGAATACACTTTCAACGCATCTGTAAACGATAAAAAACAGACGGTGAACTACCCTGCAAGCAGTTGCTCTGTGAAGATGTTGATTACCTATAATGGCATCACCTACACCAAGATAATTGCCATTGAAGTGTCGTTCGTTCAGATGTATGGAGATTTGGCGTGGAATACCGAGCAGCTATCTTCTACATACGGAGAGCTTGTTAGTACTGATGGGCGATTATCTAAAATGGAGACAAATATCTCTCAGAATGCGAAAAATATTGCTTTAAAGGTATCTCAGACCTACTACGATAAGAATAATAAGGCAGTCAATGAGAGATTCACCACAATAGAGCAAAACGTTGATAGTATCAGTATCAAAGTATCTGCTACAAGTGATGGATTGGCAGCAACGGGAATCAATCTCACCGATGGTAGTATTACCATGACTGCTAACAAATTCAAACTCTATAATAACAACAAGGATGAGGTATTTAGTACAGACGAAAACGGAAATGGCGTATTCAAAGGAAAAGTAACTGCTACAAGCGGTTATATCGGAGGTTGTGAAATCTATGATGATTCATACGAGATAGAAGGTACATCATTCAACCGCAAAGGACTAAGATACCAGATTGATGCAGATGGATATATGCCGCAGCATGTCGTTAATATGAGAGACAGAGGCTTTTATGTAGGTTATGGAGATAGTGCTATGGGCGGTTATTTCCGAGTAGGAAAGACCGATGTTATGGTAGTCTCGTCAGGCGGAAAGAAAGAGCTGAGTTATGGATATTTCTTTGAGGTTAGTATGACAACGACCGCTTCCGTCACAAGACAATCTGCTAATGCAGCTAAACTTAAAGCAGCAAGTAATGCAAGTGGAATTGCTACGGCACTTGAAGCTAACGCTTATGGTGGTAAGGAGAACTATGCGGTTGATGCAATCAATGGAGATATACGAGTACAGAATGGTGACTTTAGAGCTGAGAATGGTGCGTTCGTCGGTGTGCATCGTGGCAATGTGACGAAGATTTACAATAGTGATTACACGTTAAAAAAGACAGATAGCACCATCATCTGTATTAACAAGAATAAAGGTATAACCATCAATCTGCCTTCCGATGCTGAGCCAGGCACATTCTATCGAATCATCAAGAGAGGTCAAACCGTTACATTTAAAAGTAACACAATGAATATTTCTTTTGTGAGTTACGGTGATGTGGTATCTAGTGTATCATCTGGTAAAGAAAGAGAATGGATAAATTGCTTCTGGGATGGCGAATATTGGTACGTGGAGATGAGCGGAAACTAACAAATATGGCGGCTACCACATGGTAGCCGCCTTTTTCTTTTCTCGTCCGTCTGGATAAATCTTTTTTGTTAACTTATCATAAGGCTCTGTTATCTTGTCGGGGAAACATGTAGCATCAGAACCACCGAAAGATGGAATTATATCCCGATATTCGCCAGTCACCAATTTTTCTTTTAATTTCTTCTTTGAATATAACAAAAGGTCTGATTCAAAAAGCCCCCAGACACTCTTCTCAAAATCAGTAAGACATAAATCGCCCCAATGTTTATCTATCGGAATAGATACTTTATTGCTAAGTTCTAACGCTTGATTGACGGTAATCGGACTTTTCATTTTCTCCTTCATCGTCATTTTGCTTCTGTCTCTGAATGGTATCTTCATAATTCTAATGGTTTTGGTTCATTTATAGCTAAATCCTTGCATCCCCAAGGAATATCATATACACTATTACCGATAAATTCACATCCTTCAACGGAAATAGCTTTTTTAAAGTTGTCTACACTAACGAGTTGTATATCAGAAGCGTTATTAGCTCCAGACGGAAAATAGGTTATAACACCTATCATTTCACCACGTTCTAACTTCTTAAAGTTTTCGTACTTTTCGGAATCTTCTTTTGATGGTTCTTCTACGTTCTTGGTATCTGTAAGTACTACCATAACGTCTCCCCTAGTTCCGATTTCATCTACGAATACTCCTCTATATGTATCATATTTCTTAATCTTCATAATCTCAATGTTTTGGTTGATGGTGCAAAGATACGAAAAAAAAGCTATAAGTACTTTCGAATTGTTACTTTTTGCGAAGTTTAACACAAAAATTTCAGAAAAGACATTGTCTTTGTGAATAAAAGCGTAACTTTGCAGCATATAAGACAATTAATTATAAATCAACGCTTATGACTAAAGAAGACGAAGCCGATGTCCTGCGGCTATTAAAGAATGTGGACGTTACTGAGCTGATGAATATGCTTAAGGAGCATGGTAATCGGTATAGTAGAAGAATATTGAAGTTCTTTCGCTGGTTCTGCAAGTATGTGCCTATCATTATTATGTGCTTTCACGCTTATGGAATATGGGAGTTCTCTCAGCATCCCCGTGAGATGTTTATCCCCTATAATGAAAATATGCCTTGCTATATCTTTATTTATTTCATGGTTTACGTCCTGCCGATGGTGACGATACTGGCAAGTAGATTTTTCTTCTTGTGCCAGCTGTGTCGCATTCCATTTATGTACTTCTTAGGTATCAATGCGGCTCATATTGTAGAGTGGAATTGGTACACGACTAAAGATATGGTGGATTCCTGCTTTACTATCATGGTCGTGACAGCTATATTCTATTTGTATAGCTTTGCTAAAATGTTTGTTAATGAAACGAAACTAGGACGTAAAATTTGTGCATAAAGGCGATTTCTACGGAAATTTCACAATAATAAAGGTAATATGGGAAAGATACTAAATTATAAGATACTCGGCACGGCTTTAAAGTCGCTGAGTGATGCTTGCTTTAAGGCTGATGAGCAACAGAGAAATGGAGAGAAGGTCACAGCTTGCGGAATGAGTGATGATGATTTGGATAGATTGTGCGACATCATCCCCGATATGCTCAATCCTATGCTATCTACCGAGGAAGTCAAAGAAAAGCTTCACGTTTCTGATGCTACACTTAATCGTATGGTTGCTAGAGGTGACATTCCTAATGGTGAGTGCAAGAAGCGTGGGCACACCCGATATTGGAAGAAGTGGGATATTCTTCACTTTATTAAGAGTAAGAAAAAATCATAACGTATTAAGCCCTATCGCAGCACGGATAAGCGAGTATATATGAGTATTAAAGACTTTATGTTTTTTGCCTTGATTATAGTAGCTATACTAGTAATCATCAACTGCACGTTCGTTGCTTATCTGTACCTTTCCTACAAATATAAGAAGGTTAATAAGTTCTTTCTATCTTGGGTAACGGTATCAACTATGATTCTAATAGGATGGTTTGGGGTTGGATTGTATCTGTACTTCAAACATTTCTTATTAAGCTAAAGAGGTAAGTGATTGTCTCTCTTTTTTTTAATTCCCCCGATTTCGTGGGTTTTAAAAATACAATTTTTCGATGAAATTATATACAATATTCCTGCAAATATATATATTC
>ERZ1023701.453-NODE-453-length-12621-cov-10.346888_pt1 | contig 12621 bp, 9 predicted proteins | sample MGYA00380350_ERZ1023701 | MGnify/ENA primary metagenome ERZ1023701 (study PRJEB33179, sample SAMN07449025) | human gut metagenome | biome: Human-gut; feature: Human associated habitat; material: Faeces | host: Homo sapiens | place: India:Kasaragod | collected... | reverse complement strand
GAGATGTGGTTAACATACAGGTTTACCAGCTAAATTTACGGATGTTTGTTAGTTCTTCATAACCTGACCTAGAAGCTCGGCTCTTGTCATAGTTGGAATGCCGGCATCAACAGCAGCCTTAAGTTCAGGGTTGTCAGGATGGATGGCAGCAGTGTATACAACAAGGTCGATGCCGTCTGTAATATTATCAGCGGACTGTGGATAAGATATATGGCAGCCATCCTTTGCAAGTTCAGCAGTAAGTTCAGATTCGTGTGCATCTGAGCCTGAAACTGTGAAGTGTCTGTCAAGAAGGATTTTGGCAAGACCGCTCATGCTTATGCCGCCTATTCCTATGAAATGTACATGTATTGGACTATTAAAATCAATATTAAACATATGTGATGTTCCTTTCTTCCTAGAAAACGTATTGTTTGTAATAAATGACACCTTAAAAAGTCATTATAGAGATTATATGCCTAATGTATGTATTTTTCAAACATAAAAACGCATAAAGTGTGCAGTGGCAGATAATTGAATTATCTTTTGGCGTTTTAAATGAAATTAGTACATTTTCTTTACTTGCTTAATTATATATACAAACATAGAAGGTTTATAATATTAGGCACAAAGTCATATTTTCAAATGAAAATTAAGCCAAAAACTTAAAAAATTAGTAATAATAGCTGATAAACACGCATAAAATGTATATCGCAAATAGTAATTATGTAAAATACGGTCTTAATTGTAGAAAATATTCATATGTTAAAATGTAACAATAAAATGTCAAATAAATTGTATGAAAAATCACCAAAAAAAGACAAAATTATTTTTACTTAATTAGAATTATATGATATAATTTATACAACTTAAGATAGTAAATTAAACATCAGAGGTGGTAGCATGATTAAAAAAGAAATGATAGCGATGCTGTTAGCCGGTGGTCAGGGCAGTAGACTCGGTGTTTTAACAGCAAAAGTCGCAAAGCCAGCAGTCTCATTTGGTGGAAAGTACAGAATAATAGATTTCCCACTCAGCAACTGCATCAACTCAGGAATTGATACTGTAGGTGTACTTACACAGTATCAGCCCCTTAGACTTAATTCCCATATAGGAATAGGTATTCCTTGGGATCTCGACCGTAATGTAGGTGGTGTAACAGTACTTCCTCCTTACGAAAAGAGTACAAACAGCGAATGGTATACAGGAACTGCCAATGCCATTTACCAGAATCTTGAATATATGGAACAATATCATCCAGAATACGTACTTATTCTCTCAGGTGATCACATATATAAGATGGATTATAAGATAATGCTTGATTATCACAAGGCTAATAATGCTGACATAACAATAGCAGCTATGCCAGTACCTATGGAGGAGGCAAGCAGATTCGGAATTGTTGTTACAGATGATGACAACAGAATTACAGAATTTGAAGAAAAGCCAGCTAATCCTAAGAGCAATCTTGCTTCTATGGGTATATACATATTCAAGTGGAGCGTATTAAAAGATGCACTTATCAAGCTTAAAGACCAGAATGAATGTGATTTTGGTAAGCATGTAATACCTTACTGCTTTAACAACAACAAGAGAATATTTGCATACGAATATAACAGTTACTGGAAGGATGTTGGAACATTAAGCTCATATTGGGAGGCTAATATGGAGCTTATAGATATAATTCCTGTATTTAATCTTTATGAGGAATTCTGGAAGATATATACAAGAACAGATACTATTCCACCTCAGTATGTTGCAGATAATACATTTATTGAAAAGAGCATTGTTGGCGATGGAACTGAAGTATATGGACGAATATATAATTCAGTTATCGGTTCAGGTGTAACTATTGAAGAAGGCGCGGTAGTCAGGGATTCTATCATTATGAATAATACTGTCATCGGCAAGAACACAATAGTCAATAAGTCAATTATAGCTGAAGAAGTAGTTGTAGGAAATAATGTTGAACTTGGTGTAGGTGAAGAAGTACCTAATGTCAAGCTTCCTAAGATATATAACTCGGGTCTTGTAACTATCGGAGAATGTTCAGTTATTCCTGATGGAGTCAAGGTAGGAAAGAATACAGCTATATCTGGAGTTACAACTAATGAAGATTATCCAGATGGCTTATTACCAAGCGGTGGTATTATTATTAAGGCAGGTGACGTAGAATGAAAGCGATAGGTATAGTATTAGCAGGCGGCAACAACAGGATGATGCGTGAACTGACAAACAAAAGAGCCATTGCTTCCATGCCTATTGCAGGAAGCTACAGAGCGATAGATTTCGCACTTAGCAATATGTCTAATTCACATATACAGAAGGTTGCAGTAATAACACAGTATAATGCAAGATCTCTCAATGAACACTTAAGCTCATCTAAGTGGTGGGATTTTGGTAGAAAACAGGGTGGATTATATGTATTCACACCAACTATAACAGCAGAGAGCAGCAGCTGGTACAGAGGAACAGCAGATTCACTCTATCAGAATATAGACTTTCTTAAGTCAAGTCATGAACCATATGTAGTTATCACATCCGGCGATGGAGTGTACAAGCTTGACTATAACAAGGTACTTCAGTATCACATCGAGAAGAAGGCTGATGTTACTATGGTTGTAAAGAAACTTGATAACAGAGAAGATATTGGAAGATACGGAGTAGTTGCACTCGCAGAGGATGGACGTATCACAGATATTGATGAGAAGCCATTGGAAACTAATCTTTCAACAGTTTCAACAGGTATATATGTAGTAAGAAGACGTCTTCTTATTGAGCTTCTTGAGAAAGCAGCAGAAGAGGACAGATACGACTTCGTAAGAGATATACTTGTAAGATACAGGAATATCAAGAAGATATATGGTTATAAGTTAGATACTTACTGGAATAACATATCTTCAGTTGATTCATATTATAAGACTAATATGGACTTCCTTAAGAGAGATGTCAGGGATTACTTCTTTAAGCAGTATCCGGATGTTTATTCTAAGGTTGAAGACTTACCACCAGCTAAGTACAATTATGGTGCTAATGTATCTAACAGCCTTGTATCAAGCGGATGTATAGTTAATGGTACTGTAGATAATTCAGTACTTTTCAAGAAGATATACATTGGTAATAATGCTGTAGTTAAGAATTCTATTATTATGAACAATGCATACATAGGAGATAATGCATATATTGAGAACTGTATAGTAGAAAGCAACAGCACTATTAAGGCTAATTCAAGATATGTTGGAGAGAATGGAGTTAAGATCGTTATTGAAGACAGTCCATCATATTATTAAAGAGTAGAAGAGTCATTAACAGACGGATAGGGGTAACAAATGAATATTACAGATGTTAGAGTCAGGAAGATTGCCAGTACAGGAAAGCTTAGGGCTTACGTGTCGATTACTTTTGATGATGAGTTCGTGGTACACGATATCAGAATTATAGAAGGAGATAAGGGCTTGTTTGTAGCTATGCCTAGTAAGCATATGATTGAAGGTGGCTTTAAGGATATTGCACATCCAATCAATCAGAGTGCAAGGGAGAATCTTCAAAGTGCAGTTTTGAAAGCATATTATGATGCTGACGATGCAGAAGAATTATCAGAAAACGTATAGGGTATACATCAGGATTAGCAGGATAGTACGGAGTTGATGGATTCTAAACTGTAAACTAAACACAGCGTGACAGATAATTTATCATATAATGAGCGCAAAAGAAAAAGAAGTGCGATATAATATGTGTGTTCTTATCGAAAGATAGAAGGCAGGTATATATAGCACTTTTTTTTATTATTTAATATGCGGATGTAAAACGTTGTGCTAAATATCACATAAAATATTGTATGAAAATTTGTATAAAATGTACTGCATACTAATGTATGCTGAATATATTGTTATATAGCATAATTATCATAGAATTTTTATAAAAAATAAAAACTGATATAATTTTTAGAGTAATATTACAAATTATATATACATTTGTAGTATAAAGTGTTAATATGATGTAAGGAGTAAAAGGTCAAAAGTTATTCGTACATGCATAATATGATTTTTGAGCTTATGCCCCACATATTAATATAAATATATAATGTTGGTGACGAAAGCATATTTTGCCATCACAAAGATTGTTTAAAGGGGCATATATAATTTTAATGGTTTTGGATTATATATGGTTTAAAACAATCAGAGAGTCAGGAGGAGGTACATATATGGGTACAGTAGTAAGATTAGAGCACTACACAAAGAATTTCAAGAAAGTAACAGTTCTTGATGACATCAACCTTACACTTGAGAGTGGAAAGGTTATAGGACTTAAGGGAAAGAATGGTTCTGGTAAGACTATGCTTATGAGAGCAATCAGCGGACTTATTCTTCCTACATCGGGAAAGGTATTTATCAATGACAAGGAGCTTGGAAAGCAGATTTCATTTCCACCAAGTATCGGACTTCTTATAGAGAATCCGTCATTCATAGCCAACTATACAGGTTTTAAGAACCTTAAGATACTTGCTTCTATCCAGAACAAGATAAGTGATGAAGAGATAAGGGAGGCTATAAGAAAGGTTGGTCTTAAGCCTGATGACCCAAGAACATTTAAGAAGTATTCACTTGGTATGAAGCAGCGACTCGGAATAGCAGCAGCCATTATGGAGAAGCCGGATATAGTTATTCTTGATGAGCCTATTAATGCACTTGATGAAGCTGGTGCAGGACTTATTAAGGGTATTCTTGATGAGCTTAAGGCTAATGGTTCGCTTATAATAATAGCTTGTCATGATACAGAGGAGCTTAACTACTTATCTGACGAAGTATATGAGATATACGAAGGACAGCTTGTTGACAAGGAGGCAGCAGAGGCAGCCAAGAAAGCAATAGAAGAAGCCAACAAGAAAGCTGAGGCAAAAAAAGATGGTAGAGCAGAAGAAAATAAGGAAGCTGTAAGCTAAGATAAGCCACATCAGGGAAATGCAAAGCATTTTTAAGATTGGCGCTGGACAGTAACAATTAGAATTTTCGGGAGGTGGTTATATTATAATCACTTCCTTTTTTTGTTGAGATAGTTTATATTAGATGAGGATTATAAATAATAGGAAAGGAAAGGTAACCCACAATTATGACAGACAGAAAAGTCGGGTTGCACAAGGATAGATATGTATATAATAGCAGGATTAGGTAATCCGGGAACACAGTATGCAGGGACAAGACACAACGCAGGTTTTTCGTGCATAGATGAGCTTGCAGACAAGTATAATATAAGTGTAGATACAGCCAGGCACAAGGGACTTATTGGAAAGGGCGTTGTTGAAGGGGAAAAGGTACTTCTTGTAAAGCCTATGACATATATGAATAATTCAGGTGAATGTATAAGAGAGGTTATGGATTATTATAAGGCGGATATAGATGACCTTATTGTAATATTTGATGATATAAGTTTAGAACCGGGCAGATTAAGACTCCGTCCAAAGGGAAGTGCCGGAGGACATAACGGAATAAAAAGTATTATAGCCCACCTTGGAAGTGATAAGTTTAAGAGAGTAAAGTTTGGCGTGGGTGATAAGCCAAAGGGCTGGGACCTTGCTGACTGGGTGCTTGGAAAGTTTCCAGCAGAACTGTATCCACAGTTAAGGGATGGTAATACAAGAGCGTGCGAAGCAGTTGAGTGCATAATAAGTGAGGGCATAGAAAGTGCCATGAATAAGTTTAACGGCTGATAAAGAGCGCAGAATAACTAGCATACATTATAAGTTCAAGATGCAGTTTTATGTCATATTGATGAAAGAACTGGAAATAAGGAGGACTGAGGTGAATACATTTTTTAAGCCTGTAAATGATACGGCGGCGATAGAACAACTTAATAAGGAGTTATCCGCAGATGGTGGAAGAACGGCGGTCATAAGCGGCTGTATAGATACGCAGAAGGTGCATATATCAAGTGCTGTCGCACAGAACTATAAGTTTATGCTTGTGATAACAAGTGATGAAGCCAAGGCAAGAAATATGTGCGATGATGCAGCATTTTTTAATGGAGAAGCGCTGTATTATCCGGCAAAGGATGCGATATTTTACAGTGCAGATGTTACGGGAAACCAGATAACGGGGCAGAGGCTTAAGTGCATAAGCAGACTGATAGAGCATATAAAGGCAGTGGATAGTAAAGACTGTCAGGATGGCGGTCTGCTTACACTGGTTACAACTATAGATGGTGTGTCAGACAGGCTTGTACCGCTTAAAAGGTATATGGAGTCGGTGATAACCATAGACAGCACAAGTGAGATAGATACAGAAAAGCTTGCGAAAAAGATGGTTCAGATGGGCTTTACAAGAACGGGAATGGTTGAGGATAAAGGCCAGTTCTCAATAAGAGGCGGAATTATAGATATATTTTCATATACAGATGAAGCGCCGGTAAGAATAGAGCTGTGGGACACCGAGGTTGACTCCATAAGAATGTTTGATGCAGAGAGCCAGAGGTCGATAGAAAAGCTGAAATCTTATCACATATTTCCAGCAACAGAATTTCTTTTCACAGAAGAGGAGAAGCAGGCGGGACTTGATAAGATAAGGAAAGAAAGAGATGAGCAGCTTGAGTGCTTTGACTATGGCAAACGCAAGCGGACACAGGAACAGATAGAGGCGGGCAACAACATAAACAAGCTTGTTGGTGACGTTGAAAGAACAGGCAATTATTCAAAGTTTTTGGATACAATAATAAAAGATACAGCAGGGCTGATAGAGTATTTTCCAGTGGAAGATACTCTTATTGTGCTGGATGAACCGAACAGGCTTAAGGAATGTAATGAGCTTACTCTTTATGAATATGGCGAGAGTATGAAAAACAGGCTTGCGGCAGGTTATGTGCTTCCGAGCCAGACGAATAAGATAAAAACGCTTAACGAGATAATATCAGATATGAAGCATAATAAGAAGCTTATACTTACAACGCTTGATTATAAGCCGGAGGGTTTTGATATTGATTACAGGATGCACGTTGAGGCGCGAAGCATAAGTTCCTATAACAACAGCTTTGAGTATCTCACCAAAGACCTTATAAAATATAAGAAGAGCGGTTATACGACAGTGCTTGTGTGCAGCTCAAGAACAAGGGCACAGCGAATAGTCGATGACCTTGGAAAGCTGGATATACCTGCATTTTATAGTGAGGACTTTAGTAAGGATTACGAAAAAGGACTTATTATAGTTACTTATGGAAGTCTTCATAAGGGCTTTGAATATCCGGTGCTTTCTTTCGTGGTTATTGCTGAAAATGATATATTTACGTCAAAACGTATCAAAAAGCTTAAGAAGAAAAAGCATGACGGCAAAAATATAGCAAGCTTTAATGAGCTTAATATAGGCGATTATGTGGTTCATGAAAATCATGGACTTGGCGTATACAAGGGAATTGAGAAAATAAAAGTAGACGGAGTTGAGAAGGACTATATTAAGATAACTTATGCTGACAACGGCAATCTGTATGTGCTTGCAACGCAGCTTGACAGGCTTCAGAAGTATGCTGACCAAGATGTTGAGAAGAAGCCGAAACTTAATAATCTTGGCGGTAAGGAGTGGAGTAAGACAAAGGCAAAGGTTCACGGAGCGGTTGAGGTTGTTGCAAAGGAGCTTGTAAGGCTGTATGCGATAAGGCAGAAGGCAGAGGGTTACAAGTTCTCAAAGGATTCGGTATGGCAGCAGGAGTTTGAGGAAATGTTTCCTTATGAGGAAACTGACGACCAGCTTAATGCTATACAGGACACTAAAAATGATATGGAAAGCGGACGTGTGATGGACCGCCTTATCTGTGGTGATGTAGGCTACGGAAAGACAGAAGTTGCAATAAGAGCGGCATTTAAGGCGATACAGGACGGAAAGCAGGTGGCATATCTTGTGCCGACAACAGTACTTGCAAGCCAGCATTACTTTACATTTGAGGAGAGAATGAAGGGATTCCCTGTAAATGTGGGGCAGCTTTCAAGCTTCAGGACATCGGCACAGAACAAAAAGACGATAGAAGAACTTAAGTCGGGGATGATTGATGTTGTTATCGGGACACACAGAATACTCTCCAAAGATGTCAAGTTCAAGGACTTAGGACTTCTTATAATAGATGAGGAGCAGCGTTTTGGCGTTACGCATAAGGAAAAGATAAAGGAACTAAAGAATAACATAGATGTTCTTACACTCAGTGCAACACCTATTCCGCGAACACTTCATATGAGCCTTGTAGGAATAAGAGATATGAGTGTGCTTGAAGAGCCTCCGGTTGACAGGCACCCTATACAGACATTTGTTACAGAGCACAATGACGAGATGATTCGAGAGGCAATAACAAGAGAACTTGCAAGAAATGGACAGGTGTATTATGTATACAATAAAGTACGTAATATAGAGGAGCGTGCAGAATATATACAGAACCTTGTTCCGGATGCAGTTGTTTCCTATGCTCACGGACAGATGGACAAAAGGCAGCTTGAAAGGATTATGTATGAATTCGTCAACGGTGAGATAGATGTGCTTGTGTCAACTACTATTATAGAAACGGGTATGGATATTCCTAACTGTAACACAATGATTATAGAAAATGCTGACCAGTTCGGATTGTCACAACTTTACCAGTTAAGGGGAAGAGTTGGAAGAAGCACAAGGACATCGTATGCATTCCTTATGTATAAGAGGGATAAGATGATATCTGAGGTGGCTGAAAAGAGGCTGAGCGCCATAAAGGAATTCTCAGACCTTGGCTCAGGCTTTAAGATAGCTATGAAAGACCTTGAGATACGTGGTGCAGGTAATGTGCTTGGAAAGAGCCAGCACGGACATATGGCAGCGGTCGGTTATGACTTATACTGCAAAATGCTTAATCAGGCGGTTAATGACCTTAAGGGCATTAAAAATGAATATGACTTTGAAACTACTGTCGATATGGAAGTGGATGCGTATATTCCTGCAACTTATATAAAAAGCGAATACCAGAAGCTTGACATATATAAAAGAATTGCAGCGCTTGAAACGAGGGAGGAGCTGTCAGATATGCGTGATGAGCTTGCCGACAGATATGGAAGCATACCATCAAGTGCCGCTAATCTTCTTATAATAGCGCTCATCAAAACAAAAGCGCATAAGATAGGCATTATGGATATTAAAGGTGCAACAAAGCATAATCCTTCAGGCGGTGTGTCCAACTGGAGAACAGTTATGACGATATACCCAAAGGCAGATATCAATTCAGATAATATACCACAGCTTGTTGATACATTTGGAGGAGCACTTGAATTCAAGCTTAAGAGCACGCCGGAATTCGTATGGACAGTTACTAAGAGGAAGTTCTCAAGCGCAAGGGAGTATCTTGACGGGATGCTTGATATGATGGATATTATGGAGGACGCACTGGGCATGTAAGTGTGAAGATTTGTATACAGATAAATATACTTAATATGGCTAATCTTGTTTTGTAATGACAGCAGATTATAAGTTTTAGGGAGATATGTCTGCTTTTTATACAGGCTGCTGTATGGATGGAATAGCGCATTTTATTAAGGTAGGAATAATGAACAAAGATAGATAACAAAAATAATTAATGAAAAGGTCTTTACAAATGTTTTATAAGTGTTATAATTAAGAACAGTTTAACGCTTTAAAGTGTAACGCTTTAAAGCACATTTGCAAAACACAGGAAAGATGAGGTAATCAGATTATGGAACAGAAAGGCGAGTTAGTATCATTCAGACCGGATATCAAGGTCGTAGACTGTACATTAAGAGATGGAGGTCTTGTCAATAATTTTGAATTTAGTGAGGACTTTGTGCGCGACCTTTATAAGGCAAATGTGGCAGCAGGTGTTGACTATATGGAATTTGGCTATAAGGCATCTAAGGAAGTCTTTAATGTAAATGATTATGGCAAGTGGAAGTTCTGCGATGAGAAGGATATCAGGGAGATAGTTGGTGATAACGATACTGACTTAAAGATTTCTGTTATGGCAGACGTTGGAAGAACTGACTTTAAGAAGGATATTATCCCTAAGTCAGAAAGTGTTATTGATATGGTAAGAGTTGCTACATATATTAATACTATTCCGGCAGCTATTGAGATGATTAATTACTGTGCAGATATGGGCTATGAGGTAACTATCAATATTATGGCTATATCTACAGCAAGTGAGAATGAGTTAGACCTTGCATTAGAGCTTCTTGCAGCACAGAGCAAGGCAAGTGTAATATACCTTGTTGACAGCTATGGTTCACTTTACCCAGAGCAGATAAGAAGACTTGCAGATAAGTACCTTAAGGTAGCTGAAAAGTATGGAAAGAGCGTAGGTATCCACGCACATAACAACCAGCAGCTTGCATTTGCCAATACAATAGAGGCATGTACAATCGGTGTAAGTTATCTTGATGTTACTATGAGTGGTATGGGAAGAGGAGCCGGTAACTGTTATTCAGAGCTTCTTATGGGCTTCTTAAGAAACCCTAAGTACAAAATATCACCAGTGCTTAAGTTTGTTGAAAATCATATGGTTCCACTTAAGAAGGCTGGAGTTATATGGGGCTGCGATGTACAGTATATGATTACTGGAAATGCAAACCAGCACCCAAGAACAGCTATCGCATTTACAGCCGAAGGAAGAACCGACTACGACAACTTCTACACCCAGATTACAAGCTATGAATGATCGCGAAGGCAATGAGCCGTGCCAGCAAAAAAATAGCGGAAAAGACTGTGCTTGCACGAGGCTTTTCCGCTGATTTTTTGCTGATAGGGCGAACGCACGCATGTTCAGGGATGTTTCGCATCCCTGAACCGGCACGGCAGACATAGTGGATATATTGATAATTAATATAAAACATTATTATGAGGTAGTCGGCAGAATACATTATCTGTATTGTCCAAAAGCAGTTAAAAAGCCTTCGCCCGCATAAATACATAAAAAATACATACATATAAAGATTAGATAGACAAAATTTATTGACTTATAGAAAATGTGGGTATAAAATATTTCTAATTTAATAATCGATGGGATTCATTATAGTGAACACAAAAGAATGTGTTATGCCAAGGGGTTAGTGGACTGGCGTATATGCTGACTATACTGTATATTAATTATGCAAGATAGGATTGTCTGCGGCAGTTATTATGGGAAGCTCCTGACAGTAGGTGAGTAAACTGTCGAACACGAAAGGAAGTAGGATTATGGCAAAGAAAGATATTGATTGGTCTAATTTAGGATTTGGCTATGTAAAGACTGATAAGAGATTCGTAGCTAATTATAAGGATGGAGCTTGGGATAACGGTGTTATCACAGATGATGATAAAGTAGTTATCAGTGAATGTGCTGGTGTATTACAGTATTCACAGTCATGTTTTGAAGGTATGAAGGCTTACACAACAGAGAATGGTCACACAGTTATATTCAGACCAGATATGAACGCAAGCAGAATGGCAGATTCATGTAGAAGACTTGAGATGCCTGTATTCCCAGAAGATAAGTTTGTAGAAGCTATTGCTGAAACAGTAAGAGCTAACGAAGACTGGGTACCACCTTATGGTTCAGGTGCATCACTTTATATCCGTCCATATATGTTCGGAAGCAATCCAGTTATCGGTGTTAAGCCTGCTGATGAATATCAGTTCAGAGTATTTACAACACCTGTTGGACCATACTTCAAGGGCGGCGCTAAGCCACTTACAATCAAGGTTTCAGACTTCGATAGAGCAGCACCACACGGAACTGGTCATATCAAGGCTGGTCTTAACTATGCAATGAGCCTTCACGCTATCGTTACAGCTCACGCAGAAGGATACGCTGAAAATATGTATCTTGACCCAGCTACAAGAACTAAGGTCGAAGAAACTGGTGGAGCTAACTTCCTCTTTGTTACAAAGGACGGAAAGGTTGTAACACCTAAGTCAGACAGTATCTTACCTTCTATCACAAGACGTTCATTAGTACATGTTGCTAAGGAATACCTTGGACTTGAAGTAGAAGAAAGAGAAGTTCTCTTTGATGAAGTTAAGGACTTTGCTGAATGTGGTCTTTGCGGTACAGCAGCAGTTATCTCTCCAGTAGGAAAGATTGTTGACCACGGCAAGGAAATCTGCTTACCAAGCGGTATGGATGAGATGGGACCTGTAACTAAGAAGTTATATGAAACACTCACAGGTATCCAGATGGGCAGAATCGAAGCTCCTAAGGGATGGATTTACACAGTAGACTAATATTGCTGATGGTTAGCAGGCAGGTTAGAAGCTTAGCTAATTGGTTTATAGATGTTTATTACAGCTGATAATGTAATTATTATATTCGGTCAGAATGTTAAAAGTACGTTCTGACCGAATTTTTGTGTTAACTACAGATACCAGATTAAAAATATTTTATCCGATATAATTACAGATATCCGATAAAAAATACTATATCCTATATGAACGAGTTCATGTGGGGGTAGACATTTTGATTATGGTATCATTTATATTTATATCTATATCGATATCTATCTCACTCTATATAGATGGATAAAAAGATAAAAAAGACAAAAAGACAAAAAAGATAAAAGAGTTCTGTTAAAAGGCTGTCTCTTATAAAGATCTCAGAGACCACGAGACGCGAAGTATTCTAGTATGCCGTCTTAAGATTGAAAAAAAAAAAGCGGTG
>ERZ1023701.451-NODE-451-length-12644-cov-18.088808_pt1 | contig 12644 bp, 15 predicted proteins | sample MGYA00380350_ERZ1023701 | MGnify/ENA primary metagenome ERZ1023701 (study PRJEB33179, sample SAMN07449025) | human gut metagenome | biome: Human-gut; feature: Human associated habitat; material: Faeces | host: Homo sapiens | place: India:Kasaragod | collected... | reverse complement strand
GTAGTACATTATATAATAGATTCTTCTTCCCACAATATCAGATAAGAGTATGAACAATACCGAGTTTTATTGTTTCAGAAATGTGATAAAATATTCTCGTATCAAAGGAGGATACACAATATGAACCAACTTAAAAAAGTTGTTGGGAGACGAGACTATTGGACAGTCAATATTCACTATGGCGAATACCAGTGCAGGAGAAGATATTTCATTGAAAAAGATGTTAATTCTGAAGATGGCGTCGAGTCATTGTTAGATGGAGTTGATTGGTTTAATTCTTTCGTTGAAGAAAATAAGAGGGACTTAGCTTTCGCAGACGGTGTGATAAGCCATATGAGCGTTGCTATCGTTGAAGATGAAGATGGCGATCAGGAAGAGGATTGGAACGATGTTGACGAATACGGCAGTAGTCTCCATTGGGATCGTAGCTATTTGGATGATGATATTGTCGAGGAGGGCGATGAAGATGAGGACTGACAAGAACTATTATTCAGTCGAGTTCAGATATCCAGAAGATGATGGGGCGTATTCAGGAATTGAGGTGAAAGCAAGCAATGAAGTTCGTCGTACATATCTATAGCTGCACTTCCTCGACGCGTAAGCTGGTCGACAAGTATAACTATGAGTGGCCAAATTGGTCAGTCGTATGTAAGTTCTTTGAGACAAGAGGCTATCAGCAGGTTGGACCGTCGAACATTCGTGACAGATGGTTTCAAGTCGGAATCAATGATGTCGAGGGTCATCGGGTGTTGATTCACGTCGTATGGCCCTATCGTGAGCGCAAAGCTAAAAGGAGGAGTTCAAGCAAATGCTGAAGTATCAGTTCAATAAGGAGATTCCGATGTATGTCGAGAATCAGGAAGTAGTCGAGGATACGTTCAAGTTGATGGGAGAGGAGGCAGAATCAGCGAAGATCACTTATGTGTATTTCAAAGCAAATCGTGGCGCGAGACTGATTCTCGTCACAGGCAATCAGGACAAGAAGGCGTTCGACAAAGTCTACAAAGCTGTCAAGTCGAAGGACAACGGAAGACTGTTCATCAACTTTGTTTATGCTGGAGGAGAGCAGGATTCCAATACCATCATTCTCTCCCATATCAGTGAGAAGGAAGTGATTGACTATCTGTTGAAGAAGGATCTAATTAAATTGAAAGGTAAGGAATAGAATTATGGATGAAAAAGAAATTAGGTTGACTGCCCAGCAGTTTTACACGAACATTTTAAACAATTGTCTCAACAATTTGTTTGACAACGGCGACAGATTGAAGGTCACGCATGCTTTAGTCGATGGTGAGAAGGTATGGTTGGATCTTGCTGTCGTCTCTAACAAGGGTGGCAGCCGAGCTCTACTCTATTCAGTCGAGTGCCAGTTGTCTGTGATCATGGATGCTTTGCAAGACGCTATCGAACTTGAAAGACATCCGAAGGATCTCAATCTCGATGATTTGGTTGTCGAGCCTGAATACGCTCCAATTGATTTTAAAAAATAATCTTGACTGAGTGATTCGAGGGTGCTAGAATCGAATAGGACAACCGGGCAACATTGCAGTCAATCGCTCTTCTCGATTCAGCGATCCCTCCCACCAATAACAATTGTCATTCCAGCTTATCGTTGCCGGTTGTCATGTCATGGGAAGCTTAGCTTCTCGCCAATCATCAAAAGGAGGCCAATTATGCCAAAAGATGTCAGAGTAATCGTGAAGAGACTTCAAGGAGTCTCAAAGAGAACAGGTAGCAAGTATGATTTCCTCATCTATTCAGGAGTCGAGAACGATGGAACGAAATGTGAATTCAAGTTCACAAAGGCTTGCAAGAATTATCCACAGGAGGAAGGCAGTTTCACGTTGCACATTCCCGATGGAGGAATCTCCAAGGACAAAGGTTCGATCTACGAGCGCTTCTGGATTCGTGCTGTCGACAGGTATGAAGTCTTCGATGGTTTCAAGGTTGTCGACGATGACGATCTTCCTTTCTAGGAGATAGTCGGGAGGTCAGTTATAGGAGGCGCATATCGATGCGCCTCTTTGTTTTATAGGGAGGAAAAACAATGTCAAGAATCAATCTGGGAAAGATAGTAGAGAAGAGATATCAGAAGGCGCATGGGAGGTTCCCGACGATGTTCAGGAATCGTCGAGACTATCTTGTCTACAAGGCGATATATTCCAAATCGAGAAGGAAGATGGAGCTGTTCTCCGACAAGGAATTCGGATTCGGGGGATTGGTCAGCTATAGAATGCCGGTCAACTATCTCGATCTTGTCGAGAGGGAGGATCTCGACAAGGAGATCCTCGAGAAGTTCTCGACTCGCGAGTCGGTGCTCTCCAACAGGAAGAGGCTGAGGGAACTGATAGCCAGAGGCAGCAGCCGTCAGATAATCGGTAGATCCTTGAGACTTCTCGAGCAAGGTCTCGACTATGTCTTCGGCGACAAGTCGAGGGAGATTGTCGACGCATTGAAGGAATTCACGCCTTACGAGCTCGCGCAGTTCCTTCAGTTCAATAGCGATATCCGACAGGTCATCGACTACCATTCTATGATGAAGAAGACGATGTCCGATCGTTGGGGTGACATGCTGGGCAAAGGTGTCGAGCTGCTTCGCGAAGGATTCGAGGAGAGGGATATCACCGCGGACAACTTCATGGCCCGAATCGCTTATTTCAAGAAGAGACTAGGAAAGAAGAAGTATAGGGATCTCTACGACAGGAAGAGGAAATCGAGATATGGCAGGGGAAGAAGGAAAGCAAGGAAATAGTTATGGACCGACCTACGTGGCCGATTTCGAGACAAGGTGTTCGGAGACGAACAGGCTCTATGGAGTCACGAGTGTGTGGCTCTGGGACATATGCAAACTCGGAAGCCTCGAGCATATGACAGGCAACACGATGGAGGAATTCATCGACGAGATCGAGCTGATGGCGCCTTGCACCATATACTTCCACAACCTCAAGTTTGACGGTAACTTCCTGATATCGTGGCTTCTCAAGAACGGATTTAAATGCAAGCCGATGAACCGTCGAAAGAAGAAGATGGATGAACGGACGTTCGACTGTCTCATCACCGAGTTGGGAGTCTTCTATACGATTTCCATATGTTTCGACGGGGAGAACGTGGTGCAGATCCGCGACTCGCTAAAGAAGATCCCCGGAACTGTCCGAGAGATGGCTGCGGCCTACGGGTTGCCGATCAGCAAAGGCGACTGCGACTACACGATGGAGAGGCCCGACGACTATCAGCCGACGGACGACGAGGTCGACTATGTGAGGCGCGACACGGAGGTAGTCGCTCGTGTGCTTCAGATGCAGTACGATCAAGGAATGACTTTCATCACAAGCGCGAGCGACACTCTCAATCTCTACAAGGACAGTCTCAAGGGAACGTTCAGACTTCTCTTCCCGGTCGTCACCGAGGAGGTCGACGAGTATATCAGGGAGAGCTATCGTGGCGGCGTATGCCAGGTGGCCGACAAGTATCGTGGGAAGGAAGTCACGGTCGACAACGTGTACGACGTCAATAGCATGTACCCCTATCAGATGTGTGAGAAGCTGCTGCCCTATGGGAATCCGGTGCACTTCGATGGTGAATACGAGCCCAATCCGTCCTATCCGCTCTATATTCAGCGCGTGAGAGTATGTCTCGAGCTCAAGGAAGGAATGCAGCCGTCCATCCTCGAGAAGTCCGTAGGCACGATATTCGACGATATCGAATACATCAGGTCGACCGACGGCGACGTGGTCGAGCTTACCCTGACGTGCATGGATCTCGATCTGATGTTCCTGCACTACCATGTGATGTCGATAGAATATGTCGACGGCTACATGTTCCATGGCTCGAGGAATTTGTTCAAGAAGTATCTGAAGCCTTTGTATGATGAGAAATGCAGCACCAAGGGAGCAAGGAGGCAGCTGATGAAGATCCTGATCAATTCGCTGTACGGAAAGTTCGCAAGCCAGACGAAGAGATTCTCGAAGGTTCCGAAGCTCGATCAGTGGGGAGTGGTCCATTACGAATACGGGGACGAGAGAATGCAGTACGTCGAGCCGGTCTACACGGCTGTCGCATGCTTCATCACGGCCTATGCCAGAGCTCAGCTGTTCGAAGTCATAAGGAACAATCAGGACATATTCATGTACTGCGACACTGACTCGGTTCATCTCAACGGTGTCGGAAGAGACATATGGGTCGATTCGAAGGCACTTGGAGCGTGGAAGATCGAGAGCGACGAGGACAAGGTCGTCAAGGCGAAATATCTTGGGCCTAAGTGCTACTACCAGGTATTGGCGAGCGGTGCGCACAACGTCAAGATAGCAGGCTGTCCCGATGCCGTGAAGGATCTGATAAAATACGATGAGTTCAAAGAAGGAAGCACATTCGGAGGAAAGCTTGTTCCGAAGCTCGTCAACGGAGGAGTGATCCTCGAGGATACTTATTTCACCATCAATCCAAGAAGATGACGAAAATGCAAGCCAAAACGCTTGCATTTTTTGGTATAATAATATTCGGAGGTGCACTTATATGTCAACAGAAGTAATGGCAGCGTTGATAGCTTCGTCAGTGGCTATCATAGGTGCCTTGACGTCGTTCGTAGTGAACTGGCTCAAGGCCAAATCGGTCCAGGCGGATCTCTCTTCGATAAAGGAGGCTCTTGGCAGAAGCGACAAGCTCTACTATATCGTTTGTCCCAACTGCAAGACCAAGATCTATCTAAGCCGAGTATCTATCGAGGAGGATATCGATTCAAATGGATCCAAATAAGGAAGGGAAGAAACCCGATCCATCAGCGGAGAAGGGAATCATCGACGAACTGAAGGAGCTCAGGAAGTCGATGGCGGATATTCAGGCGCTTCTGATCAGAAGCGCCGACGAGAAGAAGAAAGCTCAAGACACCAAGGGAAAGGATGACAAAGACAATGGCGAACTCAAGTATTGATCTCACTCAGCTCAAATCGCGTCCGTTGAAGAGCGGCGGCAGGGAGCTCAACGACGAGGAGCTTGCTTCCGTCGCGCTGGACAAGATAGGCGACTATCAGCTCAAGACCGGAAGTCCGGCTCCCGTGGATCCGAAGTTCGTCGAATGGCTTCGCGAGGGCGCTTCCTACGTCAAGGAAGGAAAAGGCTCTTTCGCCGACTACAAGAAGGCGACTGTCCTCAAGACTCTCGACTACGACATGGTGCTGTCCAACACCAGGAAGGCCAACGAGAAGCTTGAGAAGGCCGGTGCCTTCGATTCCAAGGTGATGCACATAGAGAAAGGAGAACATTAGAACTATGGCAGCAATAGTATTGACAGACAACGAGTTCTTCACAGGACTCACCAATTTGGCTCTCTTCATGCGTCTTTATGCGACCAACACGTCAGACGCACCAGAGACATTCGTAGATTCGTTCATGACAGAGACACTCGGTTCGGGAAACACCAAGATCTTCCCCTGGTCCGATTTGCCCACAGTAGGCGACTACAGCGCCACCAGCACATTGCTCACGGTCAAGAAAGTCGCGACCGGGGAGGAGTATCTCCAGGTCACCGAGAAGAAGGTCATCGAATCATCATACAACAGATACATCCTCGACATGGCTTTCACATCCGAGTCCGGTATGAACGAGTTCATCGGTTACATTCTCGGTCAGATGGAGTCTGCGAAGACCGATCATCTCTACGGAGTGATCATCGCCGATCTTTTCGCAAAGGCGTTGACAGGCAATCAGTTGAAGACGGTCGATCAGTATGATGTCACCAATGCAGCGACATTCTCCGACCTCAACGCCGGACAGCTCATCAACCAGAAGAACATCACCGAGGCTGTCCAGCTTACTCTCGACAACATTCGTATCTACTCCACCAAATACAATAAGCTCGGAAACAAGCAGGCTTTGTCGGTCGGTGACATGAAGTTCATCTTCGTCGATCCCTACAAGACCGAGAACATCATCAACCTCTTCGCTAGCTTGCTGAGATCCGACGTGATCACCGACAAGTTCCACAAGCCTACAATGTATGAGATCCCCACCGATGCCGTTCCTGAATCAGGAAGCACCGTCATCGGCTGGATCATGCACAAATACGCATATCAGCTCTTCTACAAGTTCGTGTTCACAGGAAGCTTCTTCGACATATCCAACCTTACCGTCAACAACTTCCTCCACTTCTGGTATGGAAAAGGCTGGCTCGAGAATCTCCCTATCGTCAAATTGACAGCAAAGACCAAGACTTTGGGAGCATAGCGGTCTATGGAGTTCAAGTATCAGTATGCCTTGGCAAGTGTTCCGTTCGACAGTTCGTACGAGAACGCGTTCAGGTTCGACACTCGAGCTCAGCAGGAAGCGTACTTCGGAACAAGTACGCTTTTTAATAATGCGAAGAGCGTCAACTTCGACTTCGGGAATCTCGTCAGGACCACCATCGTGATCCGCGAGAGACGCAGTCCGCTCGAACTGATGGGATACAACTATCTGATAGTCAAGGACAACAACGAAGGGACTGCACGTAGATATATCTATTATTTCATCGACGATATCCAGTATATTGCAGGAGGAAACGACGGCATTGAGTCGTTGATAAGGCTCAATCTCACGATGGACGTCATCAATACCTATCTCCTCGATGTTGATCTCGGAAACGGTGCACTGATAGAGAGGGCTTCTCTCGACAGGTGGACGAAGGACTACGACAATGTCGACAGCGTCACGATGGATCTCGGAAGGGATTCACTGTTCAGACAGCCCGATCCGGAAGTCACGAGTCCATCATTGGTGATGACTGCGAGAACCTACAAGGCGCCGCATTATTCGAGGGACGAGAGCACGATGAGGAACGTCATCGAATGGATCGACAAGAATGTCTCGGCTTGGCTTTACGTGTACGTCGACAAGGCACATTCCTGGAACAGCCATTACGATCTCGGAGGAGGCGGAGGCGTCACTGCTTCGATTCCGGGCTATATGACCTACGACAATCTTGCTTTCACCTCGAAGACCGACTATATACCTGACTATGGGACGTTCGTCGTTCCGATCTACAAGACAGACAAGGTCATCAAGGTAAGATACATGGCGCGTATCACGACCGGACAAAGTCAGGCCTTGGCGGAGTATCAGATGGCGATCGACGTGAATGGTCTCAATGGATTGAGGGATCTCAACAACAATTCGTCCTATATATTTACTCAGAAGCTGTCAGTCAAGCCTCCCATGAGTTTCTTCGATCTTCACGTGGCCACCGAGCAGGACTCCGACGGGAACCTCATTCTTGTAGGCGGAAAGAATCCGGATCAGCAATATTCCGAGTATGGATATTCCGACTTCGGATCCCCCTTCGGAGTACTGATGTCCGTCTACCACAACATCATGTATTTCGCGCAGACGAAGGATCAGAACCAGTATCTGCCATGGAGCCACAATACCACGACGGGCGTATGGACTCCTCCCACGATAGCCGAAGTCAACAGCCATGACTTCTCCCAATGCCATGGAGTGTTCGTCGGAAGCTTTCAAAGGCTGTACGATGACATGGTGACCGATCCGGTTGAATTCGATATCCCTTACGATGTCAGGAAGGACAAGGGACACGCTAGGATCAAGGAGAACTGCCCGAAGCTATACACGGCTCCGAACAGCGAGATAAGGATACAGTGCAACGGCGACGCCGTCTCGTACACCGTATCCGACCTCTCACTCGGAGACAAGGAGAACTCGCTCTCGCTTCTGTACGACGAGGTCGTCCAACCTGAGATAAGCAAGTTCTACGTGAGACCTCAGGCACCGATAGGAATCTACGATGAATTCTACAACGACAATCTGTCCGGACTTGTATCCTCGTTCGATTCGTCGATAGTCCTCGTGAACGACGCATACAGTTCCTTCCTCGCAAGCAACAAGAACTTCTGGCTCCAATCCTTCGCCTCGGCCTTGACCGGAGGCGCGTCGGGTCTTCTCGATTCGTGGCACGCCGAGCATCCGGTGTCGAACATATCGAAGACTACGTTGGATCAGGAACCGATAGGCGGAAGATTCAAGTCACCATCCACAGGAAGATACGTTCCTCTCGGCTCTCCGGAGAGACCTATGAGGACGATAGGATCCCAGACAGTCAACTCGATGACGACCGTTCCCGGCTATATGAACTGGTCATCAGTGGGATTCTACGGATTGTCAGTCGCGAGGAGTCTCATCAACACTGCGATCACCATCGACAACGTCAAAGCCTCTCCTTCCAATATGAAGAACTCGACCGGGAACGCCTTCTTCTCGTTGGCTACGACAGGCCTCGGGCTCTACGTCGAGCAATACAAGCTTCTAGACGCCGATCGTGACCGTATCTACGATTTCTACTACATGTACGGATATCCGGTGAACCGCACAGGTTCCGTGGACGACTACATCAACATCAGATACTACTTCAACTATATACAGGCGACACTTCAGAACGTGACTGGGAAAAGAAAATCCACAATCACGCAGGAACGTTGGGATATCCCCAACCAAATCCGCGACGAGATCAAGAGGATCTTCCATCGCGGAATCAGATTCTGGAACGAGGGAACGGGATACGAATTCCGCTACGATATGGAGAATTTCGAAAGGAGGCTCAAATGAGCATATTCAGCAAGGACAGGACCGACTACAAAGTACTGTATCAGGAAGCGGTCCTGAAGATGAATGGACTGATACAGGATATGTCGAACAAGATCTACAATGCGAAGTTCAATCCGATGGAGACGGTTCCGTTCAAGGCGAAGGCCTATACGGACATGCTGTCTGCTAAGGACAGGATGATGTGCGTGTCGAGATACGAGTGGAGGCTTCCAATCGACCTCAGGTCGCAACAGCTTGAAGCAATGCTCTACGAGTTCCACTCGCTCGTGATGTTCGAGGACTGGGACCGTGACGGCATCCTCACCTTCTCGAGATTCTCGAGACAGGGATCGCTCAATCCTTACGGACAGCTCGACAAGATTCAACCTATAGACTTCTCAGGTCATGCATACGGACCGGTGCTGTCCGTGATCAACTCGAAGAACGCTTCTCCCAAGCCCGGAGAACATGTCGGTGTGATCATATACGACTATACCCCGTGGCTTCCCGGAGACGCCGCCATACCCCGCGCAAAACTCAATCTCGATACGACGATAAGCGACCAGGTCAACGTCTACGAACAGTTGATCAACAACATCTACCTCTCGATCAAGAAGGCTGTAGCACTATGCGACAGCGAAGAACAGAAGAACATCGTCATGGAACAGGCAGCAAGGATGTTCGATCCTTCCACTCCGATCGTCGCACTTGCGTCCAACTCGAAGATCGGAGGCGTGAACCAGCCAGTGCAGATGTTCAACTTCACCAACACTTTCGACACGCAGAACTACTGCCAGACTATCGAATACTACGACAAGGTGAGAAGAGGATTCGACGGAATTCCGGCTCCCGACGCATTCGAAAAGAAGGAAAGGATGATCACGTCCGAGGCGGAGAACAATGGAGTCGACACCGATGTCGTGCTTCAGGACGGACTCAGGAACCGCAAGGACGCCATAGAGCTGTTCAAGAAATATGCGACAAGACCAGAGAACAAGGATATCTCGGTCGAGATATCCGAGGTGCTCAAACCAAAGAAGGAGGAGATATCCGATGATAACGACACAGACGTTCAGGATGAAAGAGATATACGATGACGAGAATTCCTTCAACTCGGAGATGTACGGAAGGATCTCCACTTTCTATCCGCAGATAAACCAAGCCGACTGTAGACTGGCGACCGATCTGATCTATCTTCGATACGCCAACAGCGAGGTCGCATACGACACTCCCGGGGCTTTCAAGAGAAACCTCTACATCAAGGTCGTGGACTTCGTTCCACAGTTCGTGGCACGTCTCCAGAGACTGAGAGAGATCAACGCATTGACTCTCGACGATCTCATCGACGGAGGAACGACCATTTCGAACTCCGTCGACAACTCGAACGACAAGGTGGCTGATCCTTTGAATACCGTCCTCGAATATATAGGCACGCAGGACTCCACCAAGTCGACCGAGAACAAATTCGATTCGTTGCAGACAGCAATAGACAGAACGAAGGCACTGTACACCGAGAGATATCTCGGATACTTCTCACCTTTGTTCATCAAAGTCTATGGAAGTACATCATATGATTCGTATCTTTATAAAAAAAAGGAGGACTAGATCCATATGGCTGAAAATACGATAAACGACTATAATACACTACCCGAGCAGGTTCAAATAAACAAAGACGATATAACAAAACTTAAAGACGATATAACAAAACTTAAAGACGATATAAATAAAATCAAACCTAATGCGTGGGAAGAAAGAAAGTTTATTCTTAATCTTGGTGAAGATGGTAATGCTGATTTCACAACTTATAATCCAATCATTGATACAAATGCTCCGGTAAACTTTCAAAAATCTTTTACCGGCAAAGATACTTATTCAATAATGGATGCCATTAACTCATATTCTTTTTTTACTTTAGGTTCTTTGAATGGTGGTAGTATGTCAATCTATGCTATTTGTACTGACCCTTCTAATTCATTATATGATTTATTGGATCTTGATGAACAAAATGAATCCGGTGATTCAATCGTACTATTTTCTTCGCCAGATGAAACAGGTAAGAACGATGCATCATTATTTATAACTTGTACTAAACTTACAGCTATTAACATAACATCTAAATCTTTAACAATAAAAGATAGTGATGCTAATGTTAAAGAAATAAATAAAATTACAGATAATGATGATTATTCACCTAATGTATTGCTTACAGCTGCTGCAATTGACCAGTACTATCTTAAGAAAACTGACGCTTCCAATAATTATGCTACAAAGACTGAATTAAGAAACGCCAACCAGAGAATCGACGCTTTGAATATTGGCTCATTCGATGTTGACTTGACAATTGCAGGACTTGCAAAAATAAAAGCCGATGTGACCATAGGTACTCCTATTACTTTAACCAAGGATACTGATTTCTCTGAAAGTCTTGATTATACCGATTATAAAACGGTTCTTTTCACTCTTTATACGGATAAAAATGAAGTTGCTTTTATATCAACGGATATAAAGTTAGACGTCGGAGACACTGTAGATGTATATGGAGATAATGACCAAAATTACACTTGGTTGACCGGTATAGGAGTAATCAAACTCGGACCCAACACCAATGGAAACAACTATCTTTGCTATATATCATATAGTCAAGGATATACTTCTCCACTTGTCATAACTCCTATCCAAAAGCTTAGTTAAGGTAGTATAATATAGCCAGTTGATACGATACTTCGGTGCCAACTGGACCAATATATGGAAAGCCGGATTTCTCGAGATACAGGGCGAGAAGCTTTCGAGAAATCCTTTTGGGGAGGGTACTCCCTACGGATCCATATACCAGTGGCCCAATTTTTAATAGGAGCAAAATCTTATGACAATATTCAAACCTTATTCATTCGTCAATACGAATAACCCGGGTGGTTGGTTCTCCCCTAATCCTTCCATGGCATATGGTACGAAGATCGTTGCATGGATGGGGGCACGTCGTTGCGGAAAGACATTTCACGCCCTCAAATACTGCATTAAGAAATTTATATACAAAAATGAACCATTTGCATGGCTTCGAGACAACGATGAAGCTAGATCCAAACTTGCAGCCAACAACGGAGCTAAATTCTTCGAAGACGTAAGTCTCATGGACTTCAAACAAAAAGTCGTGGGATCCATAAACGGAAACACGATCTTCATCAATGGAAAAACCGCTGGTTATCTGATGCCCTCATCAACATTTCAAAACTTCAAAGGAAACTCGTTCAATTCAATAAAGAACGCCGTATACGACGAATTCATTCCTGAAATAGGAGTGGCCAAAAAAGAAAGTAGATCGTGGGAAGTCATAAATATGTTATATACAATTTTCTCAACTAGAGACGACGGAAGACTTCTGATGTTATCTAATTCACTGTCCATATCAGATGAAATACTTCAAATTCTAGGTATACAAATAAACAAAGGATATGGAATATATATCAATCGAGAAAAAGACGTTGCTCTTCATTACTGCGACAATTCAATCGAGTTCAAGAAGAAACAAGAAAACTCCATCATAGGTAAACTGATCAAAGGATCATACATGGAAGACAATTTGTTCAACAATAAATTCCTCGATGAAGATCCTTCACTTTATTACAAAAAGAGACCGTCAAAATGCAAGGTTATCGCTGTACTAGATACGGGTACTTTGGCTTGCAGAGTATACTCGAGTCCAAATGATGGATTGCTATATGTATCCGATCACTTCAACTCGGAAGCATATACTTCTTTACGCTACGTAAACGACTTGACAATGGTTAACTCAAGTCGTACACTTATACCGAAGTTCCGAATGGACCAAATGAAAAACGCGTTTAACTCTGGGTTAATCCGATTCAGTAACGGACTGATAAAAGATACATTCGTGAACTTCATCTCTTCCAAACGTTGAAGGGATCAGATTACTTTCTTCTTTATCCAAAGTGACACTGATGAAAAGTGTCACTTTTTTAGTCCGGAAAATGGACGTTCTTGTATCTGTCTCATATACACATCACCGAGCCCACGAGACGCGTAGTAATCTCGTATTCCGTCTTCTGCTTGAAAAAAAA
>ERZ1023701.449-NODE-449-length-12716-cov-10.390806_pt1 | contig 12716 bp, 14 predicted proteins | sample MGYA00380350_ERZ1023701 | MGnify/ENA primary metagenome ERZ1023701 (study PRJEB33179, sample SAMN07449025) | human gut metagenome | biome: Human-gut; feature: Human associated habitat; material: Faeces | host: Homo sapiens | place: India:Kasaragod | collected... | reverse complement strand
GTTAATTTTTCAATTGATTCTAAAATTGATTCTACACTCATTGTTTTTCTCCTTTATTGTTTTTTTTTGTTTTGTTTTCTAACTTAGTGTTAAGCGCAGAGGCTTAAATATTTGTACTGCAAAACTATGCAGCTTTTTGGTCGCGAACTGCTGCCATAGCTCTTGTAAGTTGAGACATAACTGCATTGATAGAGTTTGCGATACCAGATGCTGGTGAATTGATAGATCCAAGCATTTTTGCAAAAAGTTCTTCTTTTGAAGGAAGTTCTGCCAAAGCTTTTGTTTCTGCGTCTGTCAACCAGTTGCCATCTAAAACAGCACCAACGATAGTACCTTTTTTAGATTCTTTGATGAATTTAGCAACGGCTTTTGCAGGGCTTACTGGGTCTTCAAAACCGAAAGCGATAGCGATTGGACCAGTCAATTTGTCTGTTAATTGTTCATATTCAGTACCTTTAACAGCAATTTTAGCCAATGTGTTTTTAGTAACCATATAGTCACCGCCACCTTTTTGAATTTCACGTCTCAATTTAGTGATATCTTCAACTGTGAAACCTTGGTATTCAGTAACGATAGCTACTTGAGCTTTTTCGATTTTTGATTTAATAGCATCTATTTTTTCTGATTTGAATGCTTTTGTTGCCATTTTTAGCTCCTTTAGTAATTTTCTGTGATTGATTATTCAATCTTTTGTTTTATCGACCTGTTAAATACCAAAAAAGATTTTGCTTTTTCGGTTACCGCAAAATCTTACACTCAAGTCGTCATATTATACATATTCGGCTTATACTATTCAAGAATTCATTCTTGTTTTGTACTCTTGTGTAACCTCGATTAGCTGATTTATTAAGGAGTCTTGAACCTTTAGGAATTCGTAGTTTCGGCGCCCATCGCACCCTACCTTGCACCCTTGGTTTGCACCCCGCTAATTGTCTGCGGCTATATTTTTAGGTTAGAATAAACATAACAAAAATGCAAGTGGTGGAAATGATTTGTTGTATTTTGGTAATATTTATTTACAAAATTTGCGCATTTTTTCGAAGGTTTGTGTTTTTATTAATATATGGTAGTAGAACAAATAGACAATCCTGCAAATCGAAATATGCACTATGGAGACAAAGTCCCTGTGGGTACAATTTCTGTGCCTAATAGTTTGCCAAAACGAGTTCTTTATTCAAATAAAGAGGCTGAGCGAATCTATAGTGAGATGCAGTATGACATTTATCAAACTCAAAAACATACCAAAAAGCCTAGTAAGGGTAAATTCCCTATGGTGCTGAAAATCTTAATCGGTGCAGGACTTTTAGCAGGTATTGTAACTTGTCGCAAAAACCTTTGGAGCAAGTTAAAAAGTTTGTTTTCAAAAACTTAGTCTTTAACTTCAAATTCTCTAAGTTGAGTGTAAATTATTGGTGAAAACTCTTTGGTAGTTACAATATCTATGATTTTGTAAGCTTGTGGCATTGAAAGAATTGACGGTGATATGATGTGATAAACTCCGTCTTTCATGTTTTCTGCGTTTGTATGTAAATGTCCTGATACAATGGCTAGAACATTTTTATGTTTTTCTAGAATTGCTTGGTAGGCTTCTACTTTGTAGGTCTTGCAGTTTTGAGATGTGCCAATAGAGCCGTCTGCCGCTAAAATTGGAAAATGCTGCATTATAATTGCATCAGTTTTTTTATTTTTAGTTAATTGCTTGTCAAGCCAAGTCAGAGTATTTTCTCTGTAGTAGCCGACAGAACTGGGGATGACTTCTTTTGCACCATCAACGATTAGGAATAAAAACCCATTTTTTTTGAACGCATAGTTAGGTTTGCGTTGAGGGAAAAAGATGTTGTTTTCTTTTACAATTTCAAAATATTTTGCTTTTGAAAGACCGCCAGATTTGTAGACATCGTGATTGCCCAGCGCCAAATAATATGGAACATTCAGTTTGTCAGCAATTTTTAGAAACGCTCTGAGGTTTTCTTCTTTTGGATTGTTGATGTTGTCACCTGTGAAGATTACAAAAGAAATTCCTTGTTGATTGTTAATATCTTCAACAACGCTTTTTAAAACTTTTTGTGAAAAATCAGAATTAACTGATAAATGCGCATCTGCAACTTGTGCAAACTTTATATTTTCTGCAAAAACTTTTGTGTTTAGTGCAAAAATAAGAAATAGACTAAACAATAGTAGTAATAACTTTTTCATAGAATTTCACAATCTCCCTTGAGCAAATTATATCATAAAATCAAAATATGTGATAAGATAGGTGCATGAGATTAGATAAATTTTTAAAAGTTTCAAGATTGATAAAGCGCAGGACTGTTGCGAATGAAGTTTCTGACATGGGTAGAATTTCTGTTAATGGAACTCAAGCAAAGCCTGCAAAACAAATCAAAGAAAACGATATTATTTCGATAGAGTATGCAAATAGAACACTAAAGGCAAAGGTTTTGAAGGTTCCGACCGGTAATGTTTCTGTGCAAGAGGCTCCGAGCTTGTATGAAATGCTGAGTGAGTAGCTTAGTAATCCTTTCAGAATGACAGGGATGTAGTGTGGTCATTTTGCAATTCAGGGTGACATAAGTCGACCAGTTTATTCTGCCTATTTCAGCATGACATTTCTAGCCAACTTGGTTTTCGCCCAGCAGGAATACATTCCAATTCTTTGACTCTTGCGCTATTGGTTTATAATAGTCTTTTACCAAAATTTGTTGGGTTTGAATTGGCAAATATTGTTGATTATTTAAAAATTCACCCAAAGATTCTGATTTCTTTGTGTATTTTTTCTGTTTTACAATAGGGTAAAATGCGTGTTTTTTTCTTGCAACTTCGCATAGCATTACATTAATAATTTGGCTGTAGTCAAAGTCGTAGCCGCTATTTGTCGTAATATCAAAGATATAGTTCAAGTTATCGCTTGTTGTAATTGAAAAATATCCAAGAATCTTTTTGTCTTCTTCAATTACATATCTGATTTTGTAAAAATCGTTAAGACCTGCAAAAAACGGTTCCTGAAACTCTTTTGGGTGACGTGTCATTGAAGGTTTATAGATATTTATCAATTCAGAGTTATACAGTTCTGCAATAGCTTTGGAATCTGAATTTTGAGCATATCGCCAGTGAAAATCAGATTTTTCCGGTGTAGGGTGTTCTATTTTCCACAAGGTTTCGGATGCACATTGTCTGAATCCACAACCATTAATAAATAAATTGAACAATTCGTCATGGCATTCATCAATTGTGACCGCAAACGAAGTTGCGCCCATCGCTCCAAACTTTTGGATTACAAACTCCACAAGTTGTTTGCCTGCGTCATACAGGTTTTCTTTAAAAATTAATCTTGTAATATTTATTTTATAAGGGTTTCCTGCGGTTCTTGCTGTTGTAATTAGTCCCAAAATTTCGTGGTTTTCTACCAAAATAAACGATTCGGATTTGAATTTTAATTGCAGTGGCAATATGGTATTCAAAAGCCCGATAGGTTCTTCCATGATTGTTTTTGCCAATTTGTCGTTTTCGTCATTGCACAAATACGATACAAGGCGTTTCAATTTATGGTAGTCAAAGCACGTTAATCTTCTTATTTGCATAATTTTATTATACTTATTTTTGTTTGTGGTTGCAAGTTTGTTTTGGATTTTTCAGAATGACATGATGGAAGAATCGTCAATGACCTTGTTTGCGAGATTAGAGACCCTGAAATAAATTCAAGGTGACATAATTTTAATAAACCGATGGCGGAAGGTGTATACCTTCCGCCATCGGAAAAAGCTTTTCAACTCTTTTTAGTTGTTTCGGTCTGAGCAGAGCCCAAACTTCAATCAATTACTATTTAGAAGTTGTCAAGATATATTTTGCAGCATCTGATGCTGGTTCAACAGTTGCATCGTGGAATACGATTGGGAATACATCTGTCATGTGTTTAGCATCGTTTTTAACTGTACATGGAGTATCTACGTTTAATGATGCGTGGTCTTTTCTATCATCAGGAGCAGAACATGTAACTTCTTTGTTAGGTAATGTAGCACCGTTTACATCGATAAATCCCATACATTCTTTCAAGCCAGGAGCATCAGCTGTACCAGGAATAGATGTACCTAATATTGTAGCATTAAGTTGTTTACCGATTGGTAATTCACAACCATGTGCAGCTGGGTTAAAAGCAACGATAGAACCATCAGCTAATGCATAAGCCAAATAAGTTTCAATTTCAGCTTGAGTTAAAACGCCATCACCAGCATTAACTAATGTATAATCAACAGATGATCCATTGTTATTACGTTTTACACCAGGTTTAACTGTTCCCAAGTAAGTTTGACCTGTCAAAGTACCATTCAAGATAGCACACATAGTCATATCTGAATCAGGGTGTTCTGCTGCAGCAGTTGCAAGTGTTCCAGAACAAGCAGCTGATGTACCAGCATAATCGAAGTCATATTGTGCTTGAGCCATCAAACCTGCTTGGTTCAATGTAGAAATTGATTTTTTAAATTGAGAACGGAATTTTGCACCGTTAGTATTCGCAATCAATGTAGGAATAGTCATAGCAGCAACTACACCAATGATACCCAAAGTAATCAATACTTCTGCCAAAGTAAAACCGAATCTTTTTGTCATAATCTTTTCACCTTTCTTTTAAATAAATGAACTATAACATACGCTTTACATACCGATTATATTACTATTTTTTTCAAAGTCTGTCAACCATTTGAATGATTTTTGAAAAATAGTGGGCAGAATCGGTTCTGCCGAGAGATTTAACCTATATTGTCACCCTGAACTGCGGATTTTTGCAATAACCGTACAGTCATTCCGAACTTGTTTCGAATCTCAGATATAACTTATTAGTCTATGACCTTGTTTGTGAGGTTCGAGACTCTGAAATTAATTCAGGGTGACATAAGTAGACCTATTTGTTATGTAAGAGATTCTGAACAGGAAAAAATCTACGTCGCTACGCTCCTTGATTTTTAATCCTTTCAGAATGTCATGGATGGAGTGCGGTCATTCCACAAGGGTGGACATAGAAACTTCCAATCGCCTCATCTCTCCACCTCCCTCTGATAAGAGAGGGAAGAGCCCCGTTACTAAATGTCGATGTCCACACATAATAACTGCAGGAAGAGATGTTTGAGGTTGCTATTAAAATTTTTAAATCTTATTCTGTATTATATATATTTTTTTCTATCAAATACATATCCTCATTCTTGTACAAAATTATTAAACCCATTTTTTTTAATCCAATAACATTAATCTTTTAAAATTAATACTTTAGGATTAGATTTTTGGTTTTTAGTGGGTTGAATGTGTTGTTTTGATTGGATTGTGTGAATTGTTAAATATTGTAAAAAGTTTGTGGTGATTGTTTTGTTTGTAAACTTTTTGTAATAAATGTAGTTCTTTAGAGTTATAGCGCATTGGTCAATGACTTTGTTTACAAGGTCAGAGACCCTGAAACGAGTTCAAATAGTCATGCTGAACTTGTTTCAGCATCTCAAGTATAACGCATTGGTCAGTTCATGGTGACATAAGTAGACCTATTTGCAATGCAAGAGATTCTGAACAGGAAAAAATCTACGTCGCAAAGCTCCTTGATTTTTAATCCTTTCAGAATGACAAGGGGGAAGAATGGTAATGCTGAACTGCGGATTTTGGCAATATCCGTACAGTCATTCCGAACTTGTTTCGGAATCTCAAATATAACGCATTGGTCAATAAGTTTGTTTGAGAGGTTAGAGACCCTGAAACGAGTTCAGGGTGACATTAAGGACGTGCTGTCATTCCGAACTTGTTTCGGAATCTCAAATATAACGCATTGGTCAATTCAGGGTGACAGCAATTTAGTAATCTTTATACCCAATATCTGCACTAATATCTTTAAACTCTGGATTGACACTTTTTATCAAGTTGATTTTCCATTGACTATGCCAATTTTTCAGTTGTTTTTCTCTGTTTAGAGCATTTTCAATGTTATCAGTAAATTCACAATATAAAAGTTTGCCTGTATTGTATTTTGCAGTAAAACCATCATTTATTTTGTGTTTGTGTTCATACAACCGTCTATAAATATCATTCGTTACTCCAATGTAAAAGGTCGTATGGCTGTAATTTGATAATATATAAACACAATATTGATGATTATTCATTTTTGTATAATAGCATAAAATGCTGATAAAATGAACGAATGTGGTGCTGTCATTCCGAACTGCGGATTTTGGCAAGTGCGCCGTGTGAACGGAGTGAACCCAGCACGTCCCTGTGAGGACTGCGTTGAGCCGTCCGAACTGCCAATAATCCAAGACTTGTTTCGGAATCTCAAATATAGCGCATTGGTCAATTCAGGGTGACAGTTACCCTCTAATTAGTTCGTAGATTCGGAATTCGCTTGGGTCAAGTTTTTCAAAATGGATACTATCCATATTTTCCATCGGTTGCGGTTCGTAGTCTTTATCCTTCAATACGTACTCGTTTTTCAAGTCATAATCGCTTGGTATATAAATTTCCTTATCAAATACAGGATAACCTTCAACCAATTCTTTGTAACTTTCACCGGTAGCAGCAGTTTTCATAACTTTTTCTGTTGGGTATTTGTGGTTTGAAACTATCAAATATGCGGTTTTCATAGGTTCTTTTGTAATCAACCATGCGCTAAATCCATCTTCGTCATCCACAATGATTTGAGCCTCGCCATTATTAATGATGTTGTTATTTTTTACAAACCTGTCGATTGCATCAAATTTTGTGTAGAAGTTTTCGTTTTCTGCACGTTTCATTGCAACTTCTTCACCGATAGTGTACTCTGTACCGCCTTGTGTAAAGCTTTCGTCACCATCAACATACAGCATTGGGCGTTGTGCGTATTTGCCTCCAGGTAGGAATTTGTATTTAAACCATTTGTACAATGCTCCGTTTTCACCTAATTGTGCCGGATATTGGTCTATACAGTGAAATTCTCCATCTTGGTTATTATATGTTTTCAATATTGAAAGCATATTGCCCTTTTTGAATTTGATGTTGTAGTTTGCCAAGTTTTGGTTGTCTTCAGAAATTCTTTCAGGTGTTTTGTCAAACTGTGAAATTATGTCATTGCCCCAAAGCAAGTCGAACTTCATATCTTGATGGTATTCTTTTAAGAAATTATCCCAAAGCATGTATTCTGCCAAAGTTGCAAAGTAAGGAATTTTTTTCTTCATTGTTGTGTTTAACTTGTTCAAGACATAGCGCGGTGCGCGGTAGCTGATAGGTACACCGTTACGTTCTGAAACCTCGTCAACAATATGGTCGATGTGGTCGACTCTGAATCCATCAAAATTGTAGTCTTTTTGAAGTTGTTTCATTGAGTTGATGAACAATTCAATAACGTCTTCATTGAATTTTCCGTTTTCAAGATTTACAAAGTAATATGGAGTCTGACAATCAAGGTTTGCAAATGCTGTTACGTCATCACCTTTGTAGTCGTAGTGCTTAAATGTCGGATATCCGCCACATTCGCTCATTCCATCATATATTGGAACTCCTGCAGAGCACCAAGCTCCACCGGGAGCAGGCCACAACCCTTCATTCATAAGTTCTTGAATTGTGTCGATTTGTTTTGTAATATCACTTTCTTCAAGTTTTTTCTTATCGTTTTTGAAGTTGTGGACTTTTGCTACTATTTCGCGAACTCGTTTTTGAATTTTTATTTGATACCCTTTTTCAAGCATTGAGTTTGAAAAAGTTTTTTTGTGTTCTGCCATAATTCCATCAAAATTGTTATATAATTCTTGGAATGCAGGGCTTAAATCTCCGGAACTTCCTTGCAATCTTTGTATATATACATCTTTTGCAATTTGGATATCATCTTGGTCATGGTCTTTTGACAAAAATTCTGCAACTTCTTCAACTTTTGCTATCAGTTGTTTTTGAAGTTCGTTTATGTCATACCAACGAGCAACTTGAGGATTTGCCAATACAAACTTTGAAAAACGTCCTGTTTGAGGCAATATATCATAAATCACAGGATGGCCTGCAAGTTGAGCCATTTCGATAAATGTTTGAACTTGTTGTTTTGCGCTCATGCCTGTAAGTTCTTCGATTTTGTCGTCTTTTAGTTTAGAACTTACTTCACTGCTTTTTGGCAGGTATGCACAGCCAAATTCTCTAGGATGGAATGGTATCAGGTAAATTGTAGTATTGTAAATGCCATTATCCATGTTTCCTGTAGGTAAGATAAGGAGCTGTTTTAGCCAGTCAAAGAATTTGCCGACTTCTTTTGATTTATTTCCATTGCCCAGTGCTGCAAGGTTAAGAAGTTTGATGTCATGCCCTTCGTGTTTGAACCAGTCAGATGTTTTTTCCTGATGTCTTGCAAGTGGGCTTATTTGATTGTTTTTGAAGTGAAATTTGCCGTCTTTGAATACGTTGTTTTGTTTCCATTTCTCTTCCAATGCAAAAAGAGTTTCTTCATTAGTTAATTCGTCTAATGCCTTTTGGAACGGATAAGTCAAATAACCGTATTTCTGTATATGCATAGACAAATACTTCTTCCTGATTTCTGGAATATTGTCGCTTGGGTAAGCTTTTTTTAACTCCTCGTAGACCTTGTTTAGTTCTACGTCTCTTGCAGTTTCTTGCTCTCTTTTCTTAAATAAAAATTCAAACATAAATATCTCCCTACATGTAAAAATTATATCATAAGAAAATTTTTATTTTGCAACTTTTTAATATTACCTAGTCGGCTAATGGTTTTGTCCTGTTGAAGATATAAATTTAAAGTGTTCAAGAGCTTCTTAGCCCATTTGGTACATAAAAATTTATTATATGGAGAAAAATATGATTACAGAAAACAAACAAATTTCAATTGAGATAGTCGAAGATTTTAAACTAACTAGAGTTGGACTAAGATGTGCACTAAATTCCAATCCTGATTTGAATGTCGTTGCAGAATGTGAAGATGCGATTGATGGTATCAAAAAATTTAAAGAACTAAATCCGGATATTGTATTGATGGATTTGGGTTTGCCGACAATGAACGGTATTGAGGCAATGGTTAAAATACGTGAAATTTCGTCAACGGTTAAAATTATCGCATTAACGTCTCACGATAGAGAGGAAGAAGTTGTAGCGGCATTGAGCTCAGGGGCTAATGCTTATTGTCTAAAAGATATTGATCCTTCAAAACTTGCAGATGTTATTCGAGATGTTTCAAAAGGGGTATGTTGGATAGATTCTGTAGTTGCTAATTTGGCACTAAAATCTATTCCAAAAGTTGACAATGTTGGTTTATTGGGTCACCAAGTTTCAGATACAACAAGAGTTCCTTTGACTGAACGAGAATTTGAAGTTTTGAAACACTTAGTTGCAGGTAAAAGTAATACTGAAATAGCCAAAGAATTAATCGTAAGCGTTCACACCGCTAAAGCTCATGTTTGTTCAATCTTACAAAAAATGTGTGTAAATGATAGAGTTCAAGCTGCAGTTAAAGCTGTAAAAGAAGGTATGGTATAAATATTTACGTATTCAACCAAAGAGGAAGGAAAAATGCGAGTATATCGTGTTTTTCCTTTTTTTACTATAACTTAGCTGTACCTAAAACAAATAATGCTGCACCGGATGCCGGTTCTACAGTGGTGTCATGATATACAATCGGAAATACGTCAAGCATGTGACTTGCAGTATTATCTACAATACAATTTGAACCTGCATCAATTTTATTAACTCCGGCAGAACAGTTTACTTCACGGTTTGGTAAACTTACGCCGTTTACGTCAATAAAACCTACGCATTTAGATAAATCCGCACCATTAACAGGTCCTGAAAAAATATCCTGTACAGGTCTTCTGCCAATAGGCAGTTCGCATTCTTTAGCTTCCGGATGGAAAGCTATGATAATACCATCATTTAGTGAATATGCAAGGTAGTCCGTATAATTATCAGGAATGGTGTCTCTTGTTTCTAATCTGTATGGAACGTGGCTGTTTCCCCTATCTACACGGTAAAGATTTGTGACTTTTCCATAGTAGGTATAGCCTTTTAATGTTCCGTTTAAAATTGAACAAAAAGTCATATGTTCTTCTGGGCTTTCATTCCCACCTTGTGCCGGATCAGGAGAACATGCTCTATCTGTTCCTGCAAAATCATATCCGTACTTAGCTTTTGCCATTAAGCTTGCTTGGTTTAATGTCGAAACTGTCTTTTTAAATTGAGAACGAAATTTTGCACCGTTTGTATATGAAATCAATGTCGGAATCGTCATAGCTGCAACCAGACCGATAATTCCAAGTGTGATTAAAACTTCCGCAAGCGAAAACCCTAAAATTTTGTTCATCTCTATAATCCTGAAAACGTACTTCCTTTATATATTAATTTATTGATTATCTAATTTGTCAATTGATAAACTTAATATTATAACGAAATTTAATATTAAAATTCGCTCATTAATTTTAATAAAGTCTTTGATGGTAAACCTATAACATTGTCTAATTCTCCATTTACGGTTTTGATATAACCATCTGGCAGTTCTTGAATTCCATAAGAGCCGGCTTTGTCAAAAGGTTTGAAGTTTTCTATATAGAAATTAATTTGTTCATCAGTTAAGTTTTCAAAGGTTACATAGGTTGTTGTTGATTCAATTTTTGATTTTAATGTCTCAGAATCAATAACAGCAACTGCTGTGACAACAAAATGAGTTTTGCCTGATAACATTTTAAGCATTTTGTATGCTTCATCTTTGTCTTTAGGTTTGCCTAAAATGTTGTTATCAATAACTACAATAGTATCTGCGCCAATTACAAGCGCTTTTTCTGATGTTTCTTTCGCTACACATAGAGCTTTATTATATGCAAGATTTTCTACGTAATCATAAGAGAAATCCGTCTGGTCATGTGGTTCCACATAAGAAGACGGAATAATTACAAAATCCAATTTTAGTTTTTTTAGAATATCAGCCCTTCTGGGAGAAGAAGAGCCCAGGATAATTTTTCCCATTGCGTGTCTCCTTGTTTTACCTATTTCTATCTCAAAAACAGGCACAATTCAACACAAACTTTTTCTAACGCTGTCCCATTGACCTTTGATATCTGGCTGTTCTAGCGTTAATCGCATAACATGCAATGTTTAGTCTTTGACGAAGTTCCATCATATTACGCAAAGTTGCTGCATAATCATTCATAGCCTCCATCATTTTGTTTGGGTCAACCATTGATTCCATGTTATCGTGATTGTCAACTTTTTCTTCTTGGTATTTTTGTACTAACATCTTATCGATGTAATCATCTGCGCCTACGCCCATGCGAAGTCCTCCCTATTGATTTTTGATATCCTGTTCCTGTAAAAAATATATCCTAGATATTCCTTATATTTTAATAAAGTATTTTACGATTTCAAAATTGCCTTTTTTGAGATACTTGCATTTACAAAACTTAACATAATGGCAATTTTCAATATTCACTTTATTTACAAAGAATGATATGGACATAGTAAACAATTATAAAAGCTACAAACAGTATTTACCCGATTACGCAAATTGGCGTGATGAACAAGATTTAAATCGTGCAAAACGTTTGGATTATCTAAAGAAACATCCTGAAAAAATGAATGCCGAAGATATTCAACGTGGAAAAATTTTGCTACGCTCAATTGATGTAATGGATGAATATTCTCAATCTAATGCTGAAGATATGGAAACAGCGACAGATTTTGCAACAGGTCAGATTGTAGGTTTTGCTACTATGGGTGGAACTATAGGCGGAACTCTTTTGACAATGGCAAAACCTGTTCAAAAGATAATAGCAAAGGTTACTAAGGGTAATCAAAAACTTGAAATGCTTGCCTCAGTTGTTCCATCTCTTATTGGTATGCTTGTTGGTATGGCTGCAAGTTTTCCTGCTGTTGTATGGGCTACAAAAGCTCAAGTTTCAGCTTCAAGAAAAGGACGTTTTGAGGCAATGTCAAAAGATTTGAAAAATCCTGCGACATTTGCGGTTTTAACTCCAGAACAACAGAAAAAAGCGGAAGAAATAGCCAAAGATATTAAACTTGATGATAAAGATAAGAAAAGACTAAACAAAAAACAAGGTTTGAACTTCAATCCTTTGGAATCTATTTCGACATTGAAAAAATATTATAAAAATGATAGTGAATACCAAACAAGAAAAGCTGAATTTGACAAATCTTTAGCGCATGACGAGAGTAAATTTGCGACTACCACTCTGACAGAAAAACAAATTCGTGATGCAAAACGCGACCAGCAAATTTTATCAGATATGGTAAGAAGAATTGATGTAGCCTCCCAAGATTATGCAGAAAATACAGAACTTGCAACAAATACTATTACCACACTTGCTTTAGGTACAGGAGGTTTAGCAGGTTGGCTTTCTCATAAAATTATGAAAGGATTAAAAATAAAAGGTAACGGAATGGTAAGCAAAGCTATTCCTTGGGTTGTTGGTGCTACATTACCTCTTGTTGCAGGTATTTATTCTGCAAAAATTCAAAAGCAAGCCTCTAGAATCGGTAGATATAAAATTAAACAAGAAATGTTAAACAATCCGGCTGAACTTGTTTATGTTGATGACAAAGATATTGCATCTTCAGATGTAAAAACTTTTGAAAAACATAAAAAACCTAATTTGTTTAAGTTTATGGCAAATCTTTATAAAGATAATAAGCAGTACCAAGATTATGTCTAAGCAGAAGGCGAAAGAGATCTAAATATCAATAAGGCAATTGAAACACTAGCATTGACA
>ERZ1023701.443-NODE-443-length-12792-cov-10.568580_pt1 | contig 12792 bp, 11 predicted proteins | sample MGYA00380350_ERZ1023701 | MGnify/ENA primary metagenome ERZ1023701 (study PRJEB33179, sample SAMN07449025) | human gut metagenome | biome: Human-gut; feature: Human associated habitat; material: Faeces | host: Homo sapiens | place: India:Kasaragod | collected... | reverse complement strand
GCATTAAGTGCGGTCGTGAGTTTGAAACAAAAAACCCTAAAAGAGTAATTTGTCCGGATTGTTTATACCCAGACAAAAAAATGATGGTTAGTGCCGATAATACTGGTTCAGATACCCCTTCTTCTCCAGCTCCTGCAAGAAGTCAGGATCAACAAGCAAGAAGTAGTTATTCAACAGAAAACAGACCACAATTCTATAGCAGTTATTCAAGTGGTGGCGACGATAATAGTCAAAGACCGTACAGACCTCAACGTCAATATAATAACCAAGGTGGATATAACCGAGATAACAGAGGTTATAACAACAATCGTCAAGGTGGTTACAACAATAACCGATATAACAACAACACTCAAGGCGGCTATAATAGAGATAACAGAGGTTATAATAATAATCGTCAAGGTGGTTATAACAACAATCGTTACAACAATAATCAAGGTGGTTACAACCGTGATAACAATAGAGCTGGCGGTTATCAACGCAGACCTCAAAATAACAGATTTAATAACAACAGAAGACCAAATAACAGAAATGCTGCTCCAAAACAATTGTTGGTAAGTAGAGAACAACTTGAACAAATAGAATTGTTATACAAGTTGATGTTGCCACTTCCAAACCCTGATGCTCACGAAGTTATTGGTGAAAAAATTGGTTTAGAACCAAGAAAAGTATTCTTTGGAATAAATTTGGTAAGACAAAAAATGATGTTGCCAAAATTACCGTTCCCTAAACGTAAATTGGCTATCACACCTGACCAATTGAATGCTATTAAAATGTTGTATGAGCCATTGTTGCCATTGCCTCCAATTGGTTGTCACAAGATTATTGCAGCGCAATTAAAAATGGATGAATGGAGAGTTCACGTAGGTATAGGTTTGGTTCGTGCTCAAATGGGCTTGGAACGTTGGAATCAAGACCGACCTGATGCTCCTGAAGAATTTAAAAACCAAAAAGCAGAGGCTGATAAGGCTGAAAAACCTGTTAAGAAGACTACAAAAAAGGCTACAAAAGCTAAAGCAGAAGAAGTTCCTGTAGAAACTGAAAAAGATGTAGAGGAAACTCCTGTTGAAGAAGCTCCAAAGAAAAAACGTGGAAGAAAGCCAAAAGTAGTTGAAGATACTCCTACGGAAGAATAGTTATGAATAAATATGTATCAGTTGGAAAAATTGTAAATTTCCATGGAATTAAAGGTGAAGCGAAAGTCGGTTATTCAAAAAATCAGCAAGACTTTTTTACATCTTTGGATACTGTTTATTTAAAAGATAAAGATAACTATACATCATTGCATATTCTATCTGCAAAACCTTTGAAAAATATGATGATTGTCAAATTTGAAGGGATTGATTCAATTAATGATATCCTAGAGTTAAAAGGTAAGCTTTTGTTTGTGGAAGAATCTGTAATTAGAGAAAATCTAAATGAAGATGAATTTTTGATTGATGAGCTTGTCGGACTTGAAGTTTTTGATAATGAAAATGGTCAAAAGCTTGGATTTGTGATAGGAGTTTCTAATAACGGTGCAAGTGATTTAATTTCTATTAAAACAAATTCAAAAAAGATTTCTCTAGTACCATTTGTTAAGGCTATTGTGCCTATTGTAGATATCAAAAACAAGAAAATTATGATAAATAATATCGAGGGACTTTTGGAATGAGGTTTGATGTTTTAACTCTTTTCCCTGAGATAATTGAATCTTATTGCAATGTGAGTATTATGAAACGTGCTAGGGAAGGGGACGTATATTCACTTAATACAATAAATCCACGCGATTTTACATTGGATAAGCATAACAAGGTTGATGACACTCCTTATGGTGGTGGTGCAGGGATGGTTTTGATGCCACAACCTTATATAGATGCTTATGATAGTGTTGAAAAACTTGAAAATTCAATAACCATAATGCTTTCTCCGCAGGGAGAACCGCTCAACGAAGAACTTGTTTTAGATTTAGCCCAATATAATCAAATAATTATGCTTTGTGGGCATTATGAAGGATTTGATGAACGAATCAGAGAAATTATTAAACCAAAAGAAATTTCTCTTGGGGATTTTGTTTTGACAGGAGGAGAACTTCCTGCTCTTTGCCTACTAGATTCTGTGAGTAGAAAACTAAATGGAACTTTAGGTAAAATTCAATCAGCAGAAGACGACAGTTTTTCTAATGGACTGTTAGAATATCCGCAATACACTAAACCACGTGATTTTAGAGGATATAAAGTCCCAGAAGTTTTGTTAAACGGTAATCATAAAGAAATAAATGAATTTCGTAAAACTCAGCAAATTGAACGTACGAAGCTCCGTCGTCCTGACTTGTATGAAAAATGGAAAGAAAATAATTAGTCTTTAATACTGCGGTAAAATTTATACATCAAACGCGTCAAATTTTCGTTATTTTGCATTGCACTGTTCATTTCTTCAATCAGGTCTTTAATTGGCGCATTTGCCTCCATCATAAAAAGTTCACTTGGAGTAATTTTAAGGACTTTCAGTATTTTTTCAAGATTTTCTGCAGACGGATAATATTTGCCGTTTTCAATATGGCTTATACTTGAAGTATCGAGTTCGACCAATTCTGCCAATTTTTCTTGAGTTATACCTCTAGTTTTTCTGATTTTTTGTATCTTTTTTCCAAGTAATTTTTTGATATTCATATATATCTATTATCGTTCAATGTATATTTTTATATAATTGAGTAAAACTCAATATTAACCTTGACATATTGAGTTATAAGTATATAATTAATAGCAAATTACATTTAATAAGGATACTTGATATGAAGAAATTTATTGCAACACACCTAGATACGTTATCCGCAAAAGCGAAATTAGGTTTTACCTTAGCAGAAATTTTAATTACTCTTGGTGTTATTGGGGTGGTTGCCGCAATTACAATCCCAAATTTGATTGCTAATAACAAGGCTAAAAAATTAAGGTCACAATATCTTAAATCTTATTCTACAGTCCAACAAGTTTTTAAATTGATGGAAGCTGATGATGTTTCTACTGACCCAAATTCATACAACAGGAATGAAGGGAATATGTTTTATAAAACTTTTAAAAATTATTTAGTTGGAGCAACAGACTGTTACCTAAAAACTTCTTCCCCTTGTTATAATTTTCATTCAGAGAAATACAAAAATCTAAACGGTACAGCAGTTGTATGGAAATATTATTTTGACGATGGACAAATTGCGTTGCAAGATGGTACTTTGTTGTTATTTGAGCAACCTTCAGGAGTAGGGGGTCTCTATATATGGATATTTGTTGATTTGAATGGCGTATCTGAGCCTCCAAACCGTTTAGGGTATGATTTATTTTTATTCTATTTTGCAGATGGTGAGTTAAAAGCAATGGGTGATAAGGGGACTCCATATACAAATGATACTGTATATTGTAGTCTTTCAAATGCAACTTCATTAAATGGTGCATCTTGTGCTCATAGGGCGAAGACTGAATCAGATTATTTTAATTGGGTTGTAAAAAACGTGAAGTAGAAATAAATTTGTCGGCATAACAATCCCGACCTGCAATATTACAAAGTAAGACCATTGTCACCCTGAACTTGTTTCAGGGTCTCAAGTATAACAAATTTTGCACTTGACTAATATTGTTCAATTTGAGATTCTGAATCAAGTTCAGAATGACATTATACCCTCTCCTAGGGACACTAGCCGAACCAACGAGCAAAGCGAGTTGAGTGCCGTATGGCTGAGGGCTTTCTATTCTTTTTCATGCACTCCGTGCAGGGGTGCTTTTGGTGGCAAAAGCACCGCAAAACCACCGACACGCCAACATTCACATCAAACTAAAAACTCGTACCATAGCCGAATAACTCGTCACTTTCGTTCCTCAAACAAATTCGGCTTTTGTTGTTTACTCGTTTTGTTTGATTGTTCACTTATGGCTATTGTCGGAGTGTTGACCTTCTTGTTGAGGATTACTACGTCGCGTTGTCATTTCTATTATTTTATTTGTAAAATGTCGCTCTTCGTAATGACATAGTTTTAATTTGTTCTGTTTGAGCTTTCTATGGTAAAGTCGACATACTTTTTAAGCCCGCCTTCCAGCCATCTTGCCATCTGAACTTCCATCACCTACGACTTAATTGGACCGCCAGGAACACCAAGTCCAAAGAAGTTTTTCACAATTTTTGCAATTGCATAAACTCCTAAACCTCCTGCGCATGCTTTTGCAGGCATGCCTTTAGTCAATAGTGCACCAAGTCCCAAGCTAAGTGGTATTACATTATCTACAAGTTTAGAATTGAATCCTTTGATATATCCGATACCAGAATTGAAAAATCTTCTCCAGCCTTGGTCAAGTTCCATTTCGTAAGCTTTATCTTTTATGCCCTCTGAAATTTTGCTCATATCTGTCAGGTACATATCATTATTCAAATAATATGCTGCAGCATTTGCATCTTTTTCACTGGCATAAAGGTCAGCTTGAAGTTTGCCGACATAATGTGATTCGTATCCGACAGCTGCCAATGCGCCAATTCCTAATCCTTTTGTGATTAGTTTCATTGGGCTTTTAAATGGACTTGTTAAACTTGAGATTATTGTCATAATTATGCCTTTTTACTTTCTTCTGCTTTTTTAGGTGGTTCTTGTTGTTTCTTATTATCTTTTACTTCAAATTCTTTTTCAACTTGTTTCCCTGACATCTTTAATAGAATATTGCTTGCATCTACCGCGTCTTGTCCGTATCCGTCAGATTTTTGTTGCATTTTTTGAAGCACTCCAACTGTGTAATCATCACCTGTAACTATTCTTCCTTCAAGAGCTGACAATGCAATTAATCTGATTTCTTCTGATGGGTCTTGCAACATCTTGTTAATTAATGCTGTCAAAGCTTTATCATCATGTCTTGATTCATCTTCAGCCAGTCTTGCATAAACTTCTTTTGCAGCATTTAATCGAACTTCTTTTTCTTGACTGTTTAAATAACTTTCAAGATTTCTTATATAATCGTCAGTTAATTCCACAATTTTTCTTTTTTCGGTTTTCTTTTTATCTTCGTCATTGTTTGCAGAATTTGCCTTGTCGCCATTTTCGGCTTTGTTTTCACCATTTGTGGTTGTATTATTGTTGTTTGTTGTTGTGTTATTGGTAGTCGTTGTGTTGTTGTTATTATTACCAATTGTTCCGTTATTTGTACCGTTGTTTACGTTACCGTTTTGTTCTCCATTATTAACATTACTGCCACCACCCGCTTGTGGTGTTGGGGTATTTGTTGTACCTGCCTGAGCTTGTGCATTAGGGTTGTAGTTTGGGTAAAGTCTTCCATCAGCACCTACTGTTCCGGTGTAATATCCTGAAGGATAGCAAGGTATTCCACAATTACAACCATTTTGAGCATAACTGCCAGCACCAACTCCGCCTGCTCCGCCAACTGTCGGATTCATAATTTGAATATTAACAGCAGAGGCTGTTGGAGGTGTAGCTTGCGGTTGAGGGTATTGTGGGTAATACATATTTTGAGGTGGCAAATAACCTTGCGGATACTGTTGTATCGTCGGTTGTTGAACTTGAACAGGAGTTTGTACCTGTTGAGTTTGATTATTTATCGGATTTGTTGCACCTGCTATATTACTTTGCGGTTGAATATTACTTTGATTTGAGACTTGCATAATACGTAACTTCCCTAATTTCTACCTATTATATAAAAGTATTTATTTACATGTTTTTTGCTTTAATGTAAAGTTTTGTGAATAAAATGTTTGTTAAATTTCAAATATAGTCTGTTTTTTTACTCCAGAGTTAGAAAATTTACTTGCCTTTTTGTTTTTTGTCATGTATAATTTTTGTGTAGATTGAGGGTTTACGAATAGTTGTTCGTAATGGATGTTGTTCCCTTGATAAAAGAAAGAGATTAACTCCTTTAGATGAGTCCAACGGAATTTAATTACAAGTATATAAAAGATAATGCAAGCGCTGGTAGTTGGCGTCGAGGTTATGAGTACCATACAAAAGATATGGTCTTTGATAATTATCCTGAAAAGAATTTTTATATGGGTAAAGTAAAAGGAAATTTTCAGGATCATTATAATACAGATTTAATTTTCAAAAAAAATAAAGTTGAAGCAAGATGTAATTGTCCATTGAAAGAAGAATGGTGTAAGCATGCTGTTGCTGTTGCGCTAAAAGCTATTGATGAGCATGCTTATGAAGATTGGCTTGAAACAAAATTTGGTATGGAATTTGATTTTCCTGATGAAAATACTGCATTGACAACTGAACCTACAGGCAGTTATATTTTTCATTTTAATCCGAAAAGAAAAGCTAATTTCTTCTCAGTTTTAGTGCGTTCAAGAGAAACCGGCAAAATCGTAAGACAAATTGAACCGATTTTGCGTGCCGTAATTGAAGCTCAAAAACAAGATGCGAATTTTGAATTAAATGATTCTCAAAAGGTTGAAATCATGATTTTTCAACAACTTTTGAAAATTTCAAGGCAAGATAAAAAAGCCGGTTGGTATGATATTCCGATTTCAAAATTCGGACCTATGTTTAACTTGTTGTCAAGAGCGGATGAAGTCTTGGATGAAAAAACAAAAGAGCGTTTGAAATTTACTGATAAAGAATGGAAATTGGTTCTTTATGTAAATACTTCTAATACTGCAGGAACTTTGCTTTTGTCTTTAGAATGGCAAAGACCTGATAAGGACGATGTTTATCCGTTTGAAGAAGTTAGATATTTTTCAAGACATTTGAAATGGGGCAGATATAAAAACATAATTTTCCCTACAAATGTTGCGATTCAAAATATTCCGCAAAATATTACAAAATCATCTTTTACGGATTTGAAAGACTCTGAAGGTGGAAAATTTATCTATGAAGATTTGCCAAAACTTCAAGCTGTGATGGATGTTGTTGTAGATGAAAAAATTTCAAAATTGATGCTTGAACAAAGACCGCCGGTCAATGTTGTAACAATGGGTATAGATTATGACCAGAGTTTAAAAGCATCATTAGACTTTGAGTATGATGGTGTCAGAGTTCCGTATTCAAAATCTAATACTGATAAAACTCAATATATTACGGTTAAAAAGCCTGATGAAGATTTAATTTATTGGGTAAAAAGAAATCCTAAACATGAAAATGAAGCGTATGCAATGCTTTTGGCTTGTAGATTTGTGCCTATGCAGACAAATAATTTGGCATTGGAAAAAGAAAATGCAATTGATTTTTACAACTATTATTTGAAACAAGCCGGTGAGGGTTGGAGATTTGAAGAAAAAGATGATATGTCGTTTTTCAAATTGATGGATCAACCTTTCAAATTGTGCGCAAAAATTGACTTTTCAGATGAACAACCTGACAGTTTCGATATAAATATTTACGGTCAAGCCGGAGATGAAATCATCAACTTTGATGAAATTTATGAAACTATTCAAAGCGGTGAAAAATACGCACGTATAAGGAGCTTGGGTTTTGTTGAATATCCAGCTCAAAATATTTATTCAATGATGAGGTCGTTTAACTCATTTGATGTTTATAGAAATCCTGATAACAGATTTACCGTCAAAACGTACCGTGCTGGGTTAATCAACGAATTGAAAAACCTTGGTGTAGAACTTATTTTGAGCGAAAGATTTAAAACTTTCTGGGAACAAATGTCTACCTTTTCAACTGTTGAAGAGCTTACTTTGCCAAAAGGTATAAATGCTGAGTTCCGTGAATACCAGATGAAAGGTTTTGGCTGGTTGTGGTTCATGTATAAATATGGATTGAATGGGATTTTGGCTGATGATATGGGGCTTGGTAAAACTTTGCAGGCTTTGACGGTTTTGCAAAAGGCGAAAGAGGAAGATGGACCGATGCCAACCCTTGTTATTGCTCCTACAACGGTTGTGTTTAACTGGGAAGCTGAAATCCAAAAATTTGCTCCGACTTTATCTTGTTTGAAGTTGCAGGGTGGAGAAAGAAAGCAATTCTTTAAGAAAATTCCTGAATATGACGTTGTAATTACAAGTTATGCTTTGGTTAGACGGGATATTGCGAAATTAAAAGATGTTAATTTCCGTTATATAATTTTGGATGAATCTCAAAATATCAAAAACGCTACATCCCAAACAGCACAAGCGGTTAAGCAACTGAACTCTCAGCACAAATTGGCTCTTTCAGGTACTCCGATTGAAAATAAACTTGAAGAATTATGGTCAGTATTTGATTTCTTAATGCCTGGATTCTTGTTTTCGATGGCTGATTTTAATTCAAGATATGTTAATCCTATTATGGAACGTCAGGATAAAATTGTTGAAAAACGCTTGAAATTGCAAATTTATCCATTCATCTTGCGTCGTATGAAACGAGATGTAGCAAAAGATTTGCCGGATAAGGTTGAAAATATTGCATACTGTGAATTGACAGATGACCAAAGAGACTTTTACTTACAAGTTCTTGATAGTACAAAAGAAGAATTATTCAAATCTATTGAGCAAAACGGACTTGAAAAGAGTAGATTGTCTATTTTCTCAGCTCTTCTTAGAATGCGTCAAATCTGTTGTCATCCAAGGTTATATGACAAAAATAATGTTAAAAATGTTATTTCATCAGGTAAGTTTGAAAAACTTAAATCAATGTTGGAAGAGATTATTGCAGAAAAACATAGAATTTTGTTGTTCAGTCAATTTGTTGATATGTTGGATATTATCAAAGTATGGCTTGAAAAATCAGGTATTAAGTATGAATACTTGACAGGTAAAACAAAAGACCGTCAAGGTGCAGTTGAAAGATTCAATTCAGACCCTACAATACCGATTTTCTTAATCAGTTTGAAAGCCGGTGGTACTGGCTTGAACTTGACCGGTGCAGATTATGTAATCCACTATGATCCATGGTGGAATCCGGCTGTTGAAGATCAAGCTACAGACCGTGCGTATCGTATCGGCCAGACCAAAAAGGTATTTGTTTATAGACTTATTACTAAAAATACGGTTGAAGAGAAAATTCAAAAACTTAAAACAATTAAACGTAACCTTGTTGATAGCGTAATTTCTGTTGATAGAAATATTACAAAATCGCTTACTATGGATGATATTAGAGAAATTTTCTCTGTTGATTAGCACAGTGCAAGTATTACTGAAATTTTAGAGGGGTTATTATGGTTGGGTTATATCAACAAGAATTTAATGATTTTTATGAACAAAAAATAAAGCCTATTGTTGCTCCGTATGAAAAGAAACGTGTAAGTCTTGAGTTCAAGAAGGCTGCTGCGGTAGCATTTGGTTTTATAACCATAATGTTTTGCGGATATTTGTTAGCCAAAGACAATTTCTTGGGCTGTATTCTGCTTGTACTTATCTTAATACCATTTCTTTATGTTTGGTTTTTGGAAGATCAGTTTCACAAATCCTTTAAAAAAGAAATAACTTCTAAAATATTGTTACTTTTTGGAAATTTATATTTTTCAGATTCTAAAAATGCAATTCCTTATGGTGATATTAAAGCTTGGGGACTTTTTCCATCTTCAGAAGGAAAAACAGATGATGACGTAATTATTGGTTTATATAAAGGTTGTAATTTTCTAATAAACGAATGTGGGTTATATCACCTTGAATCTCGCAGATCTAGTTATAGTGGGAAAGCTCGTTTGGAGCGAGTTTATGATTTTAGTGGTTTGATTATAAAAATTCAAATGAAAAAGAATTTTACTAGTCAAACTTTTGTTGGTATCTCTGGCAAATGTAGAAAGCCGAACAAGTTATTTCAAGAAGTGTTATTAGAATCGATTGCATTTATGCGTAATCATAAAGTCTATTCAACTGATCAAATTGAGGCAAGATATCTATTGACTACAGGTTTTATGGATAGACTGTGCAAGCTTGGTGATAATTTCAAATATGCTGTTGCAACCGTGGGCGGAGGACTTGATTCTACAAATCAAGTATCATCAGCTTTATCGCTTGCTGATTATACGATTGGCGATGCAAAAGATGATGCTGTGGCTGTGGCGTTTGTTGGGGGTTTTGTTTATCTGTTTGTGCCAAAAGGAAATGATTTCTTTGAGGTTGATACAAAAAGAAGTTTATTTGACGCAGAGCAATATTATACCATATACAAACAAATCAATTCAATTTTGGAAATTATTGATTTTATGAAGTTTGATAAGAATTTAGGTATGTAGAGTGGGCTGTGAGGCTAAATTAATCTCATGTGTATAATATTGTTACCCTGAGTTTTAGTGTATTCTAATTTACAGGTGGGCTCACCAGCCCACCTGTAAATTTTGTATTGTTAGAGATTCTGAATAGGATAAAATCTAAGCCAAACAAGTTGGAAAGGTTTTTAATCCTTTCAGAATGACATAATTGAGCGTATTTATCGCCTCAACCTTTTTATCTGCATCGACAGCTTGGGCTTTGACTGCCGTCTCTGCAAATATAATATCCGTTTTTTCCACAATAAGCAACTCCACCGTGATGTGAGCAGCAACCACTTCTTTCTACTGTTTGTGGTATTACGTTTTGAGAAACTGCAACGTAACTGATACCTGTGCTGATAGCAAGTGCTAAAATTGATAATGCTAAAAATCTTTTCATATTTTTATCCCTTTTCTAATCACGTATATAGAAACATGGCTTAGCTATTGTTTCTATTAGCCATGTGGACAGTTTTAGTTTTTGGGTATAAGAATTTTTGCCTCAACATTTTTCACTCCATCAATTGAGTTGTTAAATCCGTTTAGCAATTCGGCAGAGGTTTGTGCGTTATAAAATTTTCCGCTTGTTACAAGTGCGGTACATTTTAGTTGCTCCAAATCCTCATCATTTTGGACGTTGAAGGCGATTACATCAATAGAAATATCTCGTCTGATTTTGATTAAATTCATTACAAATGTGCAAGGGCTTTCATCGCAATTTTCTCCACCATCGGTCAGTAAAATTATATGTTTTTTACCTGAAAATCCAATAAAGTCATATTTTATGGCTTGCTTTAATGAAAATGTAATTGGTGTCATTCCACGTGGTTTAGCTTTTTGTAGATTTTGTGCAATATATGGTGCATTATTTTTCAAAATAGGGCTAATCAGTGTAGAGGCTCTACAAGCTTCCATTGGCGTAAATCCCATTTTGTGCCCATATATTCTCAATCCTACCCATGCGTTTTGCGGTATTTTGGGCAAAATTTCTTTCATTGTATTTATCATCAAATCTACTTTTCGCGAACCTTCAAGAGGTTCTGTCATACTGTTTGAAAAATCTAGGATAAATAAAATTCGCTCTCCTTGCTCCGATTCAAAATTGTTTTTAAATTCTTGCGGAGTGTGCAATCCGTATTGAGATGGAATTGTTGGCAAACTCAGAAAACACAATATTAAAATGCTTAGTAAAATTTTATTCATACAAGAAGTTTAAATATGTTTAATCTGAATTTTAATTATACATATTGGCGGTTTTTGTGTGTAAATTTTTGAACTTTATATTTAATTCTGCTTGTAATATTATTGAATATATAAGGAAAAGGAATAGTATATGACTACAAATAGAGAAATTATAAAACAAGCAGAAAAAGATTTAAGAGAACAATTTGAAATAATTGATGAAATAAGAGATGCAAATCAGGAAAAAGTTTTACAAGCCTTTATTGATAACAGGGTTGCTCCTGAGCATTTTTACACTGTTTCAGGCTATGGACATGATGATTTGGGACGTGAAGTTTTAGACAAAGTTTTTGCTCAGGTTTTCAAAACGGAAAAAGCATTGGTAAGAATTCATTTTGCATCAGGGACTCATACTTTGGCTTGTGCTTTGTTTGGAAATTTGAAATACGGTGACAAATTGTTATCAGTTGCAGGAACTCCTTATGACACAATGCAAGAGGTTATAGGGACAATGGGAGATGAAGAAACAAGGCGTTCTTCTCTAATTGGAAATGGTGTTTTGTATGATGAAGTTCCATTATTAAATGGTATTGATATTGATTTTGAAACTTTGGAAAAAATGGTTGATGACAAAACTACAATGGTTTTAATTCAACGTTCAAAAGGTTATTCGACACGAAAATCTTTGACAATTGAAACTATTGAAAAGATATGTAAAGTTGTAAAATTTAAAAATCCCAATTGTATATGTTTTGTTGACAATTGCTATGGTGAATTTGTTGACTCAAAAGAACCAACAGAAGTTGGTGCAGACTTAATGGCAGGTTCTTTGATTAAAAACCCTGGTGGTGGAATTGTAGAAGCAGGCGGATATATCGCTGGTAAAGAATTATTAGTCGAGCGTGCAGCAACAAGATTAACAGCTCCCGGTATAGGTAGTGAAGGTGGAGCAATGTTTAACCAACACCGTTTAATGTTTCAAGGTTTCTTTATGGCTCCATCGGTTGTTGCAGATGCCGTTAAGGGTGCAATTTTAGCATCAAAAATATTTGATGAAATCGGTTATGATTCTTCTCCGAAATATAACGAAAAACGTACTGATATTATTCAAAATATTACATTTGGAGCTCCTGAACCGTTAGAAAAATTTTGCAGAACAATTCAATCATTATCTCCAATAAACGGATATGTTACTCCAATACCTGAATATATTCCAGGTTATGAAGATCAAGTTATTATGGCAGGTGGAACATTTATTGAGGGATCTACTATTGAGCTTTCAGCTGATGGGCCTATGAGGTCTCCTTATGTTGCGTATATGCAAGGTGGTTTGAACTATTCGCATGTGAAAATTGCTCTTACAAAGTTTTTAGACAAAATAAATTCCAAGAACTAATGTAAATAAATGTAACACGTAGATAAAAGATATATCAATTTTATATAAAGTAAATCCTTAATTAATATGTAA